>Ga0233431_1001080_pt1 | contig 50493 bp, 41 predicted proteins | sample SI_118_April2016_FD_179867 | JGI IMG/M metagenome (GOLD analysis project Ga0233431, IMG submission 179867) | Seawater microbial communities from Saanich Inlet, British Columbia, Canada - SI_118_April2016_200_MG | ecosystem: Environmental > Aquatic > Marine > Inlet | place: Canada: British...
ACAGCCTCTTCCCCGCTTGGGACCATTTCGACCAAATAACCCAGCTCATTCAGCATTCCCGAGGCGATGTTCCTTTGTTCTTCCACATCATCTATGACCAAAATGGATTCCCCGTCACCGCCATAAGATCCGATGGTGAAATGGGATTTATCTTCAGGCAATTTGTCACGGGTTACCGGAAAATAAAGGGTGAAGGTGGTTCCTTTCCGTTCAGTGCTTTGGACATCGATATATCCGTTATGATCCTTTACCGTTCCCCATACCACAGCCATGCCCAGGCCCGTTCCGCTTCTTCCCATCTTCTTTTTGGTATAGAACGGTTCGAAGATTTTCTCCATATCATCGGGAGAAATCCCGATTCCGGTATCGGAGATGATAAGAACCACATAATCGCCCTCTTTTACATTGTCATAACCCCTTATGGGCCTGTCTATGTATCGGTTCTCCGTGGATACAGTCAGCATCCCGCCTTCGGGCATGGCCTCGGCAGCATTGGAAACCAGGTTCATGACAGTCTTGGAAAGGTGGGTGGATGATCCCAGTATGTTGAGGGTGTCTTTTTCAAGATGGGTATTCATATGAACACCGGGATGGTATGATTGAAGCTTTTCATGCTCGGGGCTTTTCAGGTATTCAGCGATAACATCGTTCACATTGACCACTTCAGTGGCAACAACGCCTCTCCTCGCCAATGTTAATAGATCCTGAACAACCGCTGCTGCCTTTTCTCCCGACTTTTGTATGGTTAAAATTGATTTCCTTAAAGGGCTGTCTTCGGGGAGTTGCAGCAATAGCAGTTCGGGATAACTGACTAGACCACCCAGGATATTGTTGAGATCGTGGGCCACACCACCTGCTAAGGTTCCTATGGCCTCCATCTTCTGAGCGTGCTGGAGCTTGGCTTGTAGCGCCACCCTCTCTTTTTCTGATTCTACTCTTTCAGTTATATCAATAGCTATCCCCAGGATTGCAGACTTTTTCGTCATGGTTGTTTTAAAGGGAATTTTGGTTGTCTGTAGAAACCTTATATTCCCTTTTGAATCTGTAATCTGCTCTTCGGGGATAAACTTTTGTTCCCCGGATTGAATAACTTCCAGGTCGTCTTTAATAAAAGATGCAGCATCCGCTTTGTTGGAAGCGAAATCCATATCAGAATTACCGGTTAGATTCTCAACAGTCGTTCCATAGGCATCTGCAGCTGCCTTATTTACAATTATATATTTCCCCTTTTCATCCTTTACAAAAATAAAATGAGGGACAAGATCAATTATCTGTCGTAGATTTGATTCACGCTCCTTCAACGCCTCCTCCGCCTCCTTGTAATCAGTAATGTTCCGGGCAATCTGGATGAGGTTTACAATATCACCCGATTTATTTTTAATCGGTACAGCATAATCCTCCCAGAACGACCGCCCCTTGAATCCTTTTATATCCGTTTGGGCTATTACCGCATGCTCAATTCTATCACTCTCAAGAGCCTTTTGGGTTGGGCATCCGGGGCATGGGGTGTCTCTTCCCAAAAGGGCTTCATAACAGGTGTTCCCCACCAATTGTTCAAGACCTGTTTTCAGTTCTGCGGTATTTGCTTTATTCGCCCAAATCACCCTCATATCTTTATCAACGAGCCTGATTGTATCAATGGTAGCATCAAGAATTGCTGTTTTCTGAGCCTCACTCTCCCGCAGCGCTTCCTCGCTCCGTTTGCGAGAGGTGATGTCTATAATTGTCCCAATCAGTCCCCTGATGTTTCCCTCACTGTCATTAAAAGTCGCCTTGTTGAAAATGATATCATGCAGTTCGCCATTCGAGGTTCTCCATTGAGATTCGTAAATCTGTACTCCTCCATTATTAAAAAGTTCCTCATCATGGCGATGATATACTTCCGCGAGTTCCGGCGAATGGATGTCAAATACGGACTTACCTATTAACCGTTCTTTTGTTGCACCAAAGAACCTCCCAAAAGCACTGTTGAACCCAAGATATTTTCCGGCCCTGTCTTTATAAAAAACAGGTGTCGAGATTGCATCGATCAGCGTTTTCGAAAAAAATTCACTCTTCTGAAGTACCTCCTCAGATTTTTTTTGCGCGGTTATGTCGTGCAAAATGCAGTGCGTTTGTTTGAAGTCCCCTTTCTCGTCTCTCCCGATCTTTCCATTGATATTCACCATGATGAGAGATCTGTCTTTTTTCACCATTTCAAACTCTACGTCAGGAATTTCACCGATGGCCTTGAAGCGAGGGAAATTTTCTTTGAAATAGTTCCGCCATTCGGGATGAAGGAAATCACTAAATGATTTACCAATGACCTCTTCTCGGGTATATCCTAAGGTATCCAACCACGCTTGGTTGACCTCCAGAAAGTGACCGTGTTCATCCAAAGATTGGTAACCGAGAGGCGCTCTTTCATAGAGCAATCTAAACTTTTCCTCGCTCTTTCTAAGAGCGTTCTCGGCCTGCTTCCGCTTAACAACTTCCTCCTCCAGCTTCTTGGCACTTTGTTCCAATTCTTCGTAGGTTGGTTTTTTGGCCATCAGAAGATGCTCCAGATACACTCAAAATGAAAAAGCCATGCTCCGTTTTTTCTTAGACAATGTAGTAAATTGCGGGGACAACATATCAATTACCATTCTTCTTTGGTTTTCTCCAGGGTTTTCGAGGCCTCAATTTCCTGCCAAACAAACGTTCCAAGCGTGTGACAAAACTCACATCGCCCAACGGGCGACCTGTTTGTTCATGCTTGCGGATGGGGTCCATTTCCGATGGCCCTATGGCTTTCGCCAAGAAATCCCCCCATATTTGACAGATCGACTTTCAGGAAATAAACAGGTCCTTGGTTGAAAAATTCGGGTCACTGGTCAGATTGACCCCGAGCCGCCGTAGACCCGCCTCGTCGCCGGGCGTGGGCATGTGTGTCATATGGACTTCGCAACCCTGAAGTTCATTGAGTTTTTCCACTGCGATCTGAGCTGCGGGGTTTGTGGCGGCGCTGATGCTGAGGGCGATGAGGGCTTCCAGGAGATCCAGGCTGAGCGTCTTTTCGTTGAGAACCTCCATCTTGAGATTCCGCACCGACTCAATAATAAAGGGCGGCAGCAGCTTGATTTTCTCCGGAATTCCCGCCAGGTGTTTGGCGGCATGAAGAACGAGGCTTGACGCCGCGTGGAGGCGGATAGAGTTGCTCCCGGTGATGATGGCGCCGTCCTTGAGGGCGATGGCCGCCCCGCAATAGATTCCCTCACTCCCCTTGTCTCTCTCTTGGGCGTCCAGGGAGGCTTCCCGTGCCCGCTCAACCACATTCCGGTAATTAAGCTCCAGACCGAAATCCTTGATGAGCAATTCCACCCGCTGAACCGTTCCCGAATCCGTCAACCCCATGGCATATTCGCATCGATACCGGAAGTAGCGCCGGATGGTTTCCTGCTTGGCGGCCTCCTCCGCAATGCCCTCGTCCGTTATGGCAAATCCGGCCCGATTGACACCCATGTCGGTGGGGGATTGGTAGAAGGATTCGCCACCCTTGATCTTCTTCAGGATTCTCTTAAGAACGGGAAAGACTTCCACGTCACGGTTGTAGTTGACCGACTTCTGATCGTAAGCCTCCAAATGAAAGGGATCAATCAAATTGAAATCCCCGATATCGGCGGTGGCCGCCTCGTACGCCACATTGACGGGGTGCCGCAGGGGTAGATTCCAAATGGGAAATGTCTCGAATTTGGCGTATCCCGCCTGAATCCCCCGTTTATGTTCATGGTACACTTGGGAGAGGCAGGTGGCCAATTTTCCGCTTCCGGGACCGGGGCCCGTAACCACCACCAGCGGCTTTTCCGTTTCAATATATTCATTGGCCCCATAACCCTCATCACTGACGATGAGGTCCACATCCGTGGGATAACCTTTGGTAAACTGGTGTGTGTAGACTTTAATTTTTCTTCTTTCCAGTTTGGTTTTGAACTGCTGCGCCGACGGCTGATTCTCAAAACGGGTGATGACCACACCCAGGACGGTGATTCCCCATCCTCTCAGATCATCAATCAACTTCAATGCATCCGAGTCATAGGTGATACCGAAATCAGCCCGCATTTTTTTCCTTTCAATATCACCCGCATAGATGCAGAGCAAAATATCGGCCTTATCTTTTAACTCCTGAAGGAGCCGCATCTTGATGTTGGGATCATACCCCGGCAGAACCCTGGAAGCATGATAATCGTACAAAAGCTTACCGCCGAATTCGAGGTAAAGCTTATCGTCAAACCGTTTCACCCGGTCCAGAATTTCCGATGCCTGCTCCCTCATATACTGATCGTTGTCAAATGCAATACCTGACGTCATGCTCCCTCCTACTCCAGCTTTTGAATTCAATTTTTTTGATCAACTCTAACCCGTTAAACACGGTCACGGATCCATAATCAGCCAATCCCGTGTAGGATCACCTATACCAACAACGGATCGGCGTCAAGCCCGCCTTTTCCGCTTTGGTACCTTATTTCCCGGCTTTCTGTCATGAAAAACAAGAAGTTCATTGACTGAAAAACCAAAAACTTTAAACTTTAAACTGCGGCTTGACGCCTTAGTTGCAAGTCAGTAATGCCCGCCGGGGTGCAGGGGTTGGGTGACGTTTCCCAGGAATGTTTCCCGGGCCGGGTGCCGGTTGGAAAGAAACTGATAAATGCCGATCTTCACCGCATCCAGGACCGGGAGCCATATGAGGTTATAGACCCAGACCAGCCCGATCAGTTGCCAGGAGATGGCCGGCACCAGATCGAGCCAGCCGTACCGGCACAAGAGACTCGCAAAGAGCTGGGTGCCGAGGATGGCCACCATTAGGATCCACGAAGGCAGAGGCGGTTTCAAGAAGAATCCGGATGATCGGGCCACCAGCAGCATCAGATGCCCGCCCACGACCAACTGCAGAAACATGGCTGTCTGCAGGTGACCCTGATTGAAGTGAGGCAGCCAGGAAGGCAGGTCCGCGGCTCCGGCATGGAGAAACTGCCAGCCCACATAGAGCAATCCACTGGACTGAATTACCGACAGCAACCCCAGGATCAACGAGATGCTCAAAATCCGGCCCATATCCCACCGGACCGGTGTTCGGCTGGTTATGGCGTTGTCGTAGGCGATGGTCATAATGGGGATATCGTCCAGCAGGGCCAGAATAACAATCATCACCGGGGTCAGCGGGCGAAAGTTATGGAAAAGGGTCATGGCGATGACCACGAAAAACATGATGTCGATGGTCATGGCAATGCGGTAGGTGGTGTAGCTGGTCATTCGCTCAAAAATCTGTCGCGCCGACTCCACAGCCTTGATGATCACCGAAAGTCCCGGATCCGTCAGGATAAGGGCTGCAGCCGCCTGCGCCGCGTCAGTGGCGCCCGAGACCGCAATGCCCACATCCGCCTGCTTCAAGGCCGGTGCATCGTTGACGCCGTCGCCGGTCATGGCAACGATATGACCCCGGTCCTGGAGTGCTTTGACGATGGCGTACTTGTGTTCCGGAAAAACCTCTGCAAAACCGTCTGTTTCCCTGATCTGCTCAACCTGGTCCGGTGTCAAATGATCCGGATCATCGCCCTTGCCGACCAGCTCCCGAGCCGGCCGGATGTTACGGCCCATGCCCAGTTGTCCGGAAATTTCGCGAGCGATGGCCACGTTATCGCCCGTCACCATCTTGACATCCAGGCCGTGTTCATAGGCCTGTAGAATGGTCTCCCTGGAGTCGTCACGCGGTGGGTCGTAGAGCGGCAGGATGCCTAAGAATCGCCAGATTTTCCCATCGCTGGAATCGGCCACCCCCAGGGTACGAAACCCCCTTGCGGCCAGCGTGTTGACCTCATCTGTGGCGCGCTTTTCATCATTTTCAGTGAGACCGCAGAGTGCCTGGATGATTTGAGGCGCTCCCTTGGTGTAATACCGGGCCACTCCGTCCGGACCCACGGCGGTTCCCTGGGTACGCTTGCCGATGGGATCAAAGGGCACAAAGTCCGTCTGTTGGTAGGTATCGAATAACTTGCGGTCTTTAAGGCCTTGGATCACTGCCAGGTCCATTGCGTCCCGGTTCTCCTCTTTTGAGGCGAGGCTTGCAGCAAAGATGAGCGAGGGGTTGTCGGCGGCCGCGAACAATACCGGATCCCCGAGGGTCAGCTGATTCTTGGTAAGGGTTCCGGTTTTGTCGGTGCAAAGGATATCGACGCCCGCCATCTCCTCGATGGACTCCAATTTGGAGACGATGGCTTTCTTTTTAGACAGGGCCAGGGCTCCCAGGGCCATGGTAATGGACAGAACCGCGGGCATTGCCACGGGGATGGACGCGATCACCAGGATGAGCACAAAGCGGAGTACGTCCAGGAAGGGTTGCTTTTGGTAGAGCTCGACGGCAACCAGATAGACCGCCAGGGCCAATGCGGTGACAATCAGCAGGTTGCCGATGCGCAGGACCGCCTGTTGAAAGTGGGATCGGGCGCCGGCTGCGGCCACCAGTTTGGCGGTACGGCCGAAAAACGTGTTGCCGCCGGTGGCGGTGACCACAGCCACCATCTCTCCCTGCTTGGCCACGGAGCCCGAATAGGCAATGTCGCCGGGCTTTTTGCTCACCGGCAGGGATTCTCCGGTGAGGGCCGCCTGATCGATGCTGATGTAATCGCCATCCATGAGCTTGCAGTCCGCCGGAATAATATCGCCCAGGCGCAGTCGGATCACATCGCCCGTAACCAGATCGGCAGCGTTGATCTCCTGCCATTGGCGGTCACGAATGACCCTCGCTTTGAGCGCCAGCTGACCTTTCAGGGCCGCCAGGGCATTGGCGGCCTTGTTTTCCTGCCAGAAACCGATGAGGCCATTGAAAATCAGCATGGCCGCGATGATGAAAAAATCCTTTTGATCTCCGGTAACCAGAGAAAGGATCGCCGCGATTTCGATCATCCAGGGAATGGGTCCCCAGAAATATCCCAGGAATTTTAACAGCGGGTTGGATTTTTTTTCTTCAAGGGCGTTGGGACCTGCTTCGGCGAGACGTCGTGCCGCTTCATGGGAAGACAAGCCCTCGCGGGTCGTTCCCAGCACTTCAAGGATCTGGTCGGTGGAAAGTTGCTTTGACTCATCGTCTGACAGGTAAGGTTTTGAATTCATCGGGGTCCTCATCGTTACGGTTTGAAAATGAGCCCGGTCTAGCAATGAACCTTTTCATGCTGTTTTTTTAATCTACCGATTTCCTCGAAAAACACAAGTTCGAAGTGAACCAAAACAAAAAATGGGTATGGGAAGATGTAAAGGTATCACAGTCCCGAAAAGAATGTTAGAATATCAACCTGGGACAAAAAAATAACATGTCGGATAAACGATACAACCCGTGTTAAAGAGAAAGGATGAATATGGAATGTAAGCCCATAGGGATTATTCACTCCCCATTCACCGAGCCGCAGGGGATGCCGATTCAGCCTGCGGGTGCTAAAGATATCAGGGGAACCATTGAAATATTTGAGCCCTTCCGGAAAGGCCTGAAGGATCTGGATGGCTTTTCACATATTATTCTTCTTTACCAATTTCACCGCAGCCGGGGGTTTGACCTTGAAGTCGTTCCTTTCCTCGATTCGGAGCGCCGCGGGGTTTTCGCGACCCGTGCCCCCAAGCGCCCGAACCCTATCGGGTTGTCGGTGGTTCGTCTTTGCGGAGTTGAAGACGGCGTTTTAACCATTGAGAACGTGGACGTTCTGGACGGCACACCGCTGCTTGATTTGAAACCCTACATCCCGGAATTCGATGCTCAGACCGATGTCAGGACCGGATGGCTTGAGCAAACGAAAAAGAACGTCTCCCACAAAAAGTCCGATGACCGATTCAAGTAAACAAAAGGGAATCACTGATTGGATGCATTAAAAAAAGATAAGAAGGAGGCAACCATGAGCAAAGCACTATTGGTCATCGATCTGCAAAATGACTATTTCCCAGGCGGGAAATTCCCGCTCTGGAATACCGACGCAATTCTGAAGAACATCGAGATCGCTACCCAGAAAGCGATCTCGCAGGATGTCCCTGTCATCGTGATACAACATATCGCCAATGCCGCCAGGGGTATTGCGCCCTTCTTCAATAAAGGCACTACGGGGGCTGATGTTCATCCGCGTATTCTTGCGGCTGCTCCCGACGCAGCCATTGTTATCAAAGCGTATGCTGACAGCTTTTTTAAAACCACACTGGAAGAGACTTTGGCAAGTCTTGGTGCCACAGAGCTACTTGTTTGTGGTATGATGACGCAAAATTGTGTTACCCATACGGCTATTTCAAAATCGGCCGAGAAGTATAAGGTCTCAATCCTTGCCGACTGTTGCACCACGGTAGATGAAATGATTCACAACATTGCATTAAATGCCATGTCTACTCGCGTCCCGGTAGTGCCGCACGGCGAAGTGCTTTGATTAACAATATTATTCGGAGCCAATAATGAACAAACCCATAACGCCGACCGAGCTCAGAATCCTGATTGAAGATTATGTAATTGCGTACCCAGAAAAAACCGGAGAACGAAATATGTGGCGGAAACCGCTTCTGGCGACAGCTAAAGCAGACGACCGCTTCGACGTCCTTCCCCGAATTGCCGCGGAAGATCACGCCCTGCCACGGGAATTACTCTCCTCAGCCGAATCGGTGGTGGTTTTCTTCGTGCCATTTGTAAAGGAGCTGGCAGTTGAAAACCACAAAGGAGAAATCCCCTGCCGGAACTGGGGACTTGCCTATGAATCCACAAACCGGCTCATCAACAGCGTGTGCGAACATATTCAGCATCATCTTGAAGACCGGGGATACAAAGCGGAATTGACTCCGGCTACACACAATTTCGACCCTGTGAAGCTCATCTCCCGATGGTCTCACAAGCACCTGGGATATCTTACCGGCCTGGGACGCTTCGGCGTAAACGCTCAGTTGATCACACCCTCCGGATGCACCGGACGACTTGGCAGTCTGGCGACTGATGCCGAATTAGGGGACAGTCCCCTGGTCAGTGAAAAAGAACTATGCCTGCATAAAAATGGCCATAAATGCCTTGTGTGCATCAATCGCTGTCCGGTGGGAGCGGTGTCCGAATCGGGTATCGAGCGCAAACTTTGCTGGGAACGGCTGAAATCCAACATCGCCCAGTCAGAGGAACTTGCGGGCCTTGAAAATACGACCCACGTCTGTGGTAAATGCCAAGTCCTCGTGCCGTGCAGCCTGAAGGCTCCGAAGAAAAATTAATGGGGGGATGAGATGGCGTCTTCAATAAAATTATTGAGTAAAATGATTATTATAGCTGGGATGTTCTTTTGTTTCGGATCCTATGCAACGGCAGAATGTATAGGCGTTGTTACGGCAGGAGGCGGGCAAGGTTTTTGGGGTGATGTGATAAAGGGAGCGAATCAAGCAGGCAAGGAACTGGGTATTGAGATACATGCCAGGGGAGCTGTTGATGAAGCCAATGTGGAAGGGCAACGTTACATTATTGAATCAACGATGAAGTTTGGATGTAAAGGTTTGGTTCTTGCGCCAAATTCCAAGGACCGAAAAAAAGATGTTGCGAAATTAAAGGCCCAAGGAATTCCAACCGTATTCATTGATCGTGACATTGGCGGTGACAGAATAAGCATCATTAAAACTGAAAATTTTTCTGCCGGAGAAAAGGCCGGTACCGAAATGGCAAAAGCCCTTGGTGGGAAAGGGAACATAGCCCTCCTTCGATTTAATGAGGATGTGGTTTCTACCACTGCCAGAGAAAAGGGTTTTATCAAAGGGGCAAGCAGTGGAGGTCTTGAAATCGTAGTAGACCAATATATTGGAACAATGGTTGGTGAAGCAAGATCAGAAGCATATCGAATACTAAAGGGCTCAAAGAGGATTGATGGAATATTTACCCCAAATGAATCAACAAGTCTTGGTGTTATAAAGGCCCTTGAGCGTCTTAATAAAGCAGGAAAGGTGGTCCATATAGGCTTTGATGCACATAGAATAATGATTGAATCAATAAAATCCAAGCATATTTATGGCTTTATTGTGCAACGTCCTTTTCAGATGGGGTATCAGGGGGTACACACTGTATATCGTGCAATTCATGGAAAAGATATAAAACAAAAAGTCAATACAGATGTTGTTTTTATCGGCAGAGAAAATATCAACCAAACAGAGATTAGAAAAATACTGGGGTTACAAGATTGAGACGAGATAGAAGTCCCCTTTATTATAATTCGGGAAACACAGCACCTAATCCTGGAATTTTAAATCACAATATGATAGATTGACCCGACCTCAACCCCACAAGGAGAAATAGAATGGCTGATAAAGGAAAAAAAGACAAAGGTAAAAAAGAGCAACAGAAAAAGGCCCTGCTTAGTCCAAAAGAAAAACGAAAATTGAAAAGAGAAAAGAAGAAATAAAGGAGAGCCATATCTGTGGATTTCATTAAGAACCCTGGGCTTAAGCTCCCAAAAATACACCTCAACAATATAGAATGGCCCAGGTTCCGTATCCCTAAAATTGGCTGGTCCACAATGCCCAAATTGAGAATCGGTGACGTTGTCGCAAGGCTGCCGGTCGTGCAGGGTGGAATGGGGGTTGGCATATCCCTTTCAGGTTTGGCCTCAGCGGTCGCCAATGAAGGGGGCATAGGTGTTATCGCCGCCAATTCCATCGGTATGCTTGATCCTGATTATTACGCGAAAAACAGGGACGCCAATGCCGTCGCCCTTAAAAGGGAGATAAGAAAGACGAAAGAGAAAACCTCCGGCATTATCGGCGTCAACATCATGGTAGCTGTCAATGATTTCCAATCTCTTTTAAGGGTCGCCATCGAAGAAAAGGTGGATCTGGTATTCCTCGGAGCCGGGCTCCCCATAAAGGGGATTCCCGTTGAAGATCTCCGATCGGCGGGGGTCAAAGTGGTCCCTATCGTGAGTTCCGCAAGGGCGGCAGGCCTTATCTTCAGGTCTTGGGTAAAAAGATACGCAGATATCCCCGACGCGGTTGTTGTGGAGGGGCCCATGGCAGGCGGTCACCTGGGATTTAAAGAGGATCAGATCGGTGATCCCGATTTCGCCCTTGAGAAGATCCTGTCCGGGACAGTTGCCGAGATAAAGAGATACGAGGATGAATGGCGCAGGAGCATTCCTGTAATCGCCGCGGGAGGCATCCATACAGGCTCTGATATATACAACTGCTTTAAGCTTGGGGCAAGGGCCGTCCAGTTGGGGACAAGGTTCGTGGCAACCCATGAATGTGACGCGGATATCAGGTTCAAGGAGTCCTATGTCTCATGCAGGAAGGATGACATAGAAATCATCAAAAGTCCCGTCGGCATGCCTGGCAGGGCCATTAAAAACACTTTCCTGAAGGATGTGGCGTCCGGTAAAAAACAGTCCCGCAAGTGTGCCTGGCAGTGTCTTAAGAGCTGTGATATAAAAACCGCCCCCTACTGTCTCACCCTGGCGCTCGATAATGCCAGAAAGGGGATACTGGAAAAAGGCTTTGCCTTCAGCGGAAGCAACGCCTACAGGATCGATAGGATAATATCGGTAAAGGAACTCCTTAAGGAACTCAAGGAGCAATACCTCTGCACCAGGGAGAAGCGCATTTGCCGTCTGCGGGGTGAATATGAAAAGGCCCTTGAAAGGCTCGTCGCCTTTAAAGAGGAGTACCTGGTTGGATTGAAAGAGGGCCTGAATTCTTTCCGGGATGAATATGAAAGGGGCATGGAAAAGGGGGATATGTTTCGCGAAGAGCTTTTGATGAATATGGATAAGATTACTTCCTTAAAGGATGAATACCGTAACGCCCTTGAAAAGGCGGACCTGCTCAAACAAGAACTTATAGAATTTTTTCAGCGATATTCATTGCAAAACAGGCTGGAGCCGGAGAGCGCTTGAGACCTGGGAGACCTTTATTCTTCGGCTTTTTCCTTTTCAGAATTCTTGATGGCACCCACGGCTTCCGCATGGCGTTGTGAAAAGATCTCCCCGGCCTTGGCCTTGGCCACCTTCCGCTCCACCTTGTGAGCCTCCCTGACCGTTTCACGGGCCGTTTCCACGGCCGCCTCGATCTTCGCCATCTCTTCCCGGTCAATGCCCGGTCTGGCCGCTTCCATAGCCTGGCTCAACCGGGTTTCCGCTTCTTCCGCTTTTTTCCGGGCCGCTTCCGCTTCTTTTTCAACCTGGTCGACCCTGCTGCCGGCATCCGTCAGGGCATCGAGCGCGGCGGCCACCTCCCCGTGTTTTCCTTCTTCAGGATCCGCATCCAGGTCGATATCCTCAGCGGCCAGCACCAGGGCAACCATCATCCCCCGCCCGGCAAGATCATCGATGTCCGTTTGGTAGGCCCCCGCAATTTCCCCGCCCCCGATGCGAAAGGGCATCAATACCAGGGCCGCATCATCGGAGTTTCCGGCAATGGAAAGGTCGTCCGGGTCTGTGACCACCTGGGGGTCCGCAATGATCCGAATCTCCTCCAGCATCCCCCGGAGGTCTTCCTTGACAGCCTCAATATCTTTTTCCGATCCCGAAGCGCCGGCCATCAGGCGAATCCGGGCCTCTTCCCATTGGGGGTTCCGGGTCATAAGGTGGGCCAGAAGGATCATCAAACGCCCGCTTGGATCATCCCGCCACCACACATCAATGCGGCGGTCAGCGGCGGAAACCGTTTCCAGCTTTGCCCACGCCTCGGGCGGCGCCACCAGCAAAAGGATATTGCATCCCAGGCGGAAGGTCGCTTTGATATTGTTGGCGTAAGCGGTCCTTCGAATCCCCAAGATCCCTTTACGCAGGGACCCGGACCAGTTAAAAAGCGCCATGTTGGCCTTCAAGGGTCCGACTCCGAAAGACTGAATCAGGGTGGGCAGACTTTGTTGGGGATCCTCCCCCGTCACCACCAGTGGGAATGCCGGGGAGAGATTCTCGGAAATATCTTTTTTCAGTTCGCTTTTCGCCTCCTCACGGATACGTGCGGTTCTCATCACATCCCCTTCCAGCATGCGCACTGCCGTAATCAGGCCGCTCCCCCCATGGATCCAGGAGGCAAAACTGAGAAGTTGCTTACGCCGCTCGGGGTCATTTGAGAACACCAGCATCTGGGGGCGCCAATCCCTGGGATGCTCTGTTTCGGACGATGCCGCCAGCAGGTGCTCGCGAACCTGCTGAAGGTGATAGGATCGATTGCTGTCCGCCCATCGGGCCGGACCTGCCGTTCTTTTGAGGTACTGAAATATGGCAAACAGGACCGTCACAGCAACGATTCCGGCCGTAAAGTCGATGGCCAGCATAACGCCCAGGCAGGCCATGGCCCCGAGCAGGCTGAGACGATGATGAAACCATCGAAACCGGGGACGGAAAGAAGGACTGGCCGAACGCGCCTCAAAAAAAGTCGCGTAATTCAACAGACCGTAACTGATGAGAAAAAACATACTCACTATGGGGGCGATGACGTTGAGGTTCCCGAGGGCCACCGTAACAAATGCAATGCCGGCACTCAGAAGCACCCCCCGGCGGGGATTGTTGGTGGGACCCGCGCCTTTTGAAAAGGGCAGGAGAAAGGGAAAGATACGGTCGGCGGACAGGGATTGAAGGATGCGGGGCGCCCCCAGGAAGGAGGCCATGGCCGATGAGAGGGTGGCCGCAATAACGCCTGCATCAATGAGAAAGCCAAAATGGGCGACTCTGACCATGGCGCCATAGTCCCCCGCCAGAACATTCAGGGGCAAAGCCCCCGAAAATATCACCGCAGCCCCGAAATAGACCAGGATGGAGACCCCCACCGCCATGAAGGTACCCATGGGCAGACTCTTTCCGGAATCTTTCAGGTCCCCGGACATGCTGACCCCTTGGGTAAACCCCGTCACCGCCGGGAAAAAGATGGCAAACAGCGCCCAGAAGGGAAGGCCCGATGCGGGTCTGTCCCAGCTTTGGGAAAAAACAGCCGCATCCCAAAGGGAAGCCCCCCCCCAGAAAAAAGAGACCAGGGCCGCAGCGATCAGAATCATGACCCCGTATTGAAACCGGGTGGCCCAATCCGCACCCAGCCAGGCCAGCACAAAGAGAAGGGACACGGCGAAGCCGGCAATCATCCGCGTGGACAACCATGGGAAACCGGTCAGGATTTCGGCCATGGCTTCCCCGAAGCCCATACAGTAAAAAGCGATGGAGACGGATTGCGCCAGGAACAGCACAATGCCGATGGCCCCGCCGAATTCCACACCCAGGGTGCGGGAGATCAGGTAATAGTCCCCTCCCCCTTTCACCTTGAGATTGGTGGAAATGGCCGCCAGGGATATGCTGGTCAAGACCGAAATGGCGTTGGCCAGGCCGATCATGATCAAGGCCCGCCCCAGGCCCGCATTTCCCACCACATAGCCCAGCCGGAGAAACAGGATAATCCCCAGGATGGTCAGAACACTGGGGGTAAACACACCGGCAAATGTCCCCAGTTTGCCCTTTGCGGATTCAGGCATCTGGTTCGGGGGAGTGTCTTGTTTCACAAAGGCCTCTGCGCTGTGGTGTTGGTTATCGATTTATTTGTTTGGCAATAACCATACCCATTACGAACATTACAGCCATCACCACACCCATATAACCCCAGTGGTAAAGGGCCAGCGGTGCAGTCTTGAAGAAGACGTTCATCACCGGCACATAGACGACCGCCACCTGGAGCAACACAGAAAGAAGTATGGCCCCTAAAAGAAACGGGTTTGAAAAAAATGACAGCTTGTATTGGGTACGGATCATGGTAACCCGCACCATCTCGAGCATCACGAGGGAGGTGAAGGCCACTGTCCGCGCAACCATCTCCCCCTCGGAAAGGAATTTTTCGAAGAGAAATAGGACTCCCGCCGCCATTAGCACGGATATAATGACAATGTTTATGGCCATGCTTTTCGTTATAATCGATTCACCGGGACTGCGCGGGGCCGCATCCATGATCCCTTTTCGTAAAGGATCAACACCCAGGGCAACAGCGGGAAGTCCATCCGTAACCAGATTCAGCCACAGGATCTGCGTGGCCAGAAGCGGCATCACTATCTCTCCTGAGGCATCTCTAAAACCAATAATCATGGCGATGAAAAGTATCAGCACTTCGCCAAGATTGCTCGAAAGCAGGTAATTCACGAATTTCTTGATGTTTTCATAGATACCCCTTCCCTGCTCCACTGCCTTTACAATTGAGGTGAACTTATCATCAAGGAGCACCATGTCAGCCGTTTCCTTGGTCACGTCCGTACCCGTAATACCCATGGCAATCCCGATGTCTGCTTCCTTGAGCGCCGGTGCATCATTGATGCCGTCTCCGGTCATGGCAACTATTTCTCCGGACTCTCTCAGCGCCCGCACGACCCGTATCTTGTGCTCCGGGTTTACCCTGGAAAAAATGGAGATTTCCTGTACCCTCTTTTTCAGGGTTTCATCATTCATTTTTTCAAGTTCTTCACCGCTGACGGCATCACCCTCAATACCCAGCTGATGGGCTATGGCCTCGGCCGTAAGTGCATAGTCGCCGGTGATCATGATAGACCGGATCCCTGCATTCTTGCACCTGTCGATGGCACCCCGAACCTCCTCGCGGGGCGGATCGATCATGCCTTGAAGACCCACAAAAATAAGATCCTTTTCATCTAGTTTATCAACATCTTTATCAGAAGCGAGCGGCTTGTACGCGAAAGCAAGGACCCGCAGGGCCTGGGATGCAAACGCTTTGTTTGTTTCAATAATTCTTGTTTTTGCTTCGTCGGTGAGTTGCGTCACCTCCCCGCCCATATCCATGCTCGAACAGAGGTTCAGCACCACGTCCGGCGCCCCCTTGGTATACATAACAAACCCTTGGTTCGCGCGATGCACCGTGGATTTCCGCTTACGTTCAGAATCGAAGGGTATCTCATGAACCCTTGGAAACGTCTCTTTCAAAACCGGCCCTTTCAGCCCGGCCTTGGCAGCACTCACAATAAGGCACGCCTCTGTGGGATCTCCAATGATCCCCTCTTTTTCTGATAATGCGGCATCGTTGTTGAGTGCGCCTATTTTGAGGAGAAGTTCAGCAGGGGAAGGATCCATTGCCTCACCGGAAGAAAGGAACTCTCCCGAAGTCTCGTATCCCGTGCCCGCAATATCGATGATGGTATTGTTGACGAATAATTTAGTGACCGTCATCTCGTTGCGTGTAAGGGTTCCCGTCTTGTCGGTGCAGATGACCGTGGTGCATCCCAGTGTCTCCACGCTGGGCAGGCGCTTCACAAGGGCGTTCTGTTTCACCATCCTCTTGACACCCAGGGCCAGTGCGATGGTCACTACAATGGGTAGGCCCTCCGGGACGGCGGCCACGGCAAGGCTTACGCCCACCATCAGCATCTCAAGGATATCCCCACCCTTGAAGATACCGAAAGCGATGATGATGGCACAAATCACAAGGGTCAGGATTCCGAGCTTCCACCCCAATATGTCCAGTTTTTTCTGAAGGGGCGTTTCATCGTCTTCAACAGATTCAATGGATTCGGCGATCTTTCCCATCTCAGAGTCCATCCCTGTTTTCACCACGACCGCTTTCCCGGAGCCATTGGCGACATTGGTGCCGCCGAAAACCATATTCTTCATGTTCCCCAGTGTACTGGTGTCATCGATGGGCGCCGGGCCCTTGTTTACAGGGTGACTCTCACCGGTCAACGATGACTCCATGACCTCCAGTGCATATCCCTCGATGATTCGGGCATCGGCAGATATCCGGTCCCCGGATTCAAAGGCGATCACATCTCCGGGAACCAGTTCGCTGCTGCTGATTCTCATTTTGCGGCCATCCCTTATGACGGTGGTCTTGAGCGCTGCCATTTTCTTGAGCGATTCGATGGCTTTTTCTGCCCTGTATTCCTGGAAAAAACCGAGAATCGCATTCACGATAAGGATGGCGATGATCACAACACTGTCGATATATTCCCGGAGTATGACTGACATGAAAACGGCAGCGATCAGGATGTAGACAATGAAACTGTTGAATTGAGCGAGAAAGATCTTGATGGGAGAGATCTCACGGTCGCGTCGTATTTCGTTGGGACCGTACCGGGCGACCCTCTTAGCCGCCTCCCTGTCACTGAGGCCGTCTATTGTTGATGAAAGGTGTTTGAGAACCGCTTCAGATGTGGACTGATGAAATTTCATCCAATTAACCCCTGTTTTGTTAGGCGGGTCAGTGTTTGTATTTTCTCTACGCTATCTGAAAAAGACCGGCGGCGCTTTTATGAAGGATCCATTCCATATTTTCACATGACAGGTTTGACGCTTTCAAGTATTTGAGTTCTCTGTCCCAGTTATAAGGAATATTTGGGAAATCAGACCCATACATGACTCTGTCAACCCTGAAACCATCAAGCCCAATGGGCTCCTTTATGGGAAAATAATCCGCCAAAACCATGGTCGTGTCCAACCATAGGGTATCATATTTCTCAATCAGATGCCTGTAATCGGAGATCTCATCGAGGCCTAAATGAGGCACGCAGATTTTTAGCCTGGGGAAGTTCCGCAGCACTCTCTCCAGCTTCTTCACGTTGCAAATTTCATATGGATCACAATGATACGCCGTGCTTTTGGGTTCTCTGCCCACATGCATCACCATGGGCTTCTGCGCTGATTCACATAGATCATAGATAACATCCATTTCCTCAGCATTCGTATCAAAACAATGGATATGGGCGTGCAACTTGACACCCTGCAAGCCGTTATCAAACGCTTCCTTGAGAATCTCCTCGACATCCTTTTCACCGGGAAAGATGGCCGCCATACCGGTAACCTTGCCGGGAAACGCTCGGCACTTTTTGACCATGTATTGATTCAGCATTCGTGACATGCCTGGCTTGTGTGCATATTGAAGCGCTATGATATGACTGACACCACATGAGAGGAGATAGTCCAAAACCTTCGAGCTGGAATAGCGGTATCGAATGGGCCAGGCATTTTCGTCAAACCATGACCAGATTGCAGAGAATATGTTATCAGGAAAGATATGGACATGGGCGTCAACAACCGTGGGCAGTCCTTCCGGAACATATTCATTTTCGCTATCATCAATTGATGGGAGATTCGGTTTCAACATTATTTCCCAAGCTTCTTTCCCAGTGCCTTGGCTGTTTTCAAGAGGTCGGTATTCCCGCTGATATCCCCGGCGTTCAAGGCACTGCCATATACGATTCCGGCAATCTTGGCCCCGGCATATCTGAAGCTGTCCTGGAAAGACCGTATGGCATTGATACAGCCCGAGGTGAAGGGGTCGGTGTCGGCAAAGCTCATGGCAATACCGATTTTTTTCCGAAAAGGATTTTCTCCATATTTTTGCAGGGCAAAGCAACGGTCCAGCCACAATTTGGTCTGGGTTGACATGTTAAACCAGTGAACCGGACTGGCAATGACCCAGGCGTCCGCTTCGACCAGTTTGGGATAGATCGTCTGCATGTCATCGTCAATAGCACACCCTTTGCTCTCTTCCTTCTGGCAGGTCCAGCATGCCTGGCACGCCTTGATATCCATGCCGTTTATGTACAACGTTTCAACCTTTCCTCCGACTGATTCGGCGCCCTTGGCTATTTCCCGGGCCAGAATGGTGCTGTTTCCTTTTTTGCGGGGACTTCCCAGCAGTACAAGAACCTTCTTTTTTGTCTCATTGCTCACGTTTCTACCTCCTGTTTTTTTGTTCGGGGATCATCCCATTGTTGGGCGAGACCGTTATTTCAAAGGGCTTCAAAAATGACACAACTATCAGAGAATATCAATTGATATCTTGACAAAGCACCTTTGATATGTACACTTGGATGTACATGAAAGGAGGCACAACAATGAAAACTGTTACATTCACCGATTTTCGTAAAAAGGCTTCAGGTTTCATTACCGAGGTAGAACATGGAGAAACGCTTGTTCTCTTGCGTCGTGGGAAGCCCGTGGCGGAAGTAATTCCATTTTCCGATGAAGTTCGACGGACGCCCTCATGGAAGAAACCGGGAATCCGGCTGCAAATCCACGGAAGTGATCTATCTTCAGCTATTTTGGAAGAACGTGAGGGCGGACAATGAGACTGTCTATTGACTCATCCTCATTTGCTAAAAGGTACATCCAAGAAAACGGCAGTGACAAACTCGATAATTTGCTTCAACATGCTTCGGCTCTGGCTCTCAGCGTTATCTTAGTACCGGAAATCATCTCCGGCCTGAATCGGCGGTTACGAGAAGGTTCTCTTACTGACAATCATTATAGAAAAGCTAAAAATCAATTTCTGGATGATGTGCGTGACGCAACTCTCCTTCAGCTCACACCGGCGGTTATTTTACAATCCGTAAAACTTTTGGAAAACAATGTGTTACGCACCATGGACGCTTTACATGTAGCTTGTGCTTTGGAGTGGAAGGCTGATCTATTTGTAACCTCGGACAGAAGGCAATTTGACGCGGCCATCAACTCAGGTCTTCAAACCAAATACCTTGGCCAATCATGATGGGATTTGAAATCCTTGGCGAAATTAGGAACATTACGACAATCGCAACCGGCCGAGGCGTGTACATCAAGCAATATCTGGAACGTACTTACGGTAAAGGCCGAAAGGATTTCAAAATTAAGGGGGTAATCATATGAGCGATTTTGTAATCTGTATCGATAATGATAGTAATCCAGCCAGCCTGATCCTAGGCAAAATTTACCGTCGGCTGCCAGAGTCAAAGGCACACAATATGCTTCGTATAATTGATGAGGATAAATCAGAGCCGGATGGCTATCTCTACCCATCGTCTATGTTCGCACCTATCGAGTTACCAAAAGTGGCAGAGCTGGCATTGATGGAAGCGGACATCTCACCGTAGTGACAGGGTTCTCGATCATGAGCAAATTTGAAAAGCTGTACGAGCATATTCTGATGCGCAGATCAGACGCAAACGTTCCGTTCGAAACGTTTTGTGGTTTACTCAAGCGACTTGGGTTTGATGAGCGCATCAAAGGCGATCACCACATTTTTAGTAAGGATGGTGTTGAGGAAATTCTCAATCTTCAACCCAAAGGCGGCAAAGGGAAACCATACCAGGTTAAACAAGTCAGAGAGATAATCCTAAAATATCACATCCGTATTGGAGAATGACGATGGACAAAAGATACGAAATAATCATTTATTGGAGCTCTGAGGACAACGCATATTTAGCCGAAGTTCCGGAACTCCCCGGGTGCATGGCCGACGGGAAGACCTACCATGAGGCCCTCAACAACGCCGAGAAAATTATAGAGGACTGGATCGAAACTGCTATAAAACTTGGTAGAGCCATCCCTGAACCGAAGGGCCGTCTCGCTTATGCCTGATCACCGATGCTGGTTGCACAGCAAATCAATCCAGCGGACACAAAAAGCAGCGCCGCTGATTTCAACCGTTGGCCTCAAGATAATCAACCGGGCGGTACCTTTCGTCGCCACTCGGTAAGGAAAAAGCAAAGGAATATTCATGATCACCGGCGAACTAAAATCCAAAGTTGACAGAATCTGGGACACCATGTGGTCCGGCGGCATCTCGAACCCGCTTTCGGTCATCGAGCAGTTGACCTACCTGCTGTTCATCAAGCGGCTGGACGAGCTGCATACGCTCAAGGAAGTGGAATACGAAGCGGTGGAGTACGACCCGCCGCAGGTGATTATGGAGCGGCTGGCGAAGTTGGAAGAGGAGATCGCGAAGGGGCGTGTGGAGTTGGCGGGGTTGTGGCATGAGCCCATTTCCCACAGAAAACCTCTCCACGGTGTGTGAAATATCAATGGGTCAAGCGCCGAAGGGTGAAAGCTACAACACCACGGGAGTTGGCTACCCACTGATTGCTGGAGCTGGCGACTTCGGTGAGCAAACTCCTGCGGCAAAGAAGTACACGGATGCTCCAACGAAGCTGTCCCGGCCCGGTGACCTTGTCCTGTGCATACGGGCAACGATTGGCCACCGGAATTGGTCAGATAAAGTGTATTGCCTTGGGCGCGGGGTGGCTGGGCTAAGGACTCGGGCCTGAGCCAAGCCTATCTCGGGTATTGGATTGATCATGCCGCCCCTGTTTTACGTGAGAAGGGGCGAGGAGCGACATTTCTTCAGGTCTCGAAAGACGACATTGCCTCGCTCCAAATCCCCCTCCCACCCCTCGCCGAGCAGAAGCGGATTGCGGGGATTCTGGATGCGGCGGACGCCTTGCGGGCCAAGCGCCGCGAGTCCCTCGCCCAGCTCGACACCCTCCTCCAATCCACCTTCCTCGACATGTTCGGCGATCCCATCACCAATCCGATGGGGTGGAATTTGATACAGCTCGGTGAATTGGGTTCGGAAAAAGGAGCGATTGTAGATGGGCCATTTGGTTCAGCGATAAGTGTAAAGAAAGACTATTCTGACAATGGCGATGTGCCAGTGATTAGGACAAAAAACGTCTCTCCATTCGAGTTCGTAACGGATGACCTGAAGTTCATTACCGAGGAAAAATTTCAAACGGTCAGGAGAAGTGAAGTTCTGCCAGGCGATATTATTCTCACGAAGGTCGGTACAATCGGACACATATGTTTCTTCCCTGAAAACTTTACAAAAGGCGTTTTATCAACAACTGGGAGTTGTCGTATTCGGCCTGATTTAACTAAAGTAAATCCTGTTTACTTGGCGCGATACCTCAATGCTTTTCGTCCACAGATGCTTGAGATCGCTGCGACTGGGGTTCAACCGTTTCTCAATATGAAACACATAAAAGGTTTTTTAATATTTCTTCCCCCCCTCGACCTCCAACACCGCTTCGCTGTCATCGTCAAATCCGCCGAACAACAGAAGGCCAGACAGCGCGCCCACCTCGCCGAACTCGACACCCTCTTCGCTACCCTCCAACAACGCGCCTTCAACGGGGAGCTGTAATCATGAGCAACTTCGCCTTCCTGCCAACTGAGTTCCGAACCATCGCGGAATCCGCCACCAAGACGGAAGGCCACATCATGGGCGACCCGCGGGCTGCCTGTTTCCATGCCCGTTTTACGCTGGAAGCGGTGGTACACTGGCTCTACCGGCACGACACCAGCCTGCGGATGCCCTACGACCAGAGACTGGGCGCGCTTTTGCACGAGCCCTGTATGCAGAACCTGCTGCCCCAGGCGGTGTTCCAGAAGGCGCGGGTGATTCAGAAGGTCGGCAACCAGGCGGTCCATAATGCGCGTCCGGTGCGCCAATATGACGCCCTGCGGGTGGTCAAGGAGCTGCATCACCTCTGTTACTGGCTGGTACGCACCTATGCCCCCGATGCTTCACGGGAAGGGGCGGTGTGGCAGGATAAACGGGTTCCGCCCGCGGCCGGCGGTGCCGAGGTGGTACCACGCAGTGAACTGGCGGTTCTGGAGAAACGACTGGCCGCCCAGAACGCCGCCGCACTCAAGCAGCAGCAGGAACGGGATGAACTCGACGCTGAATTGCAGGTGCTGCGCGAGCAACTCGCCCAAGTCCGTGCCGACAGCGAGCAGCAGACCGACACGCACGATTATTCCGAGGCGGAGACCCGCCGCTACCTGATTGATGTGGACCTGCACCGTGCGGGCTGGCCCCTGGACCAGAAGCGGGACCGGGAGTACAAGGTCACCGGCATGCCCAACAGCCCTGGGGTCGGTTTCGCGGACTATGTGCTGTGGGGAGACGACGGCAAACCCCTGGCGGTGGTGGAAGCGAAGAAGACCACCGTCGATCCGGCGGTGGGACAGCAGCAGGCCAAACTCTATGCCGACTGTCTTTTGAAGATGCACGGCCGGCGTCCGGTCATCTTCTACACCAACGGCTATGAGACCCACCTGTGGGACGATCTGACCTATCCGCCGCGCAAGGTGGCCGGCTTTTACAAGAAGGACGAGCTGACGCGCCTGATCCTGCGCCGGACCCGGAAGCAGCCGCTGGATACAACCGGGGTAAAAGACGAGATTGCCGGACGATATTACCAGAAACGCGCCATCGGCAGCATCGGTGCACAGTTCACGCAGGCGCGGCGCAAAGCGCTGCTGGTAATGGCCACCGGCACCGGCAAGACCCGGACTGCCATCGCACTGGTGGATCTGCTGCAGCGGGCGGGCTGGGTGAAGCGGGCGCTGTTCCTGGCCGACCGGATATCGCTGGTCAATCAGGCAGTGGGCGCCTTCAAAGCACACCTCCCGGAATCCAGCCCGGTGAACCTGGTCACTGAAAAAGACCAGGCGGGCCGGGTCTACGTCAGCACCTACCCGACGATGATGGGGTTGATCGACGAGACCCGTTCCAATGAAGGGGGCAACGAGGCGCGTTTCGGCGTCGGTCATTTCGATTTGGTGATCATCGACGAGGCGCACCGCTCGGTCTACCAGAAGTATGGCGCCATCTTCCACTACTTCGATTCGCTGCTGGTGGGCCTGACCGCTACACCCCGCGAAGAGGTAGACAAGAACACCTACGAACTCTTTGACCTGGAGCCGGGCGTACCAACCGATGCCTATGAGCTGGAGACAGCCGTAACGGACGGATTCCTCGTGCCGCCGCGGGTACAGCAGGTGGACTTGAAGTTTCCCCGCGAGGGCATCGACTACGACTCTCTGAGCGACGAGGAGAAGGCGCAGTGGGAGAGCCTTGACTGGGGTGATGACCCCGGACCGAACGGGGACTCGGGCACTCTGCCCGACCGGGTCAACGCCGCCGCCATCAATAGCTGGCTCTTCAACAAGGACACGGTCGATAAGGTGCTCCAGTACCTGATGGAGCACGGCCACAAGGTCGAGGGCGGCGACCGGATGGGCAAAACCATTATCTTTGCCCGCAACCACGATCACGCTGTGTTCATCGAGGAGCGGTTCAACCGCCACTATCCGCAGTACAAAGGACATTTCGCCCGCATCATCGACCACTATGCCAAGTATCCCCAGAGCGTGCTCGACGACTTCTCACAGAAGGAGAAGGGGCCGCACATGGCGATATCGGTGGACATGCTCGACACCGGCATCGATGTGCCCGAGGTGGTGAATCTCGTGTTCTTCAAGCCGGTCTACTCGAAGATCAAGTTCTGGCAGATGATTGGACGCGGCACGCGGCTGTGCCCGGATTTGTACGGACCTGAGGACGACAAACAGGACTTCCGAGTGTTTGACTTCTGCTTCAACTTCGACTTCTTCAACGAGAATCCCGACGGCATTGAGGGCAGCGGGGGCCTGCCTCTGGGCACTCGCCTCTTCTGTGCGCGGGTGCAGTTGCTGGGCCACATCCAGACTTTGCCCGAACTGGATCCGGATGCCGCTCTCAAGGGATCGCTCACAGAGGGACTATACGGGGAAGTAACGTCCATGAACCGCGAGAACTTTATCGTCCGGATGCATCTACAGGCGGTGGAACGTTTCCAGAATCGTGAGGTGTGGGAGCAACTCAACGAGGCGGACCGCGAAACCCTGCAGCGTGAGGTCGCGGGGTTGCCGAGCGAGATGGAAACTGACGATATCGAGTCACGCCTGTTCGACCTCACAGCTCTGCGCATGCAGCTTGCCCGGGCCGAAGGTGACACCGGAGCCTTTGAGAGCCACCGCCGGCGCGTGGTGGAAATTGCCATGCTGCTGGAAGAGAAGACCACCATCCCAGCAGTGAAGGCCCAGCTCGAATACCTCGCCGCAATGCAGGAAACCAGTTTCTGGGATGGGATCGACCTGAACGGGCTTGAGGAATTGCGCCTGCGTCTGCGTGGTTTGATGCCCTTCCTCGACAAGAAGAAGCGCAAGATCGTCTACACCGATTTCAAGGACGAGGTCATGGGGGTACGGGAGGAAGAGGTTGTCTATATGCCGAAGATGACCGGCGCCCAGTACGAAAAGAAGGTCAAGGATTACCTGCGCAACCATCTGAACCACATCGTGATCCACCGTTTGCGGACCAACCAGCCACTCACCGAGACCGATCTGCAAGGACTGGAGACAACCCTGGCCGAGATCGGCGAAGAGGATGGTGAAACGCTGCTCTCCAGATTGCTGGCCGGCAGTGGTGCACCTTCGCTGGCCCATTTCGTCCGCAGCCTGGTGGGATTGGATCGTTCTGCAGCCCAGTCTCTGTTTTCAGATTTTTTGGCTGACCGGCGCCTCACGCCTGCGCAGATTCGCTTCATCGAAATGGTGATCGACCAGCTCACAGCGCGCGGCATCATGGAAGCGTCGGCGCTCTACGATCCGCCCTTCAGCAACCTGCACTCCGGAGGACCCGATGCCCTGTTTGCCGGCAAGGAGAATGTGATTGACGGGATCTTCGAGAAGTTGAAAGTCGTCAATTCCGGGTTGTCCGCGCAGGCAGGCTGAACACAGGTGGAATCTTTATCTGAAAACGACAAGAGCCCAACCATGGGTTGGAATAAAATGCTCGTTTCACTCGCACCTCTCAACCAGGCGTTAGCCCTATCCGTAGCATTCAACATCTCACACAAAATGGTTGACACGATGGTATCAGAATGATACCATTTTTTCATGCCACCAAAGATAAAAAAACTCATCAAAGAACTTGAAAGGGCAGGTTATGTTAATCGGGGTGGCAAAGGCAGTCACCGCAACTTTGTTCATCCGAAGGTGACAAAACCTGTAACAATTTCCGGCAAAGTTGGAGATGACGCCTTGCACTACCAAGAAATGGATGTCAAGAAAGCGATTGAGGAGTCGAAAAAATGAAAAATTCCGATCGTTATTTAAAAATTGTTGAATGGTCTGAAGAGGATCAATGTTATGTGGGCACTTGTCCGGGTCTGTTCTACGGCGGTTGCCACGGAGATAATGAAGCTGGAGTTTACAAAGAACTGTGTGAAATTGTAAAAGAAAATGTCGCTCTATATAAAGAAAACGGCAAACCTCTTCCCCCTGAAACCGCTGGAAAGGAATATTCTGGTAAATTTCTACTTCGACCCGGAAAGGAATTGCACAAATCCCTTGCTATACGTGCTCTACAGGCAGATGAAAGCTTGAACAATTTCTGTCTGAACGCATTGAAAAAAGAACTTTTTCACTCTAGTCGTTCAAATGGGCTAGCAAAGAGGTCAATCTGACCGCAAACAGCGTGGCGATTTTTCAAATGCAATATTTTTCACAACGCTGGTGGTCTTCAAAAGTTTTTTCTCCGGAATGTTTCCGGCAGGTTACCCCTGCCATTCTGCAGGAATAAGCAACTATAAGACATATGGGAACGGAAGGGCAATGGAACTGACAGCTTCAACTTTCGCTTTAGTGAAGGAGTTGAGTGAATGGTCTAATGGGCGACCCAGTCCAACAGTCCAAAGTTGTGGGTTATGTTCCAAAGGAGATATAATTAACATTCACGATTTTGTCGTCCTGAATGAATATAGGCAAAGGCATCAGCCAAATGATCCTGGAAAAAGTTGAAGAAATTGCCAGGTCAAAACATTGCCGCAAAGTAACCCTTGAGGTTCTAAGGGAACTGGAAGAAAATAATATACGCATATCGTGCAGAACTTTTGTTCCCCTGTTTTTATAAGATCAGGCAAGGCGTGATGGCAGGTGTATAGCGAGCTATGTGCCTGTTATCACAACGTAGAAGACGGGCAAAAGGGCAAACAGGATGCGTAGATTATTTTTTGGAAGTTCCCTAAGCAATAATGAAGTGGCGAAATCTGCATATGGGAAATTTGGCTTTTCAGCCTATCAGCTGGATCCTGAAGCTGGGTTTGCGCTATATGGTTTGACAAATAGAGGGAGACCCGTTCCTGGTGAAAGAGCTTGGATCAAAAACCGGATAAAAGGGGTAACCGCAAATGACATCCATCGCATTGTCCATTTTTGACATCTTTAAGATCGGACCGGGGCCTTCATCGTCCCATACCATCGCGCCCATGAAGGCGGGGTATGACTTCGCGCAGGAAGCCGCGTGCCTCTCCCCGGGGGAACTGGCGCGTGCGGAGAAAATCGAAGTCCGCTTATATGGAAGCCTGAGCGCCACCGGCAAAGGGCACGGGACGGATGTGGCTGTGCTGGCCGGTCTCATGGGAAATGCGCCGGAGACCTGTTCCACGGAACTGATCGACAAGCTCCATTCACACAAGGACGACGACGTTGATCCCATCAAAATCGGGGACAGAACGTTTCGTATGGCGGTCAAAGACGTTATTTATGACAAGGTCGACCACAATTTTCCTTTCAGCAATACATTGGTGATTCGACTGCTTCATAAAGAAACCGGCACTATTTTTGAGAAAGAATATTACTCCGTGGGTGGGGGATTTCTGCAATGGAAGGGATGGTCGCCACCGGAACGGGGGACGCCGGTCCATGGTTACAGCAGTACCATTGAATTCGGAAAAATGATGGAAATATCCGGTTTGTCCGGCCACGATGTTTTCATGGAGAACGAGATGGCCATAACCGGCGAACGGGAAGATAAGATTATTTCGGGGATTGACCGGATTCTGTCGGCCATGGAAGATTCCGTGGATGGGGGGTTGGATGGCGAAGGGGTTTTGCCTGGCCCCCTGAAGCTTCAACGCAATGCCGCCTATCTCTATCGAAACAGTTGTATCATGGATGGTTCCGCCGGACGTTTCATTGCGTTGCTTTCCGCCTTCGCCCTTGCGACCGCAGAGGAGAACGCCGACGGGCATAGAATTGTGACAGCACCCACCTGCGGCGCCGCCGGTGTGATACCGGCCATTTACTGCCTGTTGAAACGCAATCTGGGGATTCCCATGAAAAACCTTCGACGGGGACTCATGGCCGCGGCCGTCGTGGCTTTTCTCTGCAAGGAAAATGCGAGCATTGCAGGCGCTGAGGTGGGATGTCAGGGGGAGATCGGTGTGGCCACGGCCATGGCGGCTGCCATGATCACCTATGCTGTTCAGGAAGACCCGGTCCTGGCCGTTCATGCTGCCGCCATCGCCCTGGAACATCAGTTGGGACTTACCTGTGACCCCGTTCAAGGCTATGTTCAAATTCCCTGCATCCAGCGAAATGCCGTCGGTGCGGTAAAGGCTTACACCGCTCATATGCTGGCTGTGCTGGAGAAGCCCGGCTATTTCGACCTGCGTCTCGATTATGTGATAAAGGCCATGGCGGAAACCGGCCGTGACATGAGCTGCAAATATAAGGAAACCGGTCTGGGCGGTCTGGCGGTCTGTATCCCGGAATGTTAATGATTCGGGACGTCCGGATAACCAACAAGCGCCAGTTTCAAAATGTGCATTTCTGTTCGAGATCAGGGAAAAGGAAAATCCATGAAAGAAACAAGCAAGCTGTCGCTCATTTTGTCCATGTCGTTTGTTGTCACGGGCAATATGCTGGGCGCCGGCATTCTCGCACTGCCCATCAAAACCGGGCTGTCGGGGTTTATCCCTTCCGTCCTGGGCATCCTCCTCATGTGGGCTTTGATGTTATCGACGGCGATGATTCTTGCCGGGCAGAAAAGCCTGACTGAAAGCAAAACCGCGGATTTACCCACCTTTTTTCAAAAAGAGCTGGGAACAGTGGGGAAATGGATTACCGTTGTTGCCAACATGATTATCCTTTACGGTCTCCTGGTGGCCTACATCAGCGGTACCGAATCCGTTGTACAGGGCCTTTTCACAAAACCCGTGTCAACGCCCCTGGTCATGATCTGTTTCTTTCTCGTGGCAACCTTTCTCACGCTTTTCGGAATGAAACTCATGCGAAAGGGAAACGCCGTGATCATGATCCTCATGTGGGTTACTTTCGGAACACTGGTTTTTTACTGTGCACAGCATGTGGAAACCCCACGCCTGCGATTTACGGACTGGCAATACCTCCCTGCCAGCCTCCCCGTTGTGGTAACGGCGTTTCACTTCCACAATATCATCCCGTCCATCTGTCGAAACATGGATTTCGACCAGCGGGCCATCCGAAAGGCCATGTTCCTGGGGACCTTCATCGGTCTGATCATGAATCTGATCTGGGTTTGTGTGGTGATCGCCGCACTGCCGCTGGATGGGCCCGGAACCGATACGGTCCTGGCGGCGTTTCATGGCAACCAGCCTGCAACCGTACCTCTTTCACATCTCCTTGAATCCCGTGCCTTCACCATTTCCGCGCTGGTTTTCGCGCTGCTGGCCATGACTGCCGCCTACATGGCCAATGGCACTGCCCTGACCAGTTTCATTCGTGACTTGACCACCACATACCTTCACACATCAAGCAGGGCCGTTGCCGCGGCTGTGGCCTTTCTTCCGCCGCTGATCATTTCCCTGGTGTACCCGAATGTGTTTCTGGATGCCATCGGGTTGGTGGGGGGTGTGGGGATCGATTTGATTTTCGGTATTCTACCCGGGTGGCTGCTTATCAAATATGGCCGGGGAAAGGTGCGGGTATTGGGATATGTCATCGTGGCCTGTTTCAGTGTGGTGCTCATATACGAACTGGGGCAGGAACTGGGCCTGCTGCACATCCGGCCACATGTGGAGTACTGGAATGTTTCCCATAAAAGTATTGTGCCCCATTAGACGAAATGCATGTTAAAATAGGGAGGATATCAATAAAATCATGCGGGCTCGAAACGCCGTGGGTTCCCGGTCCTTGTTCCCCTTCCCCGAACGCACGGTGATTTGTTTTAAATCATAATCCATGTCGTGAACGCGCAACCGCAAGGCTTCCAATATTCTTACCCCGAAGCCATATAACAGTTTGACAACCAGTTGCGGTGTTCCCTTCATCAGTGAAATCACAGCAACGATTTCCTCATGAACCTCATCCATCAGCTTTTGGTTTTTTGTTGACATTTTGCGGTCCTCTCAATACTCTATTTTCTATTCACGAATAGTGAAATATTGCCAAGCGTTCTTTTGCCTTTACGCCTTGATAACGCGAAAGAGCTCTATTACCAGGGAAGAATAGCTTTGCAATATATTATCGATGCATAAACGCCTCGATAGTAGGTGTTTTGAATACTTGTCAGGGCAAAATTATCTGATAATCAATGGTTATGCCCCTGAATAGAGACCGCCTTACACACAAAAAAAGGCCGTAAAGACAAAGATGAAAAACAGGGAGGGAGATGAAAAGTCAATGATGAGCAATCCGGTCCAATTCTTCACGGATTACCATGCGAATAACCGTCTCGTCGAGTGGTTTCCCGCTTTTTGCAAGATATTCTCTAAGGACCTCATTGATCATTGTCTGGTACCCATATCCTGCTTTGTCCGCTCGTACACGGAATTCATCAAGGATGGCCGTATCAAGATACATCGTAACTCTGGTTTTTCCTTTTGTAGGAACAACCTGGCCTCTTTTGGCATTTTTAAAATCATATTCCTTTTTCATATTGTTTCCTTTCCTTTGATGTCGCCTTTCTGGCCGAAATCAAACGGATGGTATCGGTTCGGTATGAATAAACAACCGCGATTATTCGACAAACCGCGTCAACACCAACGGTCATAAATCGTTGTTCATTTGCAACGACGTGCTCTTCCAAAGTCATGGCAAATGGATCATAAAGCACCGCATCTGCATCAGAGAAGCGTATCCTGTGTTTTTTGAAGTTGATTTCAGCTTTGTTTGGGTCCCATGTTACATGCATAATGGATAGCATGCATATATCATATGTATATGTCAATAGTCTTGTTTAATTGCCTTGATTATACAGCCATGTGGAGATGAAAATGAAATGTCCAAAATGCCAGTCTGAAAATCCTGAAGGGGTGAAGTTTTGCGGTGAATGTGGAAACAAACTTGAAATTCGATGCTCAAAATGCAACGCAGCAAATCCACCTCAATTCAAATTCTGCGGTGAATGCGGCCAAGCATTCACACAGGCAGAAACCCTCTCGCCCGTCAATTACAATTACAACCATCCCCAATCCTACACCCCGAAACACCTGGCCGATAAAATCCTCACCTCCCGAAGCACCATAGAGGGAGAACGGAAATTGGTGACGGTCCTGTTTGCGGATGTTGCAGGCTTTACCGCCATATCCGAAAAACTTGACGCCGAACAGGTCCACGAGGTCATGGACGGTTGTTTTCGAATCCTGATGGATGAGATCCATCGGTTTGAAGGGACCATCAACCAGTTTACCGGCGACGGGGTGATGGCAATCTTCGGTGCCCCCATCGCTCATGAGGACCACGCCCAACGGGCCTGTCATGCTGCTCTGGCCATACAGAGGGCCATCGAACCCTACGCTGAAAAACTTAAAACCGTTCTCGGAATAGAATTTCGCTTACGCATTGGGATCAACTCCGGGCCGGTGGTGGTAGGTTCCATAGGCGATGATCTGAGGATGGACTATACTGCCCAGGGGGACACCTCCAATCTGGCTTCACGAATGGAGAGCCATGCCGAGCTCGGCACTGCGTTGATATCAGAAAACACTTACAGACTCGTGAAGGACTTCTTTGAGCTTGCATCCAAAGGAAAACTTCAGGTGAAGGGGAAACAGGCGCCGGTCGAGGCCTACAGGCTTGAGGGCGCCGGAGAAGTTGTAACACGGATCGGGGCCTCCGCCGCTAAGGGGCTTACCCGTTTTGTAGGGCGTACACCCGAAATTGAGGCACTGAAAGAGGTGTTTGCGAAAGCCCAGTCAGGTCAGGGACAGGTGGTGGGGATTGTTGGTGAGGCCGGGGTAGGAAAATCGAGGCTCCTTCTGGAACTGTGCAATACACTGCCCGAAAGAGACTACACTTATCTGGAAGGGCACTGCCTCCATTACGGCGGCGCCATGCCCTATCTGCCCATACTGGATGTTTTCAGGTCCTATATCGGCATTAAAGAAGGGGAGCGGGAATCGGTTGTCAGGGAAAAAATAAATGAGAGGATTCTCGGGTTGGATGAGAATCTAAGCACCGCTATCCCGCCTTTCCAGGAACTGCTTTCTCTGAAACCCGACGATGAGAAATACGCCGAGCTAGAGCCGAAACAGAAGCGAGAGAAGACCTTTGAAGCCTTCAGAGACCTCATTGTGCGGGGCAGCCAAGAAAGACCGTTGATCCTGGCTATTGAAGATCTTCACTGGATCGATAAGACCTCCGAGGAATTCCTGGACTATATGATTGGATGGCTCCCCACCACCCATATCTTGCTCGTCCTTCTCTACCGGCCGGAATACACCCATGCTTGGGGAAGCAAATCCTATTACGGTAAGATCGGGGTGGACCAGCTCTCCAGTGATACCAGCGCGGAACTGGTGCGGGCCATTCTCGATGGCGGAAACGTCATGCCCAACCTCAGGGATCTGATTTTGAGCAGGGCTTCAGGGAACCCTTTCTTCATGGAGGAGCTGACCCACAGCCTGCTGGAAGACGGTTCGATCCGCAAAAAGGACGGCCACTATGTTCTGGGGGCAAAGGTCTCGGATATTCAGGTACCGGATACGGTGCAGGGGATTATCGCGGCCCGCATGGACCGGTTGGAAGAAGGGCTTAAGCGGATCATGCAGGTGGCCTCGGTGATCGGCCGGGAATTTGCCTTTCGAATCCTAAATGCTATCACCGAGATGAAGGAGGATCTCAAAAGCAACCTTGTCAACCTTCAGGGGCTGGAGTTCATCTACGAAAAGAGCCTTTTTCCCGAACTGGAATATATCTTCCGCCACGCCTTGAGCCAGGAAGTGGCCTACAACAGCCTGCTTTTAAAGCGCAGAAAGGAAATTCATGAAAAAATCGGAAATGCCATCGAAGAGCTCTACCCGGACAGGCTGGAAGAGTTCTATGAGATGTTGGCCTACCACTATGCGAAGAGTAACGATATTTCAAGAGCCTGCCACTACCTAAAATTGTCGGGGGATAAAGCCCGAAAGATCTTCTCATCGTTGCAAGCATTTGAGTTCTACAATGAAGCCGCAAAGTTGCTCAGGAACCAACCTGACGACCATGAAAATAGAAGGCTTCGCCTGGTGGTCATCCAGCCAATGGCTCGTCTCATAACGGTCCTAGGTTCCCCTGAAGGTTCATTTGAACTCCTGACGGAGGGTGAGAAACTGGCAAACGATTTGGCGAAAAAAAAGGCCTTGGCGCATTTCCAGACTGCCCTGGGAATTTTCTACCTTACATCGCTGGGTAATCCAACAAAAGGGAGAGAATATATCGAAAAAGCTTTGGGAGAGGCCGATCTGATAGGGGACACCGAAATCCTTATTCCCGCGATGGCGGATTTGATTAAATTTTCTTCTCTTGAAGGAAGGTACTCAAGCATATGTAAAATAGCGCCAAAGACAATTGCGCTTATCGAGAAGGCACATGCCGAGCTTGAGCATTTTAATCAAGGCTACAATCAATATTCAGTACTACAGGCCCTCTATGGCGTGAGCCTTGCCATCACGGGAAAATTTTCAGAAGGGGAACCGTTTCTTAAAAATGGTTTGTCCTTTGCCCTTGACCTAAACGATTTATTGAGCCTCGGAATGATTGAGCAAAGTTATGGAAGGTTTTATTATGAAAAGGGCGACGCTAAAAACATGGCCAAACACTTGCGATCATGTATTTCGTACTACGAAAAGAGCAAATTCGAAATGCTGTTGGGTGTTGTCTGGGGTATGTTAGGCAAGGCATATCTCTTTCTGGGACAAACCGAATTGGCTCTGCAATGTGCGCAGAAGGGCTTGGATATGCATAAAACCGTAGGTGTATCCCTGTGGTTGGGATATCGTTACACTATGCTTGGCGAAATCCATTTTGAACTGGGCGATTTTGAAAATGCTCTGGACTATTGTAAACAGGCAGTGCCTTTGTGTCAAAAGCACAATGAAAAACCTGAAGAGGCAGTCGCCTTGATAAGCTTGGGTAGAGTTATTGGCTTGACAAGCAGTATTGAATTTGAAAAGGCAAGGAATCTGATTCTCCGGGGAACAAATATTCTTCAGGAACTTGAACAAAGACCACGTTACGCAACAGGTCGTTTCTACCTGGGTGAACTCTACGCACACGCAGGTCAAAAAGAAGAGGCGCTGCAAAATCTTGAACAGGCTGGGACCATGTTCCAAGAAATGGGTATGGATTACTGGCTGGACAAGACACAGGAGGTTATGGCAACGCTGTAGAAAGCGAGGAACCTTTTGCATGTCTTGTGGTTTCAGTAGTTCCCGCAAAACAGCACAATTCCAATATTCCAGCATCGGAATCTATTGGAAGGAACAGAAGTTTACATTTTACAGCCTTCACCTGGTGGATGTTCGCAACTGAATTTTTCGGTCGCTTTATCCGGGTGGACACAAAGTACTGCCCATAAGTTTACAGATTGTATCTGCTTGATTTTGTGGCCTCTTTTCGGCATTGACGGCATAACCCAACGTTTGACTTGACGTCTGAAAGACCTGCGGTTCATGCTGGGGCCGGTGAGAGGCGAAAGTCAGCTTAACGTTATGTCTGTAATAATAGGGGTCAGACCATGTTTATCCACGATCCTTACGTCGTTAGTATCTCAAAGGGGGAAAATATATGACTTATAAAAACATACCAAGACAATCCCTGGGTTTTTTCCCAACGCCGGTGGTCGAGCTTACCAAGTTAACCGAGGCGCTTGACGGCCCAAGAATATTGATGAAGCGAGATGACAATACTGGCCTTGCCTTTGGGGGAAACAAAACCAGGAAGCTGGAATTCATTCTTGGGGATGCTCTTGCACATGGTGCGGATACTATTATTTCTGCGGGTGCGGCCCAATCAAACCATTGCCGGCAAACCGCTGCGGCGGCTGCCAGCCTACAACTTGAATGCCATCTTATTCTCGGTGGGAAAGAACCGGATGTTATTAGTGGTAATCTTTTACTCGATCGAATATTTGGTGCCCATATTCATTGGGGGGGTAAAAATCGTAAAGGAGAAGATATTCCTCAAATTGTTGAAGAACTTAAAAAATCAGGGAAAAAGCCTTATATTGTGCCATATGGTGGTTCAAATGAGCTCGGCGCATTAGCATTTGTAGAGGCGTTAAAAGAGCTGGATCTACAACTTCAAAATTTAAATGAATCACTCACGCATATTGTTTTCGCATCAAGCTCCGGAGGGACACAAGCTGGCTTGATGCTCGGTAAAAAATGTCTCAATGCGGCATTTCAAATAGTAGGAATAAATATTGATAAAGATGAAACAGGAAAGATTCCTTTTGATCAATTCATACTGTCTCTTGCTAATGATACTGCAGAATTCATTGGTAGTCATTATAGATTTTCAGAGGAAGATTTGATTCTTGATTCTAGTTACGTTGGAGAAGGTTACGGCGTGGTTGGCCCCCTGGAGAATGAAGCAATTTCACTTACTGCACAAACCGAAGGCATATTGTTAGATCCCGTATATACAGGAAGAGCCATGGGTGGGTTATTCGATCTGATTCGTTCCGGGAAAATTGCGAAAAAAGATAGCGTCTTATTTTGGCATACAGGCGGTACTCCTGCTTTGTTTGCCTACTCGGACCAGCAGTCTGAAAACAAGGCTGCATCTGGTTGAATCCCCTCTGCTGTTGACGCTTAACTCTAATTTTTTGGAAACAGCAAGAGTCAACGGCAGATCACTGCCGACCCAGTCCACACAAGCCAACAGAAAAAGTCGCGCGGGTGATTAACGACGTTATGTTCCAAAGGAGATAAAATCATGAAAACATTTTTGTGCGGAATATGTTTAACATTATTGCTAACAAGTACCATTTGGGCTCAAGATGCAGATGTTGTCAAAGTTGATGTGTTAGCCAAAACGAGTTCAAGCTGGGATGGTGCAACTCTGCCGGACTACCCAAAAGGCAGGCCGGAAATAACGATTCTAAGGATCAAAATTCCTCCAAAGTTTACATTGCCGCTACATATCCATCCGGTGATAAATGCGGGTGTATTGTTAAAAGGAGAGCTCACTGTAGTGACAGAGGACAAAAAGACGCTACATCTAAAAGCTGGCGATTCCATCGTCGAAGTTGTTAATACGTGGCACTATGGAAAAAATGAGGGTAATGAACCTGCAGAGATTATAGTATTCTATGCTGGTATAAAGGAGAAACCGATTACCATTAAGGAAACCATTAAAAAATAGCGTTCAACGCGTCGTTTCAGTGAGAATCAGAAGTATTTCGAAGCGTTTATCACCGCTCTGCTTCGTGCGTGATTTGCGAAGATGGTTATAGAAAAGTCCAATATATACCATAACATATTGAGAGATGAACAAATGTTAATCTTGGAAGAATTAAAGAATCTGGCAGAAGAAGATTATAAAGCATTTAATAACAAAATAATCCCAACAAAGCAGACGACGCTAGGTGTCCGTTTGCCGATTTTAAGAAAAATTGCCAAAAGGATAGCAAAAGAAAAAGCAATTGAGTTTGTCCAACTAGACAAACAAAACATATATGAAATGATTATGCTTGAAGGATTCGTTCTTTCCCATATGGAAAAATCATTTAAAGAGTTGTTACCGTTCACCGAAACATTTTTATTGAAGGTGGATAACTGGGCGCAGGTTGATTCAACTATTTGCGATTTTAAGAAAATAACAAAAGAAAAAGAAGATGTCTTAGTTATTGTCAAAAAATGGCTGAAATCAGATAAAGAATTCTTTGTCCGCGCAGGCCTTGTCATATTGCTTGCACACTTTGTGGAAAAAGAAAATGTGCAAATGATTTTTGAAATGTCACAAAGTGTTGTTCATACCGGATACTACGTACATATGGGGAATGCTTGGCTTATTTCTTGCTGCATGGCAAAATTCCCCGAAGAAACACTTGTCTTTTTCAGAAACAATACTTTAGACAATAAAACACATAATAAGGCAATCCAAAAATCCCGCGAAAGTTACCGCGTGTTAAATGAGCACAAAGTCATGATTAATGAATTAAAAAGAAAGTCGAGCGGATAAAAATCAGGGGCGTCCTCCTTGCAATTTGATGTGATCAAACGAGAGACGTTCACGCATTCTTATGGCGCAGCAGTTTATCGTTTAGATCGGCTTTGGCCTTTGCCCGGGCCTTGAGGCGCAAGGCATGTGCCTCCATTGTGTTTTTGGGAACTTCCGGTTGGGCCCCGTGGGATTTGCGCTCTAACACCAGTGCACCGCTGGGGCAGGTTGAAACGCACAGACCGCATCCGATGCAACGTTCCGCGTTTAGAACCGCATGATCTTCCGCCATGCTCAGAGCCTCCATCTGGCATCGTTCCAAACAGGTCTCACACCCAATGCAGGTTTCAATGTCTATGCGCGCCACGAACGCTGCTGATGCCATTGCTGCGGGAGAAGGGTGCCTTTTGAGATGCATGAGGATCTGGCAACAGTCCCCGCAACAACAGCAGATATTAACAATTTCCTGAGCGTTGCTTGGCTGAAGCACCAGACCCTCCTCATCCGCCTTCTGCAGGATTTCAAGGGTCTCTTCCATGGTAATCACCCTTCCAAGACCGTTGCGTTCGTAATAATCGGCCCCCCAGCCAAAGATGAGACACGCGTCCATGAGTTTGTCACACCCGCCACCCTTGAGCGCATGTTCCTTGCGGCAGATACAGGGGGCTACCAGAAACTTCTTTTGTTTCCTGACCATTTCTTCGGCCTTTTCGTACGGGAGGACCTCTATGCCGGCATCGATACTTTTCCCCACCGGGATGGTTCGAAGTTGCGGCACATGATCAAAGGCCTCTTTCCCCAGAATGGGCGTATATTCCTCCATATCCCTGACGAATTCCTCATCAAGATCGTTCACATGATATTCCCAGATACCCACAACAAACTGCGATGCCATATAAGCTGGGGGTCTGTTTCCCGTCTCAATACTGAAAATTAAACCCTTTTTCGTCATTTCCTCCAGCAGGGGTGCCATTTCCCGCTCGGCCATGCCGGCCCGCTTCGCAATGACCATGGCGGGTTCCAGTTTCGATCTCAGATGAACGGCCAGGCTTGCCTCCTCCGGGTTGAACAGTCGTTTAAGGATACGGATCTCAACGCCGCTACGGGTAGCAGGAAAACCCGCCGGCAAACTGTCCAAATGTTCTCTTAATGCACGGTAAACGTCATTCATATCTTATTCTCCTTATCGGGTGTGGTTACACACCTATAGCAGAAAACAAGCGTCAAGACAAAAAAATGCACACTCCGCCGGAAAAATCATGATATCTTTTTCTTGTGATAACCGTATTTTGCGTTTGTGGTCTGTGGGTATAGGGACATCCCTTTTATTTTATTTCCATAAATCCCAGAACTGAGGGAAAGACTTGTTGACGCAGGCGGGATTTTGGATGCGGACTCCAGGGACTTTTAACCCCACCACCGCCAGGCTCATGGCCAGGCGATGGTCGTCATGGGGGTCTACCTTGGCGCCGGAGAGCCTTTGGCCGCCATGGACCACCAGAGAATCCTCGAATTCTTCCACCCGTGCCCCCAGCTTGCGCCATTCCACAGTCACCGCATTCAGTCTGTCGCTTTCCTTAAAACGAAGATGACCCACGTTCCGGATGGTGGTCTTCCCCTCGGCGAACAGGGCCACCGCCGCCAGGGTGGGCACCATGTCGGGCATGGCTCCCATGTCCACATCGACCCCCGTGAGCGGCCCGCCCGAAACCGACACCCGATCCGAGTCCCTGTTAACGACACATCCCATGGCCTCAAGGACCTCCAGCAACCGGATATCACCCTGCCTGCCTTGGGGATGGATGTTTTGGGTGGTCACCGTTCTTCCGGTGATCGCCGCACCGGCCCAGAAATAAGAAGCGGACGACACATCCCCCTGAACCGTGTAGTCTCTCGGTTGGTATTGTTGTCCGGCGGAAACGCTGAAACTAGCATACCCCTGCCGTTTTATCCGGACACCGAACGCCGCCATCACATCGATGGTCACATCCACATAGGGTTTTGACACCAGATCCCCTTTTACCGTAATGTCCACATCTTTCCGGGCGTACGGGCCTGATAAGAGCAGGGCCGACAGAAACTGACTGCTGGCATCCCCCGGCAGAGCCACGGCGCCGCCCAAAATGCCGTCGGAAACGATGCGGATGGGGGGACGACCATTGTTGTTTACATAAAGAACTTCCGCGCCCAGTTTAAAGAGCGCATCCACCAGAGGCCCCATGGGCCGCTCCCGCATACGGGGTGTGCCCGTCATGAGAAATCGCCCTTTCACGAGAGCCAGCACAGGCAACAGCAGTCTGAAAGAAGTCCCTGAATTGCCTAAGTAAAGCGCTTTTTCAAAAGGCTGATTCAAGGCATTTTCACCGATCCCCTCCATGACCAGATGATCCCCGTTCCGCTCCATTTTGACGCCTATGGCCTCTAAAATATGGGCCGTGTGACGGGTATCTTCGCACCTCAGATCATTTCTCAACACTGTTTTCCCGGCTGCCAGCCCTCCGGCAATGAGGGCCCGGTGGGTGATGCTCTTTGATCCGGGAATGGTGACCACGCGATGGTCGCCCGGGTTTTTTTTCATTCGGTTCATTTCCGCTCCAGTTCATTCTTCGAGTGCATTCTTTACCACCGTCCGCATCAGGTCCACATGGGGATCCAAGCCGGTCCACAATCGAAACTGTTCGGCCCCCTGATGGATGAACATCTCCAGTCCGCTGATGGTGGTGCATCCTTTGGCGCGGGCGCTTTTGAGCAAGCGGGTTTCAAGGGGATTGTAGATGGCATCCATCACCACCATGTTTTTCTGTAACATTTCCTTCGGTACCGGGGAAACATTCTCATGGGGAAACATGCCCACCGGCGTGGTCTGAATCAAAACATCTGCCCGTATCTCCCGGATCCTCTCCAACAAAATGAATGGGCATCCCAGAAAATCCGCAAGGGCCTGGCCACGCTCCATGGATCGGGCGGCAACCACCAGTTCCATCCCCTTTTCCCGGGCCACAAAGCCGATCCCCCGGGCAGCGCCACCGGCGCCCACCAGAACACAGCGTTTTCCCGCAAGATCGATTTTCGCCTCAAGGGCCTTCATGGCCCCCAATCCATCGGTGTTGTATCCTTTTAACCGGCCGTTTACATTCACAATGGTGTTGACGGCGCCGATTTGTTCCGCCAATGAATCCAATTCATCCAGGTGGGAAATGACCGACGTTTTGAAGGGAATGGTGACACTCATGCCGCGAATGCCTAAGGCCCGCATACCGCCGATGCTCCCTTTTAGATCCGACGGTTCAAAGGCCCCATACAGGGCGTTGACCCCCGCCGCCCTAAAGGCCGCATTGTGCATGACCGGGCTGAGGGAATGACCAATGGGATTTCCCAACACCCCGTAAATTTTCGCCGGATGACTTTTCATGAAGACAGCGCCTCCAACATCATTTTCATCTCCGTTGCGGGTACCTGGCCTGAAGCCGACTCCTCTCCCTTTTTGAGGGAGGCAAAGGTAAAGGCCCCCCCAAGGAGCGGGCAGGCGATCCGGCTCATGCGCCCCAAAGGGCCCATGCACAAGGCGACAATCTCAACACCCATCTTTTGAGCCAGGGGGATCAATCCCAACACGGTCAGGTTGTCCGCCAGGGCCCCGGCACGGGTAACGATCTTCACCACATCCGCCCCCGTGGCCGTCATTTTCCCGAACAGGTCCTCCAGTTTTTCCTTTGAAGGGGTTCCGTCACGAAAGTGCTTTGACAGGATCAGCTTTGCAGTGCCCCGTTTCTCAAATAACAACCGCCGATGTTCCAGGGGGATGGCATATTCCACATCCACATAGTCCGCGCCCAGTCTCACAGCCTCCTTGAGATAATCCACGCACGCGCCATAAGAGACGCGGCCGTGCCCCCCCTCTTCCTCGGATCGGTAGGTAATGATCACCGGCTTGGAAGCCGCCCTGATGATCTCACTCAAATCAAAGGATTCCATAGCATCCAGCCGGACTTCCATCAAATCGCCAAAAGTTGATGCCAGCGCCATTTTCCGGAGGGCATCGGACGTGTTCCGCGCCATAATCGGAATACAGATCATGCCCATCAAATTTAAACAATGGCATCCCATCAATTTTCAACAATGGATTCATTGATTTTGTGACCGAAATGCCTGCCCGCCGCTTCCACCCGGCCCAGAACCACATCTCCGGGATGAAGGTTGACCACCGAAATGGCCTGGCCTTCTTTTCCCACCAGACGGATGGTTTCCGCATTCTGCAGGATCATGGATACCAGACCATCCGGACCCATGGCCTCCACCAGGAGAAGGGGCCGCTGTTCGATTTTAACCCGACCCACCACCAGGGAAACGGCTTCTCCCCTCCAGTTGACGCCCAGCACCTCTTTGCCCGCTTTCAGTTCGGACAGATAGCTCGTTTTCCCCCCGGGAAGGGACACATACGCGTGGACGGCGCCGGCGTTTACCCTGAAAGGCCTGGGGGCCACATAGGGGTTTTCAATGCTCTCCGCATGCATCAGAAACAGCCCTTTGCTGCTGTTTCCCACCAGAATCCCCTCCCCTTCTCCCATCATGGTGCAGGTATCCACACAGACCCGGTCCCCCATGCCCATGGATCGGACCGACTGGATTTCCAGCGGGCACAGTTCCAGTTCCTGCCGTTCCGACTTGACCAGATTAAGCACCTCCTTCACCATAACCGGATCCGTTGCAGTAATGACCAGGCCGTCTACGCCTTTTTCCAGCACCGTTAATGCCATTTTGGCATCGCCCAGGTTATCCACTTCCACAAAAATATTCTGGGTCCTGGCCACCAGATTTTCCAGGGGGATAACATTCCAGTCCGTAGTCCTCACCACCACCTTTTTATGACGGCTCATGTCCACGATGCGGTCCTCGTCTTCGGTGGATGCGATTTCAAGCAGCACCACATCCTCTTCCCACCGGATATCCCCTTCATGGGAAACCGTTCGAATTACGCCCAGCTCCCTGACTTTTTCCATATCCCGGGAAGCCACCATCACCGCGTCCGCGCCCCCTTCAAGGGCCGTAGTCACCAGTTCCTTTTGCCACGGATCCGCCTTAACCCAAACTTCTTTCATCATTCAGTTTCCTTTCTCGTCAACCTGCCCGAAATAGCCTTTCAGGCTTTCAAACATCTTCTCAAACTCCTTTGTCTCTCCCTGTTTCACCATGGCAAGGATTTCACGGGCTCCCTCAAGATAATCACTCATTGATCCGAGAGCGTTTGGATTTTCCATCAGCAACGACCCAAACAGCTCTCCAGACTGCCCCATCATATTCTTGATCCGATCCACTCTCGTCTGAAAGGCCGGCGTGGCAAAACCTTCCAGGGTATCAAAGCTATACCCCGAACGGGCCATGCAAATGGCGAACGCCAATGAAGCAAAATGGTTTGCCCCTTGAATCATCCCCATCACATGATCGTGGACATCCGGCGTTGAAACAAGGACGTTTACGCCAGAAGATTCGAGAATTTTCCTTATCCAGACCATGCCCGCCTCCCCCCTCCCCTCGCAGAGAACGCAGGTCTTTTTTGAATCACCATTTTTTCCCGGACCGAAAAGTGGGTGTGCCCCCACCACTTCCGCCCTGGAGTAATGCAGCATGGCAGCCATGGGCTTTGCTTTGATGGACGTCAAATCCATAAGCATGGCATCTTCCGACGTCAGGGGAGCAATGTTCCGAATCACTTTTACGGTCTCTTTCATGGGCACGGAAAAGACCAACACGTCACATGCCGCCGCCTGCTCGGGGGTGATCGGGTTGCTTCGCCCCACGCGTATAATCTCCCGGCAGTGGGGGTCAAGGATATGGGAGAACCAGGCCCCCATACGGCCCGTCCCTCCGATTACCGCAACTTTTGGATTCATGAAACGTTGATCGGCAATTTTTGAGGACAAGCGGGTCATGATGCATCACCGGATGGATAAGACCCCAACCATTTCATAAACACGCACAGGGTTTTCATCTCAACCATGGCATCGGCCAGGCCCGGATCCTTCCTGTGCCCTTCAAGATCCACAAAAAACAGGTATTCCCAAGACCGCATGCGCATGGGTCTCGATTCAATGCGGCACACGTTAATCTCTCTTTGGGCCAGAGCTGATAGCATCCCGGCCAGCGCCCCCGGACGATGGTCCAGAAAGAACATCAGGGTGGTTTTATCGTTTCCGGTGGGTTGGGGCTCACCATTTCCCACCACCAAAAACCGGGTCACGTTATGGGGCTCATCCTCGATATCTTCCCTGAGCAGCCTCAGCCCCAGGGTTTCCGCCAGAAGGCGGCTGCCCAAAGCAGCGCCGTTGGGATCATCAGCCGCCATTTTTCCGGCAAGAGACGTACTCTCCACCAGCTCGAACGGAACATCCGGCAAATGACTTTTGAGCCATGAACGGCACTGGGCCAACGGCATGGGATGGGAATAGAGTCTTCCGATGGCGTTTAAATCTTCATTTTGAGCCATCAAACTAAGCCTGATCCGGTGATAATACTCTCCACATATTTTGAGATCGAATTTGTTAAACAGATCCCAAACCCCCACAACAGAGCCTTCCAGGGAGTTTTCCACCGGAATAACACCTTGATGACAATGGCCCTTTTCCACGGACCCGAAAACATCTTCAAAGGTGCGAGAGGGACAAAATTGGGCTGAATTGCCGAAAATGGAAATGGCGGCCTGGTGCGAAAAAGTCGCATCAGGTCCCAGAAATCCGACCTTCAACGGTCCTTGAACCGCCCGACCCGCGGAAATAATCCGGGTAAAAATATCCCGAATGGCATCCGGCGTAAGACGGGAATGACTTTTTGTGGCCATCCGGTCAAGGATCGCTTTCTCACGCACGGGATCAAAAACCGCCAACCCCCGTTGGTCCTTGATCCGCCCGATGGCGACCGCCACATCAAGCCGTTCACCCAAAAGCGAAAGGATCCTGGTGTCGATGGCGTCGATATCCTGACGGCAGCGATCAAGGTCCTCCCAACCGGCGTCTTCGTCCTGTTCAGGCTGCTTCCCTGTTGTATCCCCTGTTTTCATGTTCACTCACCCCTTGATTCAAATCATCGAATATGACCCTCACGCTGCGGCCTCCAACATGGGGGCGGAATTTCCATCCGACTGCCATGGTTCGCCGCTGGTTAAAACAGCCATGGCCTCATCAACCGACACATTCCCGTGAACGATTGCTGAAAGAGCCGACACGATCTTTGAAGGATTTTCATGCTGAAACACGTTGCGTCCGATGGAGGTGCCTGCGGCGCCCGCATCCATGGCCCCCCGCACCATGGTCAGGATCTCGCGATCGGACCCCATCTTGGCTCCCCCCGCGATGATGACCGGCACATGGCAGCCGTTCACCACCTCCCTGAAGCTCTCCACGCTGCCGGTGTAGGATACCTTAACCACATCCGCGCCCAGTTCCGCACCAAGACGGGCCGCATGTTTGACGGCCTGCGCATCGTATTCGTTTTTCACATTCTCTCCTCTGGGGTAGATCATGGCCAGAAGCGGCATGCCCCACTCCTCAGCGGAATAGGCGACCCGCCCAAGATCCGTCAACATTTCGTTGTCATGGCCGTTTCCGATATTTACATGCACCGATACCGCGTCGGCCCCCATCTTGATGGCTTCTTCCACGGAGCATACCAGAGTTTTGGCATTGGGGTCCAGGGCCAGGGACGTACTGCCGGAAAGATGAACAATCAACCCCATGTCCGGACCCGATTTCCGATGTCCTTTGGCCACCACACCCTTGTGAACCACCACCGCGTTGGCGCCTCCGTCGGCCACCTGGCTCATGGCGTCCCGAATGTTGACAATGCCCTCGATCGGTCCCGAACTGACCCCATGATCCATGGGCACGATGACGGCTTTGCCGGTTCCCCGATGCATTATCCGCTCAAGTCTGATTTCTTTTCCGATCATTTGCCTTTCCTCCATTATGGTTTTTTGGGGTTCTTTAAAATTCGGTTTTTTTCTTCATCAATCTTTCAAAAAAAAAGGCCATGGGCGTTTTGCTCCGCCCATGGCCTTATAAAACAAAACTTCAGGCACAAGGGCGGACCTCGCCAGCTGAAAAAATAATAAAAACTGTGTGTAACACTTAAAAAATCCACCTGTTTATTCCTTTTCTTCCTTAAGCCCCGAACTTCTGCCCGGCTGCCCTGGCCCGCAGATAATGATCCGCCAGGACCAACGCCACCATGGCTTCAACCACCGGCACAATGCGGGAAACAGCCGTAACATCAAATCTGCCGGTCAATTCCAGAGTGGCATTGCGTCCATTCCGATCAATGGTTTTCTGGGGTTTCATGATGGAAGGGATAGGTTTAACCGCCGCGCGGAGCACCAGTTCATCCCCGTTGGATATACCCCCAAGGATGCCCCCTGCCCTGTTGGAAACAAAGCCCGTGGACCGGATGGGGTCATTGTTCTCGGAACCCTTGAGTCGGGCCGCCTCAAACCCGGCACCCACTTCGACCCCCTTTACCGCGCCCACGGACATAATGGCCTTGGCCAACTCCGCGTCCAATTTGTCGAACACGGGCTCGCCCAAACCCGCAGGGCACCCGGTTACTCGCACCTCAACCACCCCGCCCAGACTGTCCCCTGCTTTTCTGGCCTTTTCAAGGGCCGTCATCATGGGTGCCACCGCATCCGAATCCGCACAATAGAGGGGATTTTGGAGAATCACGGCCGGGTCCATCCGGCTGGCCCGAATCCCCCCCAATTCCAGGGTATGGCCAAGGATGTTGATATGGAGCGGCCCCAGCACCTTCCGGGCCACCACACCGCAGGCTACCCGGGCCGCGGTTTCCCGGGCCGATGCCCGGCCGCCCCCCCGGTAATCCAGATGACCGAATTTCTTAAAGTAAGTGTAATCCGCATGTCCCGGCCTGAACAGGTCTTTCAGTACACCGTAGGGCTTGCTTTTCACATCATGGTTTCCCACCAGCAAGGATAACGGGGTTCCGGTGGTACGCCCTTCGAAAACGCCGGATAAGATCTCCACATGGTCTTCTTCCGTCCGTGGCGTCTCAAATGAGGATCGCCCCGGCCGGCGCCGTTCCATCTCCCTTACGAAATCCGCCTCATCGAGACAAATCCCGGCAGGACAGCCGTCGATAACGGCACCCAGGGCTTTTCCGTGGGATTCGCCGAAGGTGGTAATCTTGAATGTCTGTCCGAATGAATTTCCAGCCATTGGGCACTCTCCGGTTATGGGTTTAATACCACATGGAAACCGTTCCCTGTGATTGATCTCTAAGGTGTGAATGCGTCAACCCCCGGGGAATGGATTGCATAATTTCCTTTGATACCGCCAGAGGGGATTTTTGATCCGTATTCACAACATAGTCGCAGGCCCTCTCATAAAGGGCCGTTCTTTGACTCAGAACTTCCTGGATCTCCACCAACGGATTATCCCCCACCAGCCCCGGCCGAACACTGCCCGAACGTTCATCTTGCATCATCCGGTTCCGAAGGGTTGTGACGTCTGCCTGAAGCCAGACCACCCAGCCCGAATGCCTGAGATTGCGGACATTTTCCCAGTCCAAAACGACCCCGCCACCGGTTGCGATGACCCGCCGGTCCTGATTGGAAATGGATCGAACGATCATCTTTTCCACCAATCGAAAGGCCTCCCATCCATTTTCAGCCACGTAATCGGGGATGGAGGATCCGATCCGCCCCTCCAGAACCTGATCCGTATCCGCCAGCTCCAAACCCAGATAATCCGCCAGGGTTTTCCCCACCATACTTTTTCCACTGCACCGATACCCGATTAAAATAATATTCATGTCAATAACCCTGAAAATTTTCCCAAAAAAAAACCGTGGAAGCTTTTGAGGCGTCCACGGCTTTGAAAATTCATAAAAAGAACAGCATCTCAGCGCATGGACGGACCTCCACGATAATAAAAATAAAAGCCCTGCCATGACCGGTTTAAAAACATTGTTCCGCTGTTTCCTTTTGTTAACTTTGAAGAATGGGGAGCAGTAAAAACCATTCAATTTAATTTGTCAAGGAAAAAACATCAAACGGGTTCCCATCGTTGATATGGCCTCTTTGAGAATTCTGCTCCCACTGCGTACTTATGTTGAATTGCCCGAAAGAAAAGCATATATTCAAGCCGTGCTTTTTTCAAGAGTAGAATTTGGCGTTGTTGAATTCCGCAGTACCCGGACATGGCTCCGGCTGGCTACAAGCGGCATTTTCCGGCAAAGTGCTGGCATTGCTTTATGCCGGAGTCATTTTTCACCGTCAACTGTCTCGGATACCATCGCATGCTGCAACACATTGAGGTGGAGGCTATCGGCAGTGGCGTCAACAAGCTGTGTACCGACATTGCCACCTTCCATCTGCCGGGTCACAGCCCGGACTGTCTTGCCGTCATACTGGGCGAAGAGGCGGTCATTGTGGGTGATATCCTGCTGCCGCAGATTACGCCCTGGCCGACCCGGCTTGAGATGTATGGCGAAATCGCCGGAGTCGTCGGGCATATCTTCCCGGAACCAAAAGAGATTTTAGGTCTTCATTGCTATCTACAGTCTTTAAAGCAGCTCAGACGCCTGGGTACGGCACATCCGGATATGCGGGTGCTTCCAGCGCACCGTTTTTACTATGACGGACAGTGGAATATCGTCGATTTGACGCAGCGGGTCGATGAACTTATTGAACATCATGTGCAGAGATGTGCCGACATCGTTGATATTGTCTCAAAAGGATATGGTACGGCCGAAGAGATCGTTCAGCAGCACTTTGAACCATCTCTTCTGAAGGGGCCGGGAAAACACATGGCGATTAATGAAATCCTCAGCCATTGCGAACTGTTAGTGGATTGTGGAGATCTGACGGAGGCTGGGAACCATCAGTATGAAACCTCCGGCACTCGCCAATTTGAAACCCTGATCCCGTCTCTTGAGTGATGCGTTTTCGATCCCTTTATGTATCTTACATTTCAAAAATGAAGTGACTGCCTTTTTCCATCGATTTCAATAGTGGTTTTTGAATAAGTTAATTTGTTTATTATCTTACCGTCTTCAAAATGAATTATATCGACGCCCCTTCGTTTTTCAGGTTTTCCTTCGCACCCGCTTTCAAACGAAGGCCATTTAAGTAACCAGCGGTAAAGAACTTTTTGCTCTTTTTCATCGATGAAGGTTTCTTCCTCAACAAACCGAAAATTCCCGTGGTTAACAAACCATGGTTTCCATGCTTTCCGGAGAGCCTCTTTCCCCCTAACTTTTCCACCCGTCCAATTATCAAAAACTACATCTTCGTGAAAGAGGGCCATAACCCCTTCAAGATCATGATTGTCCCAAGCGAGATTCCATTGTTTTAATTCTTTTTCGCGCGGACTAAAACTGCTAGCATCGGTGCGCAATTTGGAGTCCCACAAGAGGGAAAAAAGAGGATTTTTCTGGAAAATGGACTGGGGTCAATATGTGCCTCTAAATAGTACCTCAATACCACTGAAATTGTCAAATTATCTGAAACCCATACCTACAACGACGGTCTTTCGAGATATTGCGAAAAAATCCTCGTTTATGACACCGATGGGTGAGATGCCAAGCCTTATCAACTTATTATTCTACCAGCGCTTCCCTCTTACCTTTTCACGATGGGCCCTCTTCCCACCGAAGGACCTTCTTGTTGACGACAGTGGGTTTCACGGACTAGGAAACCGGCCAGGATACCAACGATGACAAGAACGATGATGGACGTCATGGCAAAGTGGAAATCCCAATCCGTATACTCAGGGGCATTTCCTTTCATTCTGCCGTCCCAGTGCAGGTCCAACAGCCATCCCACCAGAGGCTGGCTTATGGCGCCGATGCCGATGAGCATCGTGTTAATCATTCCGGAGGATATTCCCGCTGCTGCCGATGGATTCCATTCACGACTGGCAGCATAGGCGAGTACCGGACCCTGTCCCATGAAACCAAGAAAAAACAGCAGGAGATTGGCTAACCAGAGTGGCAGGCCCGAAAGGTAAAGCAGGGGAACCATGAGGAGCAGGGACAAAACACCGCTGGTAATCATGGGCGTCCTCCGTCGCTGCAACCTGTCTGATATCCACCCGTAGAAGGCGCTGCCCAAAAGACACCCCACGAAAAGGAGGGAGATGGATGCGGCTGCTGCCTCCTTGCTCAGGCCGTAGATCTGTCCCATGAAAGATACCCCCCAAAGGGCCCCGAATGCAGCCAGGGGCGCATTGATACAACCCGCATAAACGCCATTTAGCCAAGTCTGCCCGTTGCCCATCACCACCCTGAGATCTGCAAAGAGCCTTGTCCAGCTCCCTTCCTGAAACTCATCTTCCATGACCGGCGCTTTTGGGTGATCACGTACCACCACAAAGATGAGAACGGCCAGCACAAGGGCCAGGGTTGCCAGTAAGAAAAACGTCTCGCGCCAATGGAATTGACCGACGACGGCAGCCAGGGGGGCTTCTCCACTGACGGCCCCCACCATCCCCAGCATGTTGGTGAGGCCCACCAGAAGACCGAAATGCCTTTCAGGAAACCAGTTTGCGGCCAATCTCAGGCAGCAAACAAAGGCAAAGCCCGATCCCGTTCCGATGAGGAGTCGCCCCAACGCCGCAGAGGTAAAACCGTGGGCCATGGCAAAAAGGACGCTCCCTACCACACACAGCAGGGCTGCCAGTACCAACGGACGTCGAGGGCCGTAGCGATCGGCGAGAACCCCAACGGGAATTTGCAGGATGGCGTAGGCGTAGTAATAAAATGCGCCAAGTTCGCCAACCTCAGCCCCTTCAATGGCAAAGGCACGCATCAAATCATCTACCATAACACTTGGTGCTACCCGTTGAAGATATTCATACAGGAAAAACAGGGATGCTGAACCCCATATGAGCCAAGGCCTGATGCCCGTGGATTCTGTGCTTGCATTACAGTTTTCCGCAACCATAGATAGATCTTCCATTGAATTTCGCGACCAAAGTGAAAACAGCTCCCATGAGACAAAACGATAACATTTCAAGAACTCTGGCTCAGGGGATTGAATGGTTGGTGTACACCCTGCACGGATGGAATGACAGAAGATGCCTTATGTCAAGAAAAATCGGCTCTTAGAAATCTCTTTACGGTGGACGGTTTGGGACTTGAGAAATAAAACAACGTGGTCAGGCTTTCTTTTGTATCTGCCAGTGCCCTAATGTGAGACTTACGTGCATCATCTTTCGGATCAATGCCGCACAAAATATGTGAAGACTGACGAATCAATCATTGATACCGTCGGCCATCCTATCCCCTTTTTCACGGCAAAAATTAACACGCCGAAACCACTTTCTTCAATACGATCGTGGAAAAATGCGCAGCGCACAAAAAAGCGATAGTTTTTATCACAACTCATTATTATTATTGATATTTTGACTATTTGGTTTTCATGCTACATAATGCCGGACTCATAAGTCAATTTGTTTTTTCAAACCAAGAGAGGCGGTACATAATGGAACTGATTGAAGGGGATATCAAACGCTTTTGTAATGATGCCATTTGGGTTGTTTTTTAAAAAAATGGGTTTGCGTATGATGGTATCGTCTTTTACGTGATCATGAACTCCTTTGCACTGCCTTGGTTCTTTGGCGACCCTACGCCTTGGCAATTAGGCTTTGAGACCATTTATCCCAGTTTGCTTGTGCATACTATTTATGGTCTATCTGTTGCCTTGACTTCGCGGGCGTTTGTTGTCCGATGGACA
>Ga0233431_1001081_pt1 | contig 50471 bp, 38 predicted proteins | sample SI_118_April2016_FD_179867 | JGI IMG/M metagenome (GOLD analysis project Ga0233431, IMG submission 179867) | Seawater microbial communities from Saanich Inlet, British Columbia, Canada - SI_118_April2016_200_MG | ecosystem: Environmental > Aquatic > Marine > Inlet | place: Canada: British...
CCCAAACGGCCAGCGTTACCGTCACGCTCAATGACGTCAAGGAGAAAGTTTTTTGGGAGACGGAACCGGTGTCACCCGAACCGGGACCGGAACCGGCAAATGCGGCCGGCACCGACGCACCGGACGGGAGCGACTCCGGGGAAAACTCCGGCAAAGATGAGACCGGAAACGACGGCTCCGATGGCCAGACAGATATTTCGGGATCGGTAGATGATCGCAGCGTCGGGGAAGAGACCCAGACGCCTGAATCAGAGGATGCTTTTGGCGATGTAACCAGAGCAGAGACTGCCGGCTCACTTTCCGGTGTGCCCGACTTTCTAAAACTCTACGCTCTGGACACGACCTCCGACAGGACAGACCGTGAAAGCGGCGGGGACAACAATGGTGGACAAGGCGGGAAAAAGGCTCTTAAGGGCGGAGCCGAGGCAGGTGGCAACGAAAAGCAGACACCTGCCGTAAACGCGCTTGCATCCGGCCAGGGCGCTTTGGGCTCCGGGCTCAAAGACGCGGATCGGATGTCTGCCCAGGCAAAAAAGATGCTGTCGAACAGGAACATACAAACCCAGCTGGATGCACTCAAAGAGCAGATCAACAATAAGGTCAACCTGCAAAAGGGTGAGGTGAAATTTATGGTGGGAACCGCCGGCGGGGTCACCGCGACTGCCGTGGCCGGTTATATGCTCTGGATGTTCCGGGGGGTCTCCCTGATTGCCAGCGCCATCGCCTCTTTGCCGGTCTGGCAGTTCTTCGACCCACTGCCCGTGCTCTCCCGGTGGGAAAAAACATCGCCCACAGACGGTAAACCTGGCGAGGATATTGCATCTGAAGATGAAAAACAGCTCGATGATATCTTCAAAAAGGAACAGACCTCTAAAAAAGATAAGAAAAAGAAAAGGAAAGGTAAACGGTAATGTTTCGACTGACCCCGGTGGTCCGTATCACCCTGGCCCTTGTTATGCTGACGACAACGATTGTGTTGAGCGCGGACATGCTGAATCTTATTCCGGATCCCGCTCAGTCAATTCTCGACGCCCGAAAGAAAGTGTGCGAATCACTGGCCATTTACGGCACTTTATCGGTTCAGAAAGAAGACATCGACTCGCTGCAAACCACCATGCAGGTTTTTGTCCACCGGAATGCGGATGTTCTTGTTGCCACCCTCCGCCAGACCGACGGGACGGTTCTGGCAAGAGCCGGCTATCTTGCAAAGGGTATAAAAGGATCTGGAATCACCCGGGAAAGGACCGATGTGGTATCCGTTCCGATATTCATGGACAAACAGCAATGGGGGACTGTGGAAATACACTTCCAACCGCTCTATTCGGCTGGACTTATCGGCATTTGGGAAAAACCGGTTGTAAAACTGACAGCCTTTTTCATCTCCTTGGGTTTTTTTACTTACTTGTTTTTCATGAGAAAAGTACTTCAATATCTGGATCCTTCATCCGCCATCCCCGAACGGGTCAAGGCGGCCCTGGATGCGCTGGCCGAAGGTGTGGTGGTGCTTGACGGCAAAGAACGGATTGTGATGGCCAACGCAGCATTTGCCGAAAAAGTCGGCCGGTCGGCCGATTCGCTCATGGGGCAAAAAGCCTCTTTGCTCGAATGGAGTCTTCCGAATTCTTCCAAGCCACCGGAAGATTACCCTTGGTTAAAGGCCATGCGCGAAAACAAACATTCCACCGGAACCGCATTGACGTTTAAAACCAAAGACAAGGGGGTTCTCACCTTCATGGTAAACGGTGCGCCGGTATCAGACGGAAAGGGTAAGAGCCGCGGCGCCCTGGCAACCTTTGATGACGTGACACAGGTGGAACAGAAAAACAATCAACTCCAGAAGATGCTCAAGATGCTGAATAAAACCAGCAAAAAAGTCAAGAACCAGAACCAGAAACTGCAGATTCTGGCCACCCAGGATCCGCTGACGCGATGTCTGAACCGCCGGTCTTTCTTTCAGATATTTAAAGCCGAAATCAGCAGGGCCAGAAGATACGGCCACAACCTTTCCTGCGCCATGGTCGATATCGATTTCTTCAAAGCCGTCAACGACAATTACGGTCATCTTGTGGGCGACCAGGTGCTCCAGGGGGTGTCAAAAACACTACGGACGGCTTTACGGAAAAGCGATTTTATCTGCCGCTACGGCGGTGAGGAGTTCTGCGTTCTCCTTCCTCACATCGATTCGGAAAATGCCGTGGGTGCCGCTGAACGGTTCCGGTCTGTTATCGCATCGAAAAGCATCGGAGAGGTCAGTGTTACCGCCAGCTTCGGCGTCTCTTCAATGGAATTTGGAGGAGACAAACCCGAGCCGGAGGCAATCATCGACATGGCGGACAAGGCTCTGTATACTGCCAAGGAAAATGGCCGCAATCGTGTGGTTCACTGGGACCAGCTTAAAAACGACTCTATTGGCGAGACATCTAAAGATTCATCCCAGCCTGTCATACCCGGTATCGAACATGCGGCAGCCAACGATGTCCAGGGTGCCGCGCTGGTGTAAAGGATCCTGGGTCAGAAGGCCAGGCTTTCAATTCTTCAATAAATAGGTACCCTTATTTCGTCATAATTTTGACGGCTATTAAAAGAACTCCCTAGACGATCATCATCCCTCCCGCATCCGTTAAAAAACCTTTCTTCCTGAGCCCGTGCAAAGACCCGGAACTCACCGATCGATGATTGGAGCAAGGGGCACGAGGGGCAAGAGGCCAGAGGTAAGAGGGCATGGAGCATAGGGCAGCTTGCCGCGGCATAGCCGAAGGCGACGCCGGGAGGGCATAGAGAATATTAGGATACCGCCCCTACCCAACCTTGCCGGGACGTAGCCCGGAGGGCGAAGAACGGTGCGCTATGCTCAATCATTCAAACCCGATGGGACGCTCTTGAGCCTCCTGGATAACCGGATTTTTTAAGAATATGGACAAGAAATATAAATGAGCACAGTTTTTGCACACCATTAAACCGGGATGGGTTCAAAGGTAAGAATCATCTCAAAAAAACGATATCCGATTATAGAGAAAAGGCAAAGGTGTTGCTTTTCAATAAATGAAATCTTTGAGCCGATTGAATAAGACCCTTGAACCCTGGAATCCTTGAGCCCTTGGACCCTTTTATCCAACCGGCTTGGAGAAGAACAAAAATATAAGATGGCCTCAAACCTGACATACATGGCTCAAAAGGAACGAACCGTAATTAAACGGCCGTTGTCGGAAGAACTGGGTGCACTCCTGGACCTGGAGGCAGAATCCGACCGGTTCCTTGCTGAAATGCTGAAAACCCAGTGCCGACTGGCCGAAGCCGACGGCGGCGTGGTGATTCGACTGGGTAAAAAAAACGGACTCGAGTTCCTGGCGGTCTATCCCCAGCCGAAGACCAAAGGTCTCGGGGCAAAGTGGGTGGCGACGGCTGCAAAGAATGCCCGATCTGCCATCGACAGCAAAATGACGGTCACAAAACCGGAGCTGCCGGAAGGTGCGCTAAAAAATCGACCCCAACGGCAGGTGATTGTCATTCCGGTCCATAAAGAAAACACCCCGCCGACGGTGGCGGCCTTTGTTGTCCCGGCAATGAATGCGGATGCTCTCATGCGGTCCACCGAACTGCTTGAGATCACCCCGTTTTTAATACGATCCTACGAGATGCGATGGACCCTCGGTCAGCGTCACACTGCGCTCCACCGCATTTACGGTGTCCTTGAACTGCTGGCGGCGACCAATCAATGCAACCATTTTATGAGTGCGGCCATGTCATTATGCAACGAGAGTGCCGCACGCTGGCATTGTAGCAGGGTCAGCCTTGGGTTCCTGGATGGCCGCTATATCCGCGTTCAGGCCATGAGCCACACCGAAAAGTTCAGCCGCAAGATGAAACTGCTGCAAAACATCGAATCTGCAATGGAAGAGTGTCTGGACCAGGATATTGAAGTGACCCTTCCGGCGCTGGCGGATGCAACACTCATCAACCGCGCAGCCGCCCAGCTGTCCAAGGACCACGGACCGCTCTCTTTGCTGAGCCTACCCCTTCGGCACGATGGTGAGGTGTCTGGGGTATTGACCTTTGAGCGAGCCCCTGAAAAACCTTTTACCCCGGATGAAATCGAAACCATCCGTCTTGCCTGCGATATGATTGCCCCCCGTCTGGTGGAATTGCGCGAACACGATCGCTGGATCGGCGCCCAAATTGCTGCATCTGCGCGCAAACGTATGGGCCCGTTGCTCGGACCCAAACATACCTGGATGAAGCTATGGGTTGCCATGATCTTCGCCTCGGCTCTTTTTCTGACCCTCGCCAAAGGGGAATACCGGGTCGAGTCCCCATTTCTTTTCAAGTCTACGGTTCATCAGGTCATTGTGGCACCGGTGGACACATTTATCAAAACTGTCTTAGTGGCGCCGGGAGACAAGGTTGAAGCCGGTAAAACCGTACTCGGGGAACTGGATACCACCGAACTTCGCTTCAAGCTCGCAGCACTGAAAGCGGAACAGCTCGGCTATGAGAAAGAAATGGCGGCATCGATACGGGACCGCAAAACGGTTGAATCACAGATCGCACAGGCTCAAATCGATAAGGCGGCAGCGGAAATTCGCCTCCTCAATCATAATATCCAGCAGGCAATGCTGGTCGCCCCGATTTCGGGGAAAATTATCTCAGAGGATCTAAAACGCTCCATCGGCGCTAAGGTTGAAAAGGGGAAAATTCTGTATGAAATCGCAAGCCTCGAATCATTGCAGGCGGAACTCTATGTGCCCGAATCGATGATCGCCGATGTGCGTGAAGGCCAGGAGGGGGAGCTCGCCTCAATCGGCCGCCCGGGTCAGCGAAACCGCTTTGTGGTCGAGCGGATCAATCCCATGGCCGATGTGGTCAATCAACACAATGTCTTTAAGGTGCGAGCGAGACTGCCCCGGCAACAGGAATGGATGCGGCCGGGCATGGAAGGGATCGCAAAAATATCTGCCGGCAAAAAGCGCTATCTCTGGATCGTCACCCGGCGAATTGCAAACTGGCTGCGCATGAAGCTATGGCTTTAAACTGAAAAAATGAACATCGAGGTAGCGAAGACTCCGACATCGAACGTTCAGGTAGCGAAGACTCCGACATCGAATTTTGAATGAAAGACAAAAGCAAGGGCGGGAATCACAATGAACTACCCCGAAGCAAGCTACGGGGTATCGAATGTCATGCCGGACTTGATCCCCGTTGAATACGGGATCTTCGACCGGCATCCGGTTTAAATTTCTGGATTCTTCCCGGACTCGATCCGGGATCTGCCGGAATGACGACTTGAGGCAAGCCGCGGGGAATTGAACCCAAAAGAGATTCAAGGAGCGGATTTGATTTTTTTATTCGATTTTAAAATAACTTGAGGAGCGGAGCGACTTCATTATTCGACGTTCGATGTTGGATGTTCGACGTTCGACGTTCATCTCTTTATATGTTCGATGTTCATCTCTTGAAACAAGGTCGTATGGCATAAATGCAACGTGTAAAAATTTACAAAATAACTGAAGTGCCAATGGAGTTGACGCGTGTCCACTGATCGCCCGACATTCAGCGAATCCTGGTACCGTGTGGCTGAACTGAAACCGCGTCTGCTCGGTGCGGTAAAGGTTCAGCGTCAGTATTTTCGAGGACGAAAATGGTACGTGCTTCAGGATCCGGCAAACAATCAGTTTTTCCGGTTGAGTGAGGCAGCCTATTATTTTGTGGCCATGCTTGACGGTCGCCGGACCGTCAGCCGGGTATGGCAAACCTGTATGGACAAATTCGGAGACGCCGCAGCGACCCAGGGTGAAATTATCGACATTCTCGGCCGGCTTTACGTATCCAATCTTTTGCAGGGAAACCTGGCTGCGGACGCAAACGCTCTGTTTCGACGATACGATCAGCGCACCCGGCGTGAAGTAAAGGGGCTGCTGACAAATTTTCTCTCCATACGGATTCCGCTTTTCGATCCGGACCGCCTGCTCGATCTTTGGGTCGGTGTTGTGGGCCGGGTGTTTACCGTATACGGCTTTCTTGTCTGGGTTCTTGTCATTTTTGCGGGGCTGTGGTCTGTGGCCGGCCGCTTTGGAGAACTATCGGACCAGTCTTCCGTGGTTCTAGACCCGGGGAATCTACCCCTTTTATACATCGCGCTGATGATGGTGAAAGTTTTCCACGAGATGGGCCATGGGTTTGCATGCAAACATTTTGGAAAACTGACGGGATCCGGCGGCGAGGTGCACGAAACCGGTGTTACATTTCTTGTCTTTACCCCCCTGCCCTTTGTGGATGCGTCCAGCGCCTGGGCGCTTCGCAATAAATGGCACCGGGTTGTGGTCGGTGCCGGCGGTATGCTTTTTGAACTCGCCGTAGCATCCATGGCCGCTATCATCTGGGCCCGCACGGCTGAAGGGACAACCGTACATGCAGTGGCCTATAATGTCATGTTTATCGCAAGTGTTTCAACGCTTATCTTCAACGGAAATCCTCTGCTCAGATATGATGCCTATTACATCCTTTTGGATGTGCTGGAAATACCCAATCTTTACTCCCGATCGAGAGCCTATCTCTACTACCTGGTAAAGCGGTATGTCTGGGGGCTGGCAAAGACACCGGACCCGAGCCACACAGAGGGAGAGAAAGGGTGGCTGGTATTTTATGCGGCAGCGTCCATGATATGTCGCGTGATGGTCTCGGTGGCCATCATTCTCTTTATAGGAGAAAAACTTTTTACCGCGGGCCTTTTCTTCGGTGTTATCGTTCTTTTGGTGTGGGGGCTTGCGCCGGCGGGAAAATTCATCCGGTATCTCATCACCAGCAACGAGCTTACAAGGGTGAGGGGCCGGGCGATATTGGCGACCGCATCGGCCGTCTTCCTGTTCATCGTTGGGGTGGGATTGATCCGTGTCCCGGATCGATGCCGGATCGAGGGTGTTCTCGAGCCCGTTGAAATGGCTGTCATTTACGCCAGGGCGGACGGTTTCGTGCGCAATTTCCTGGCTTCCGGCACCGATACCGACCCGAACGGTCCACCGCTCATCGAGGCATGGAACCCTGAACTGGAAGCTGCACGCGACCGCCTCCTTGCAGAGATGCGCCAGCTGCAGATTCAACGGCAGTCCGCCCAAACCCGTGAAGCCGCGGAAGCCCAGATAATGGACGAAAAAATAACCGCCCTCAGGGAACAGGTTGAACGTACAGATCAGGATTTGCAGGCGCTTGCGTTAAAGGCACCGATAACCGGAACCTGGGTGGCCCCGGATATTTATCGCATCCGGGGTGAGTTCACTCGACGCGGCCGGAAATTGGGGGTCGTAGCAAACCTAAAGACCATGATCGTTCGAGCCATTGCCGGTCAGAAGGTTGCCGCCCGCCTGATCAAAGAGGTAGAACCGGTTGTGAGCATCCGGGTTAAAGGCCGACCGGATATAAAACTTTCCGGCCGGATAGAAAAAATCATACCGGCCGGAAATGAACAGCTTCCTTCGGCAGCCTTGGGATATGCGGCAGGGGGGGCGACACAAACCGACCAAAAAGATACCAGCGGCAGGCGGACCGTCGCACCTTTCTTCGAAATTCTGGTGACCCCATCGATTCCGAAAAAGGCTCTGATCCGGCCCGGGCAGATAATGGTGCTTCAGTTTGAAACGTCCCCAAAGCCCTTAATCGCCCAGGGCTGGCGGACACTTTTACAGCTCTTCCAGAAGAGGTTTCAGGTCTGATATGGCGGGTATTCCGAGCACAACCTGGCGCATGCTCTCGCACCCATCGACCGATGCCGCATTGCCACGCGGTCTGGATGCCCTATGGGACAGGGCCGTCGGGATGGCCGGTCGTCTCATCCCGAATCAGGGCCGTCTGCTCAGGCAGGCAGAATGGATCATCGGTTTGGAAAAACGTTATCTTCACCTACCCGATCGAAAGCTCCAGGCTATAATTTCCCGGACGCATGATCGTTTCCGGCTGGGGCGGGATACGGACAAAGACCGGGATATTGCCTTCGCACTCGTCCGGGAAGCAGCGTCAAGGCAACTCGGCATGCGGCCTTATCCGGTGCAGGTGGCCGGCGCTCTGGCCATTGATGCAGGATCTATTGCCGAGATGGCCACAGGAGAGGGAAAGACCCTGGTGGCCACCATGCCGGCGATTCTGGCCGGATGGCGCGGCCGGGGATGCCATGTGCTCACCGCAAACGATTATCTGGCCTCCCGTGACGCCGAATTAATGACCCCGGTTTACAATTTTTGCGGCCTGGACGTTAAATCCATTCAACCGGATATGGATCCGGCAGCACGCAGGCTGGCATACGGCGCGCACATCACCTATTGCACCAGCAAAGAGGTTGCTGCCGATTTCCTGCGTGACCAGCTGGTTATGGGCCCTCTTCACGGACTGCCGTCGGCAATACTGGAAAAGATCGTGGGAGGCACTGCCCGGCAGACCGAAAGGCTTGTCCAAAGAGGGCTTGCCTGTGCCGTCATCGATGAGGCCGATTCGGTTCTAATCGATGAGGCCGTAACCCCATTGATCATCTCCGGCCAAGGCCCCAACCCGGAATATATCGATGCCTATGCGCAGGCGTCTCACCTGGCCGGAAAGCTCACGCCTTTAAATGACTACCGCATCGACAGCCGTTATCGTGAAATCAACTTGACGGCAGACGGAAAGCAACGGCTTGCCGATCTGGCCGCTCCGTTAAAAGGACCCTGGTCAGGAGATCGGCGCCGGGAAGAGCTTGTCACTCAGGCCCTGGTTGCAAGGGAGTTTTTTATACGAGACAGACAGTATGTCATCGATGAGGAAAAAGTCGTTATCGTAGACGAGTCCACGGGGCGGCTCATGCCCGATCGCACCTGGCGTGAAGGGCTTCATCAATCCATCGAAGCCAAAGAGGGTCTTGACATCACGCTGCCCAAGGCGACCTTTGCACGGGTCAGCTTTCAACGTTTTTTTCGGTTGTATCAAAAACTTTCGGGCATGACCGGCACCGGGGCCGAGGCACAGGCCGAGTTCTGGCAGATCTATCACCTTCCCATGGTTGTCATCCCGACCAACCGGCCGAATATGCGTAAGGTCATGCCGGACCGTATGTATGCAAACTGGGATGCAAAATGGACAGGGGTCGTCGATGAGGTAAGACGCGTTTCAAAAACAGGGCGGCCGATCCTGGTCGGAACGCGCAGCGTTCGGGCAAGCGAGCATCTGAGCGGCCTGCTGGCTGCAAAAGGTCTTAAACATCAGGTTTTAAATGCGACCCGGCATTCTGAGGAAGCCCGAATCATCGCTGCAGCCGGCAAACAGGGCTGCATCACCGTTGCAACGAACATGGCCGGAAGGGGTACGGACATTCGCCTTGGAAAAGGCGTTGCAGAACTTGGGGGACTCCATGTGATTGCCACCGAACGTCATGAATCCGGAAGGGTCGACCGGCAACTGTTCGGAAGATGCTCCCGTCAGGGGGATCCGGGAAGCGCCCAGGCTTTTGTGAGCCTCGAAGACGAACTGCTCCAGCAGCATGCCCCCTTGCGGACAAAAATCCTGGTGCACCGCCACGGTCAAAGCAGAAAGGAGATGTCCTCAAAATCCGCCCGCCGGCTCATCCCTGCGGCCCAGGGCCGGGCAGCGAAAGAGGCTCGCCGGTTGCGAAAAACCGTGCTCCATACCGATAATTGGCTCGACGAGCACCTCGGGTTTGCCGGGAAAGGGTATTGATTATCTCCCGATCCTCTGCATCACCTGGCAACCAACCCCTTGTCGATGGCATAAGCGGTTAATGCCGATGCGCTGTGCAGATCCAATTTTTGCATGATGTTGGCACGGTGCTTTTCAACGGTTTTTACACTGATGCACAAAAATTCGGCGATCTCTTTGTTCTGGTAGCCTTCCCCCACAAGCTTCAGCACCTCTCTTTCCCGTTGGGTCAGGGTGTCCCAGGAGGTTTTTTCCTTGATCCGCTTCTTGGTCTCCAGATACCCTTCCAGCACCTTTTCTGAAACTTCAGGGCTGACATATTTTTTCCCGGATAACACGGCCTGGATGGCCACCAGCAGTTCATTGTGCCCGGAGGATTTTATGCAGTACCCGTTGGCACCGGACCGGAACGCTTCCAGCACATATTCTTCATCTTTATGCATGGTCAGGGCGACAATCTTTATTTCCGGATTCCGGTTCTTTATTTCCTTGATGACCGACAAGCCGCTCATCCGGGGCATGCTGAGATCGAGCAGCACCAAATCCGGTGTCAGCTCCTGAATCCGCTGGATGGCCTCAAGACCGTCTTCAGCCTCCCCGACCACTGTGAGATCGTCGCTGGCATTGAGAAGCGCCTTGAGTCCGTCTCTGAGGATCTGATGATCCTCTACGACCACGATTCGCTTCTTTTTTTCCATGTCATGCCCCTTTGCAGGTATATCATTTTTGGGGAGCAGTTCTTGCTGATAAGACAAAAAAATACAGACATTTCCAACCGCAAGCCCGCAGAGATCGGGTGCAGAGGAGAGGCCCGCCACGCACAACCTCTCTGGATACGGTATTGATCGCTTCAATATACCGTGTGGAACCTATAAACCAACGCTTCAAACCGGAGTAAAATGAGCACAGTTTTTATAAAAAAACAACCGTTAAAGTAAAATGGGAAATTTCCATGCCGACCCGTGTCATGCTCGTGGAGGACAATGTTTCGTTTCGCAGGGTATTAAAGGCCATTTTGAATGCGCGGCTCCCGTCGGTCAAGATCTCGGAGGCGGAGGGCGAAGGTGAAGCGCTGAATATCATTAAGAAGGATATGCCGGATTTCATTTTCATGGATCTGAAATTGGCAGAGGGAAGCGGTTTGTCACTGACCCGGAAAATCAAGAGGGTTTCCCCGAATACGAAAGTTGTGGTGATGACCACCCACGATTGCCCGGAGTATGAGAAAGCGGCGTATCAATCCGGTGCCGACGGCTTTATTACGAAAGAATCCGCATCACCCGATGAAATCGTCCGGTTCGTCAAATCCATTGCAGACGGAAAATCTCAGAAGTAAAAATGCCGTTTCAATAAAAAAAGGCTTTAGTAAATATTGAAATACTAAAGCCTTGTTTACTATACTCGAATAAAAGGGGCGGCTCATACGGTTATTATGACCGCCCCTTTCCAATGTGTACCTCTCTGGGTTGTGCACTCAAATGGAAGGTGGAAACGCTTCCAACAGGTTTCAGGCGACTCCCCAGGGTTGCCGTTTTATTCCGCCATCAGGTCGGAAAAGATGCACGCACACCCGAGAAGGTCCCGTCCCCAGAGAATATGAAAGATAAAATCACCAGATCCTCTCTATTGGAATAGGGTAAATAGTGTATATTAAGGCTAAAATTACAGTACATTACCGACACATGACAGTAGGAACCGGGGGAAAGAGAAAAGCCCCCACAGAATCTCTGTGGAGGCTTTAATTTTTGGTACGCCCGGAGGGATTCGAACCCCCGGCCTACGGATTCGTAGTCGGAATCGGGCTGAAATCCACGGGTAAAGACCGGTAACGAAAAACAAGTAAAAGTAAATTAATTCAATTAATTATTAAAGATCGCCCCTTCCACTGATTTCACCATCGTTACCGGAAATTACCTGTTTCTTGATCGAATTTCGGCAAAGTTTTGGCAAGAATTTTTAAGCGGTTCCGGACATTTTCTCCGGCAGCATAATACCCCCAGTCCCTCTCATCTTTCTACAACAGATCCGGTGCCTCAAGACGTGATAGTATCGGCATGGTCGATCATTCTATAACATCGGGTACATTTTAATCGTTGACACTTGTAACCTTAAGGGTTACATTTGATCCCATGATAAAAAGCTTCAAGCACAAAGGTCTTGAAAACTTTTTCTACAATGGAACCAAAAGAGGGATTCGACCGGAACACGCTGGTAAGATCGGGAGAATTCTTGATCGCTTGAATGCAGCCAGTGACATCATCGATATGAATTATCCAGGCGCTTACCTCCACAAATTGACCGGGGATCTACGGGGACAATATTCGGTTCGCGTATCTGGAAACTGGCGCATTTTTTTTGAGTTCATAGATGGCGATGCATATGTCGTCAATTATGGAGATTATCATGGAAAGTTACTGTCATGAGGAAAATGAAAAGACAACCGACCCACCCTGGCGCCATATTGAGGGAGGATTATCTGGTGCCGATGGCGACAACGGTGACGGAAATGGCCGCCAAGCTGGGAGTATCTCGGAAAACCCTATCCAAAATATTGAATGGAAATGGCGCCATAACTCCTGATATGGCTCTGAGACTTTCCCGTGCCTTTGGTACCACACCGGATTTATGGCTAAATCTGCAAAACAATTTTGATCTCTGGCGTGCTGAACACACCACCAGCGACTGGAAACGTGTCCGGCCTATACCCCATCACGTTCTGCACCCGGAGCTTTAAACCGATACTTCGAACCTGGCTCTCAACAATCAGATTTCAAATCCCGATCAGTGAGCGGGGGTCGGATTCGGAACAGACTCGGTGCGTCAAGTCGAGCAAGCCCAAGCCCAGACGTTTTTTAACACGCTTCCTTAGAGCTTATCTGCAGCTTATTGCTGTCCAGCCTATTGGGTCCATCGCCCATATTACGAATGAACACACAATACGCTTAATCAATGAACCTTTTTATGGGTGATAGTTCCGAAAAATTATTAATCGGAGCGATTTTGCTTCCGCAGGTCTTTGGCCGTCTTAGCCAGTTTAGCATTTTCACCCTCAAGCCCCTCGAAGGCAAATTCATTCAGGAACTGACGATCCCACAATAAGGCGCGGTCGGTCATTGCGAGATCAGCTTCTTCACAAACCGATATCCAGTGATCTCCGATCGCAGAAAGTTGACGTTCCACGATCATTGCTGCGTCTTCCCTTGAGAGCAGAAAATTGTGCGCGGTATCCAGGCACACGGAAATCCGGCTCATGCGATTTTTCCCTGCTATCAGCATGGCCTGTGAGGCTTCATTTCCGGCCCGCTGCTGAGGGCAAATATCATAAGCAGGCGTTAATGACAGCATCCGCCCATCCCAAAATGCGGCATGGTTGCGCGCGTGATCATCCGTATTGCCGCACAAAATGTTGAACACCAGGCGAGAGAACAGCTCTTTGAGCGTTGCCTGAGCATCCTTGAACTTGTGCCGAATTATTTCGGCCAGATCTTCATAGCCGGCATATCGGGCCATCATTTCGTCAAGCCCTAAAAGCGTAAGTGCCGATACCATGCTTTTTCGCTGCCACCCTTTTCCTGAGCGGACGCGGTCGAAACGCTCGACAAGCAGCACATCCTTGTTTAGCGATCGGATCAGAGAGACCGGTGCCACCTTGAGCCCTGCAAGATGGGCAAGACGCATGGCCATGAATTCCGCCTTTATCAGGCTGTACAGGTCGGTCGATGATGAAAACTTTGCGATATACTTTTTGTTCTCGGCTTCGATCAATGCTTTGGGACGTGCACCACCGATGGAACTACCGTGAAACAGCGCCTGGTCCAGTTCCGTGGTCAGCGGTATGCCTTTTTCCACACGTTCCGCGGATTGCAGCAGTTCTTCCAGAGTCACGTTTTCTGAAAACCGTGGGACATATTCTGTTGCCGATAGTTGAAAATCGAGCGCACCGATCCGATCCGATCCGGATTCCAGAAGATAGGTCAACTCATCCAGCAGAGCCACGTCTGCATTCGGGTCTTTGAGACCGAGTTTCTTGTTTATTATCACACGCCGTCCCCAGGCATCCGGGGAGGCATCGCGAATACAGCCCGGCATGCTGAGGCCCGGCAATAACGGCAAAAGACCTGCCTCAAGAGGGAGTTCCGCGTCATAAATGGAAATGGCGTTTTCCCGATCCAGGTAACTCCTGCCATAGTTGAAGACCAGCCGGTCTCCATCCTCGGTCAGTCTTCCGGCAACAACCGGTTCGATTATCCCCGGCAGCCAGATCCAGACAAACGCATGACGGGCTCCATTTTGATCAGAAGTCATCATCCACCACCTTTTTGCCGGTGTGTATGTGTTTCGGCAGCAGTGCGATCTTATCATCGGCTTGCCGGATCCGAGACGTCAAAGATGTCTCTTCGGTATCGAAGAGCTTAATGCCGACCAGCGCTGCCGCCTCGAAAACCGTACCGACCCGGCAGTTGGGATTACCCTTTTCGATGCGTTGGAGCAGGCCGCGGGAAATGCCGGCCCGGTCCGCCAGGTCCTGTGCCGTCATCTTTCGTTCTTTTCGCGCTATCTTAATTTGCTTTCCGAGAAGGGAGACAGCGTGGCGTGTTATACGGGAGTAGGTACGCGTTGTTTGTTTTGGCACGTTTCACCTCAAATGATCTACAAATAGAACATACTAGGCCAATATGTTCTATTTATGAATCATAAATAGGCGTATACCGTATACATGTCAAGGAAATAAAACTTTGTAATTACTCAGCGTAATCCACAAGAACGCTATTCAATTCATAAATTCAGGCAATCTGCCGCTGAAAAGCAGATCCAGCGCATGGCTTGATTTTACGCCTTGCTTTCGACAGGTCGACAGATAACTGCGGATCCGGCAAAAGATCCTGGCCCCATCGATGGATCGGAAGCAACCGGATATCTTCTGTTGAACTTTCGTCATGCGGATACCGTTTTCACCCTGATTGTTGGAAAAGGATACCCGTTCATTTTCCATAAATCTAAAAACGTCGTTTTCGAAATCTCTCAATCGCTCCAGCAAATTCCGTGACTTTGATTTTTTGATCCGGCCCCTTTTGCCCTTTTTCTTGTCCCGAATTGGCTTCGGACATTCAATTTCGCCTTATTTGATCAGTTTTCGGTATTCAAACCGGTATTTTTCAGCCTGTTGGCCATCCTGGACCCCGCCGGCATCGGTTACCCTGTTATTGATCGTTTCAAGCAACTTCTTAAGATCGTTTGCCCAGTGCTGACCGTCCTGCTCCCAGGCCCGGGTCAGCTCTCTGAGGTGATGGGCATTGCACAAGGCATGGGTGCAATCCAGCTTATAGTACGGCTTCCAGTGATCGTGAACCAGGATACCGGTAAAGCCGGGCAGCACCGCCTTTTCCTCAAAGGCTTCGGATCCCCTTTTTTCGTGGGGATAAAACATGGTCCAAAAATCGTTGGACACACAATGCAGCCAGTGCCTTTTGCCATCGATATTGATGCCGGTCTCATCGGCATGCGCCACGGCTGATGTGCTCAACTTCTCTCTGACCTGATCCTCAAACCCTGCCAGCGCATCATAGGTCTGCTTGTTGAAATTGAAAATGGAACCTTCACTGACCGGTATCTGGAGTTGATCCGCAAAATAGTCCTGTATCCGGTTATAAGGTATCAGCTGGAACTGGGACATATACACCGCATGGGCCTTGATCCCGGCTCCATACTGTACCGCTTTTGTGACCCCTTCAGGAAATGAGGCCACAAAACGGTTGCCGTTTTCATCTTCAAGCACCTGGGCGCGGTATTCGGTCACCACTGTGGATATGTCGATATCGAACACCTGCCGCACCTCATGACCGGCCTCGCGGTATCGGCCGGCCGGCAAACTTCGACGATCGATTTTGATCAGTTCAATTCTGTCAGGATCATCAACCTTTTTAAGGGTTGTGCCGATATGACCTTTCTGACCGCCCGGTTTCTTACCGGTCTTTGGTCTCGACTGCCTTTTCCGGTCTGGATCACTTGACGGCGGTTTGCTGGAATTTTTGCTGTTTATATTCAACCGATTTGCCAGCAAGCTGATTAACAGGATCAAGGCTTCAAACATTGACTTTGTGGCCGCCGACATTTGGGTGTCCTCGTCGATGAGCGCCCGGGCCTTTTCAATTGTGGCCTCTATGTCAATGCTTTGAATCTTCATTCGGTCTCATGTTCCTGTGTCAAAGATGGCGCCATTATAACACAGGTTTTGAAACCGGGATTTTACCTCCTGATATCGTTCCTGTCGGAACAAAACTTTGAGGCTGTAAACGGGTCCCCTTTTGCTAAAAAAATCCTTCTGTACGCGCCTGATCAAGTCTAACAGGGAAAGTATTTCAATTTCTCATCAGCAGTTCACTTTTGCTTTTTCTAACGAAAACAGTGTCAAGTCTTTTTTACTGTTTTTTCAAATTTTTCGCTGAATAGTTACATTTACGACACATGATCTGATTCAAGGATGATTATCCCATTGGCTTTTCCTCAAAAAAGCGGGCACAGTCGAGTGTAAAGTTTTAATTTCCGTTTTTCATAATTATCCCAACAACAACAACCGCTCTTTCTGGGCATGCTCTGGATAAAGCCGTGTTGCTCCGACTCTTCACGTAAACCTGTACATGCATACTGAGCTCCGCGATCCGAGTCAAAGATAAGTCCCACGCCCGGTTGGCAGTCTCTGATCGAGCGTTTCAGATCCGTTACAACCATCCATCTCATGGCAAAGCGAGCCACTCAGGCATCAGCCGACCACCATTCGAGAGAGCAGATCGAGGCTTGTTACCGGAACCCGCCGGAGTGGATGCACAGATCGATCCTCAATACAGGGGGCATGGGACGCTTTTCAAGTGACCACAGCGTTTGGCAGTATGCCGAGCAGATCTGGCATGCCCCCCTTATAACCGGAAAACCCAACACCCGGGGCTTCGGGCCTCACCGGCGTCACTCTTTGCTAGGGCGCATCGTGAATGCTTTGTCGAACCGGACCCCTATCCCCGCCCGTTCGCGCCCCGAACGGACGATTTTCCCTGTTACCGAAACCAGTACCGTTCCACAATGGCTGGCCGGCAGTTTTTTGATTGCAGACACATCCAGCATCATTTCCAACCGGACCCGGATTCCGATGGGCAGGCACGCTTCATTCTTGAAAAACGCACCTGCGGACGAAATGTCCTGCGTAACCAGTTTTCGTGCTGCCTCATCCGGCAGCTGCGGCCAAAGCCGGGCCGGGACCTGCAGGTTGTACCTCTCGAGTCTCCGCTTTTCTGTAAATGCCAATTTCCCCCTCTGCAATAGACGGCGGTCTCCACAGGCTGACCGCGGCGTTTCTAATTTTGAGCGGCGGGCAAGCCCGCCACCGGCGCCCGAACTTCATTTCATTCGATGGCATCTGGGTTTGCAATGTTTCGGTTCCGGAACTGAAGCAGATGGTTCAGTTCGTGTCCGAGCACCGCCTGATCTATAACGATCTTTCCGTTTTGCCGCCTGCCGAATACATAGATCTCGTTTTTTGAGGTCGCATACCCGAGGATCGGGGAGCCATATGCTGCAGCCCGGTCCCACCCGAAGTGTTTGCGATCCCCGACGATGTGCACCGTGACCGAGTCGAGGACCACAACCTCATGAAGAGACGTGTCCACCGAGTAGCATTTGAACGCCTCGCCGAACATCTTGAACCCCTCGGCCCGATAACTGGAAGGATCCGCACACCCGGCAGCAACGGTTGCAACCAACAGCAACACCACTCTTAAAATGTTCGTATGCGTTTTGGTCAAACCCGTATCGGCGCTCCTCGATGTTCGAAATCTACGCCCCAGTCCGATTCTCAACGGCCGGGCGATCACCGCGTCTGACTACAAGTTTTCAAAATGCTTGCCGGAATCGAGAGCAAGCAGCTACGGAACTGCGGAAGGACTCGAGTAGTCAACCGGGCCCGGCCGACACAAACTCCCACAGGGGTTCGGGAATGCCGATCTGGGATAAATCGGCCTTGAACGCCGCAGGCCCCAGTTCGTTGTAGAGGATGCCCTTTTCCAGTAGAGACCGGACCGGACCGCGGAATGCCGCCCTCAGGGTTTCTCGAAGCGCCCCGTCGTCAAGTTCTGAAGCTACGTCCACCTGTGTCAGCTCGTCGAGGTCTGCCCGGCTCAGTTCGCCGTACCCCTCCTCTTTGAGCCTTTCATCCCCCATTTCTGGTACCTCCCGGAATGCCTCCGACACGGCCCGCCTCAGCACCGGACGTCCCGGATTCAGCGGAGTCCGGGCAAGGCTCCGCAGCTCCGGCCGCATCATGTCTTCGCCGACCAACACCATGCCCATGATATCGGCCAGGACACCGGCCTGGGCAGAAGCTGCGGCCGGCATATCCATTCCCGCGGTCCGGGTTCCCTCAGGGGAGAGGTCGCGTTCCCTTTCCGAGTTCATGTAGTCGGCAAAGGCTTCCTCGGCGTTCTTCCCACGGGCCCCCTCCCCTCCTTCAGGCCGGTCTGACTTCCACTCTCCGTGGACCATGAGATTGGCCAGGTGGTTGGAAAAGTCGTAGACGGGTCCGGAACCGGAGCTTCCGAACACCTTGCCCAGGTGCGCCACCCCGTAGCCGGTGGCCCGGCCGCCGATGCGCGCACCCACGGTTTTGGCGAACCGCTTGGCAGCCAGCTTGCCGACAAGGCGTTTCCCGGTCCTCTGGGCCATGATTTTGGCACCTCTTTTCTCGGCAGTCGCCTTTCCCGGGCTCTTGCCGAAAATTTTATTCATGATCAAGGCGATAGCCACGTCGATGGCGTACTCGATGCCGGCGGTGACCCAGTCGGCGGCGCTGACCCCGGCCTTTACGTCGCACCATGATTCGACGCCGCCCGTAGGCCAGGGAATGGGCTGGCCGCAGATAATGACCGGCCAAGGGCCGACTGCCATGGGTTTTCCGTTGACAAAGACGCTGCCAGCGCCCAGGGTGAATTTGGCCATGGACAGTGAGATGGTCAGCCACATGAGAAGATCGGTGCCGCTTCCGGCGGCGTTCATACCCGGGATGGGCAGGTGCGGGATAAAAAACCCGATATCGTGGCCACGCATGATGGCCTTCTTGCCGTTAATGAACACATTTTTGGAGGGAGTTCCGGTGCCCCAACCGGTCTCGCTCTTGTCGGTGACCCAGCAGACCCTTGCGCCCGCAGGGTTAAGCCAAAACTTGGCCGGCACCGGCACCAGCGGAGGCACTGGGGGGAGCCACCCGAGTCCGGTGTGCAGGTCTGCGCTGATCTCGACATCGTGTTGCTTTACCGGCGGCATAGGGGTTGTCACGACTGATCCTCCTTCTGCACAACCTGCACCCGGGCCCCTGCCATGACAGCCGGATTGAAGCCGAACAAGGCCCGCCCCACGATGTAGCCGTCCTGGGTCTCCGGGCGCACGCAGAGAAGATCCCAGACAAGGGAAATTTCCCGTAATGGGCGTTTTTCGGTCTTGATCAGGGCGCTCAGACGGGGCCGGTCGACGGCAGCCGAAAAGACCGGATCCGGTGCGCTCATGTGGGTTATGGTCAGGGTCTGTCCGTCAGGGAACCCGTCCAGTTCGAAATCCGGATGGGATTGGTTGTAGAGCCGGGCCGTCATTCTGGGCGGTGACATAGGTGTACCCCCCTCCAAGGAGAGTCCTCGCCGAAGCCGCAGCCCCCAGTTCCGGGGATAGAAGGCGCAACCGGCCGGCGACGGCCGGTCGGTCCAGCGTCGGATGCGTCGGTCCGGAGCCTCCACGTTGGGCAGACGCACCCCGGCCACCCGTGGCAGAACCCCCTTCTGAAATGGGGGCACGATGTATCCGCGGCCTTGAGGGTTGTCGCCGAAAACCATGCCGTAGTCGGCTGTGCCCCCGAAGGATCGGCCCCAAGTCAGGGGCATTCGTACAAAAGGGATAGGTTCGGACATGTAGTGGTCTCGGTCCCTCTTCTGGACCTCATGGGACCGATCCGAGGCATCCTGAGCCGCCGACGCCGACGAAGGCCGGGGCACTCTGAAACTCGCAGATGAAAACACCTGCGTCTTATCGTCCTCCGGGCCGACATCCACCTCCTCCAGAAAGGCCTCCAAGGCCTTCGGAGACAGGGGGCTCTCATCCAGCCGGTCCCCAGCGGGGTCTCGGGTCCGCCAGTACCGGTTGCCGAAGATCAGAAGGCGGCGCCGGAAACGGCCCCAAGAAATATTCACCTCAAGCTCGGTCACGGGCCGGCCGGCCGGGGCCAGTACGTCGCCGATCACAACTAGGTCCGCCCCTTGTTTGGGCAGGCTGAAATCCGCCCCGCAGATCCTGCCGTCCACCTCCCGGTCCTCGGTGAAAACCGGAATCTGTTCCCCACCGGGTTTGGGCACGAGCCGCCCCCCCATCAGGTGCACGGTCTGCTTGACCACCAGCAGAACCGCCCCGTCGCCGCCGGGAACCGATAGGACCCGGCACAGGGCAGCGCAGGGGCCGATGATGTCAACCACCACGGCGGCTACATCTCCTCGCAGTTGAGCAGGATGCGCTCTCCATGGCAGCGCAGGTCCTTGTCGGAACGTATGGCCGCCTCGTCCCGGGCCCCGATCTCCATGCCCCCGCCGCTCTGGACCCGAACCGACTCCCGGGCCTCCAGGTCCATGCGCCGGCACTTAACCGCAAATAGATCCACTTCCTCGACGACCAGGTCGGCCCCGTCCATTTTGACAACAGGTCTTCCGTCTCTATCGAAATAAACCTCCATCCCGCCACCCGAGGGGGTCCGAATCCGGACCCTCTCACCTTCGCACCGCACGAGAACAGCGACGCGGCATCCCGAGGGGAGTCGGATCTCGGTTTCCGTACATCGATCCCCTGAGGCCTTTCCTGCCGGAAACATCGTGATGTTTTTCAACTCTTATCCTCCTTGTACGTCCTTTCCTAACAATTCAGGGCGATGGTTCCCCCATTGATCGTCACCGAGGCCGAACTGTTGATCTCAACCTTTGGTCCCCCGTCCACAACGACGCTCCCCGTGCCCTTTACATTGACGTGCCACGCCTCGATGTTCACCGTGCCGTCTCTCTGCACAGTGATCCTGGCCGCGTTTCCAGATGTAATCATGCAGCCTTCATCTGCCCGGAGGATCTTCTGGCCCCGGATCTTTTCGTAGTCGTTTCCGTGCACCGTCACTTCCCGCTGGTTATCGCCCACGCTGTCGACCTCGGTCCCGCCCACAGCCATGGTCTTCTTTCCGGTGATCATCTCCTGCCGGTCGCCGTAGACGATCTCCCGACTCTGCCGCATGTCGCCTTCCGCGCCGACTGTCAGGGACCGGTCCCCCCCAACGGCTACGGTCTCGTTTTTGGTCACCCGGAGGGTCCGGCCGGCCGGGGCCTCTCCAGTGCCAACCTCAACTAACTGATCGCCGATGACCCGAATCTCCAGCACCGCCTTTCCGCTCTCGGGCACCAGGCAGTCGTTTCCGGCAGTGACGTTTCGCCCCACTTCGAAGATCTTACGGCCCCGCACCGTTTCTGTTTCGTTTCCCCGAACGTCGCTACTCCGGTCCCCGTAAACGTCGCTAGCCTGGGTGACCGCAGGCGTTTCCGGGGTCGTCTCCGAATCGGGATCTCCGATCCTTTCATAGTATCGCCTGCCCACCAGCATAGTCTTGGAACCCAGGGTCTGTTCGGTGATGCCGTCCGGGGCTTTGACTCCGGGGTCGTTTTGGGCGCCGAGGCGGACAAAAGAGCCGGCGTGGGGGCTCAGTAGCAGGATGCGCTGTTGGCCCTCCTGGTCCTCCATGTGGATCTTGTTCCCCCCGCTGGTGGTGATCTTGGCCATGGTCTGGTCCTCGCCGATCACCTGACTCGGGTTTGCGGGATTGGGGACGGCCCCAGCGATGACGGGCCGGTCTGGATTGCCCTCTATAAAGGTAAGAAGTACCTCCGTGCCCTTGTGCAGGGGTAAATGCATCCCGTGGTCTGATCCTGCGTACGGCTGGACCATGCGCAGCCAGGCCGAGGCCTTACCCCCCTTCCGTCCCGAGAGGTCAAAGGGCAGCACCACTTTGTAGCGGCCCTGGTCGTCCAACTCCGCGTATTTCCCACTCCCGGCCGCATCGATCTTGGCATTCAACGTCCCCGAAATCCTGGGCCTTTCTGCGCTCCGCCGAGGCCGGAACTGGACGCCTGAGGGAATGGCCGTGAAACGGTTCCGATAAAACACCCGCTCCTCCCGGTATGAAAGTCCCTTCATGATCTCAGAGATCAAATACCCTGTCTGCCCCCCCTCATGGGTCATTTCCACCGTCAGGTACCTCCTATTGAACCCACTCCGGTAATGGTCCTGCAGCCTGAAGGTGTAACCAGCCCGGATGTAAGGCACCGTGCTCTCCCCGAAATACTCCTCTTTCCTGCACAACAACTCCTGAGCCCGGATCTTCGCAAGCCGCCCCCCCTCCTCTGGGGTCGGGAAATGCTCTCCGTAGTAGTAGTCTTCCCCTCGCCCCTTTGCATCCACCACCGCGCTCCCCGTGATCTCCAGGGAAGGTTTGCGGTAGTTGTAGTCCCTTAGACGGATCTTTTGGGGCAGGGTGCTGTACCGGCACACCAGACCCTGGCAGCTCTCCAGGCGGTGGGTCTCCCCCAGACCCGAAGAGGGTTTATAGGCAAGCCCCTCCCGTGAACTGTCGGTGTGGGCGATGACCGTGTCTGTGATGATCACCTTCTCCCCGGCAGCGGTCTGTTCGAAAAAGTAGTATATCCCCTCCCGCTCCATCCAACGGGAGATGAAATTGAGGTGGCTCTCCCCGTACTGACACACGTATGCAAGTTTCCGGTACCCCCCCTGTAGACGGAACTCGTAGTCCAGCGCCGTCAGGCCCCCGTCCTTGAGCACGTCGTCCAGGATTTCCTTGACGGTCCTGTCCAGGAAAACCTGATTGTGGTGGGTCAGGCTCAACCACCAGAGCCTGGGTGATAGAACCGCCCGGTAAAACACATACCCATCCACTTCCTGGAGTTGCTCGAAACTCTGCAGGATTCCGTGAAAGTCCACGTCATCCCCTTCTTCCCGGTGGATGGTGAACCGGGCCGATTTCTGCACCACGCGCCCAAGATCGATCTCCGCGTTTTCCGCCACGAGCATCACCTCGAAGCGATAGCACCGGGAAAGCCTCTCCTCTCCCTTGAAGTCCACCACCGCAAAAGTGTCGGAAGGCCATGCGCCGGATACAAAGCTGTATTTACGGTCAGTCAAAAAAGACAAGAAAACGTCTCCTTTCAATCTCCCTCGAACCGTATGCTGAACTCACCTGCTGGATGCCCGTCAAAAGTTATGCCGCATGGCTCCCCGCGTGTTCGATTTCAATGATAAGGTATGTCTGGTTGTAGTTGTTCCGATAATGATCCTGAAGATCAAATAGGCATCCAGGCCGAAGGAAGGGAATGTTGCTTTCTCCTTGCCTCGTAGCAGGCTGATCCGGCGTCAGGTCCTGATGCTCATATTTTATAGGTACCCACCTCATCTTTATCCTCTGTGACCGCCCCTCGGTCAGTGTCGGTCATCTCCTACCAGCTGAAAGGCTTGACCAGATAGGCGTCGGTGCCTGAAAGGACCATCATGCTCAGGTCCGTGACGACAAGATCGAAACGATCCGGGTTCTTTCGGATATTTTCCAACGCCTCGACCGGGTCGGTTGCCGCCTCGACCCGGTAACCGAGGCGCTGCAGTCTCATCTTCAGCATTTTAACGATCGACGCGTCGTCGTCGCACAGGATCCTTTCATTTCATCCGGAATGCGGTTTTCTTGCCGCATCTGCATAGGGCGCGGCAGCCGGCATCTCGCCGTTTGACGGGAACAGGCACTCGACCACGGTGCCGCCGCCCGGCCGGCTGCCGAGCCGGATCCCCCCGCTGTGCATCTTCATGATGCCCAGCGAGATGTACAACCCCATCCCGGACCCCTTGCCGACGTCCCGGGTCGTAAAGAAGGGGTCGAAAACCCGTTCGACATCCTCCTCCGGGATGCCTTGGCCCGTGTCCGCAACCTGAAGCCGCACATAGTCCCCGGGCGGCAGTTCCCGGTCGAAAAACAGCTCCGCTAAATCCGTGCGGACCAGCTCGATCGTAATTTCAAGCACCCCCCCTTTTTCCTCCATGGCCTGAACGGCGTTCCGGCACAGGTTGATCAACACCTGCCGAATCTCCGATCGGCCACCCATGACCGCATGGCCAGAAGTGGGACCGTTCACCTCGACCGTCACCCGGGCCGGGATAGCCGATGCCATATAGTTAACGGTGTCCTTTACAATGGAACAGATGTCGACCGGTTTCATTAATAACGGTATGGGACTGAAGGGGCCCAGCAAGTGCCGGATCAGCGTCTTTCCTCGTAGGCCGGCCCTTTGAATCTCGGCCAGATATTCCCGGACCCAGTGTCCTTCGGAGAGGTCCTCAACGGCAAGCTCGGCGTTTCCGTTGACAATGGCCAGGATATTGTTGAATTCGTGCGCAATGCCGCCGACCATCGTCTCGATCGCCTCTATCCGGTTGACTCGGCGGAGTCTGACTTCAAACATAGCCTTTTCTGAAATGTCCAGAACCGTACCGATGAGCCCGATCACGCGGCCCCTCTCATCGACAAGCGGCCGGGCTTTCGTACAGACGACCTTCTCGACGCCGTCGGCAAGCAGCAGCCGATGGTCGAATTGACCGATCGAGTCCCCTTTCAGGACGCGATGCACCGCCTCAAGAATACGGCCGCGGTCCTTGGGGTGGATCACACCGGCAACGGCTTGCGCATCTGCCCCGCAACGCCCGGCGCCGAAGATGCTGAAAAACTCTTTGGACCCGTACAACCGGCCATTGCCCGACAAATATTTCCAGTGGCCGAGATGTGCGATCGACTGGGCTTCCCTCATCAGGCGCTCGCTCTCCACCAACCGCTTCTCCATCCGCTTAAGGTCTCGGATGTCGGTGACGCTGCACAGAACCCCGCTTGCCAGCCCCCGTCTGTCCCGAACAGCCGTTTTCGACACCTTCACCCATCCAGGACCATCCGGCCCGGTCACCTCCCATTCCTCCTTTTGCTGCCGGCCGCCCCCCAGTACGGCCCGGTCGCCCACGATGTATTCTGCCGCGTCCGCATGGGGGAACAGGTCGTAGTCGGTCTTTCCGACGATCTGTTCGGGCGTTTTCCCGATGAGCCCGCAAAATGCGCTGTTGGCGTATCGGTAGACGCTGTCTTCGTCCTTCAAGGCGAATGCCACGGGCGTCGCCTCAAGCACCGCATCCAGAATGGCGTGTTTCTCAAGCAGGTCCCGCAGTTTCTCCGCACTTTCGACCGTTCGCGCCTGGAGCGCCTCCACCCGCGCTTTCAATGCATCGTCGAACGTCATCCAAAACCTCCTGTTCACCTACCTGTCGATTAACGGTTAATGGGTCTTACAGCGAGAACAATCGATCTGGTTGAAGACGGCTTCGGCCCAAGCGAACCGCACTGTTCGGTGCATTTTTCGATACTGTACGGGTTAAATTGCACCCCATTCACCCGGTGGCGCAGGCTTCCTTTCTTCGGTCCTTTCCGGTTCAGCGCTCGGGGATGCATCCGGTGTATAGAAATTGTCGCCGGTCGATTCCCGAACGCCTCACCCAGGCAGGGTTCGCTTTTTCGGGCGGGATTTTTCGAGCTCTTTCATGATCCGGGGCGGTCTGCCCGGCCTGTTCCGCCTGGCTGTCCCTCTCCAGAAGGGCCAGGATCGCCTGGACGCGGCTGTCTTCCAGCATGTTGTAGGCCGTGCCCCGGTATCCGCTGAATCGACCGGCGCCCGTCGCCACCCGAATCGCCACTGGTTTCGAAGAGCACCCGGTTGCGGCTAAATACGCGAGAACCGACGCCATATGATCTGCATCCTCCGGATGTAACCAGGACAGAAGGTTATTCCCTTTCATCTCTGCGAGGCCGTGATGGACAGGCAGCAGGTGCTCGATGTTGGGAGTGGCATACTGGATGGAACCGTCCGCTTTTATAAGGATCACAAATACTTCATCGTCGCTGCGAGCACCCCTTGCCATTGTGTACCTCCGCAAATTGAATTATCAACAGTCACCGAACACGTCGCGATATCTGAAAACTCAGCCGCCCTCCTGGAATTTCCGCTGCCGCCGCCCTGCCGGCTGGAAAGTCCGCCGCCGCGGGCCTGTTAATTTGAGAGATGCCCTTCGCCAGGCAAAACAGCCGGTCAGGGCAGGTGCATGGCGATGACGGCGAAAAGCATCGATAGGATGATTGATATCGTCAGCGTCCTGCCGCGGCTGCGCTGGAAGGCGCTCCTGCGTTTCAGCGCATGCCACCGCCGGGCGTTGCCGACCACCTGATGCAGCTGGGGCGTATCAAAAGGCTTCGGCAGATAATCGAAAGCGCCTTTGCGCAGGACCCCCACCGCCCCGTCGATGGTAGGCCGGTCCGAGGTCAGAATCACAGGTACTGATGCATCATGCCGCGCGATTCGCTCAATCAGGTCGTCTCCGTCTATCCTCCTCAACCGGTTGTTGAGTAAAACCACCGAAAAACGCCCCCGCTGGAAAACGTCGAAACCCTCCGTCGCCGAACCGGAAATGGCGATGCCCACTCCCATTTTTAGGAGCGCTGAGAACCCAGAAGCCGTTAAGGGGTCGTCGTCCACCACCAGCACCGGCAGCCCAGTTGTTACACTAGCCGGTCGCAGTCTGGCTGAGTCGACCGTCAGGTTGAATGGGAACATGTTTTTCTCCTTTTACATCATCGCGATTCGGGTATGCTCCCCTATGCTTGGGAAAGCGGCACCGGCGTTTTTCGATGCCCAAAACGGTTATTTCGAGTTGATTTCCATGGCCGGGAGATTGCATTTTACTCTCATCGGTTTAATCAATTATCAAAATGCGTGCCAGCACTGAGTCCAAGCCACTAAGCCGCTGTTATTATAAATGATATATGAATTTTTCCATGAAAAGATTCGCCCGGAGAAGGAACGATATCATTCAAATTGAAATGATTTGCAAAAGTGGCTGTCATTTTGATATACTGCAGCGTCAGTGTGAAATGATTCGCCAGGCAGTTATCACGATGAAGGATGCCGCATTTGCGGAAAACATGGATCCCTTCCCGAAAAAACGACTCCAAGGCTTATCCTGAGAGTCTGTCCGGGAAAAAGCGTCCGAAACCGATTGCCGTTAACCCGAGGGATGATAAAAAGAAATGGGAACCTCCACATATTCAAACGCCTTCAGACTTCTGATCGTCGATGATGATCCGGCCATCCAGTCTGCGGTCAGGCGGATTTTCATGGAAGACGGATACTTTCTGATGAGCGCTGGCAGCGCTGAGGATGCCTTAAACATTGTCGCCAGGCAGCGGGTCGATGCCGCGGTTCTGGATCTGAAAATGCCGGGCATGGACGGACTCCAGCTCTTGGAGCTGTTACGGGAAAAGGCACCCGGTGTGCGGGTGATGATGCTGACCGGCCACGGGTCGATCGGGGATGCCGTAGCAGCCATAAAACTGGGGGCCGTCGATTTCCTGGAAAAACCGTTATATCCGGATCTGCTCCGGCTCAAAATCAGGCAGATCAGCGACCGGTGGGCACTGGAGGCGGAAAACGTGCGGCTTCAAAGTGAAATCGCCCACAAATTCGATTTTTCCCGGATGATCGGGCATTCCCAGGTCATGCTGGCCCTCAAACGACGCATTTTACAGGTAGCCGGCACGGATGTCACCGTGTTGATCCAGGGGGAAACCGGTACCGGCAAGGAGTTGGTTGCCCATGCGATCCACCAGCACAGCCGGCGTTCGAACGCGCCGTTTCAGAACCTGGATTGCACCGGAATGAATGAAAGCATCATCGAAAGCGAGCTGTTCGGGCATGTCAAAGGGGCTTTCACCGGGGCGGTGTCTTCCAAAACCGGGATCATTCGTTCCGCCCATGGCGGCACCCTGTTCTTCGACGAAATCGGGGAACTCCCGATCCAACTTCAGTCCAAGCTGCTGCGGGTGATGCAGGAGCAGAAAGTCCGCCCGCTTGGCAGCCACCAGGAGATGAATATCGATGCGCGCATTCTGGCGGCGACCAACCGTGACCTGGCTGCCGAAATGACCGACGGGAAGTTTCGTAAAGACTTGTTTTACAGACTGAATGTTGTAACCATCACCGTGCCGCCGCTGCGGCATCGGACGTCGGATATTCCCATGCTGATCGACTGCTTCCTGAAACGTCTCCAAACCGGTCGGCGGCCTGTAAAACGGATCGGCCGAGAAACGCTCGATGCCGCAATGGCCTACCCATGGCCGGGGAACGTGCGCCAGCTCGAAAACGCGGTCACCAAGGCTTTTGTGTTGACGGAAAGAGATGTACTGCAGCCCGAAGACCTGCTGTCCGCGCCGGAGCCGACCGGCTCCGGCGGAAATGATGCACCGTCGATCCATGAACCCATGCCGTTGTCCCAGCTTGAGGAACTGGCCATCAAAAATGCGCTGGCCGCTCACGGCGGCAATCGGAAAGCAACGGCAAAATCGCTGAAAATCAGCGAAGCCACTCTCTACCGGAAACTCAAGCGGTATGTCTCCCGCCCCTCCGAGTGACCTTTAGAGCACGCCCTCTGATCCCCGCCTCCACCGCCATGACCCATGCGGCAGGATCCGGAGATGAGATGTTGTTGGCATCATTTTTGCGTATTTTTCTACCGTAGCCTGCAGAACGGCTTTGCCGGAATAGTCGTCCCGTCCACGGCCGGAAAACCGGTGTGCACCCCGGGCCGCGGAAACGGGATATCGAAAGGCGGGCAGCAACTGCTCCAACCTCACCAAAATCCGACAGAGAAAGGAAACAGAAAAAAATGCCTTTTCGAAGCGTTAAGAGAATCGTTGTCATTGCGGCGGCTCTTTTACCTTGGATTGCCGTCCTTCCGACCAACACTGCCTCCGGATCCGATCTGGCGGTCGTCAAAAAGGCCGGCGTGCTGCGGCATCTCGGGGTTCCGTACGCCAATTTCATAACCGGCCAGGGCGACGGCCTGGATCTTGAACTGATGCAGCGGTTTGCCGCATCTCTCAATCTGAAATACCGCTATGTCGAAACCTCCTGGGGGGATGTCATCCCGGATCTGATCGGCAAACGGTTTCGAATTTCAGACGGCCGGATGGAAAAGACCGGTGACCATCCGATCAGAGGGGATGTCATCGCCAACGGTTTGACGGTGTTGGAATGGCGGCAGAAGCTGATCCTCTATTCAACCCCGACGTTTCCGACCCAGGTGTGGCTCATCGCGGCCGCATCTTCGGCTCTAAACCCGATTCAGCCCACCGGCGACACCGGTCAAGACATCGCCCGGGTCAAGGAAACGGTTGCCGGAAAAACAATCCTGGGAGTCCCGGACACGTGCCTGGAGCCATCCCTCTACGGATTGGAAAAAATCGCCAAAATCAAATACTTCCGCGGCAACCTGAACGAAGTGGCCCCTGCGGTCATCAACGGCGAGTCCGAAACAGCGATCCTGGATGTGCCGGACGCGCTCATCGCGCTTGAAAAGTGGCCGGGGAAAATCAAGGTCATCGGCCCCGTATCCCCGATGCAGAGCATGGGGGTGGGCTTTTCACCGTCGTCTCCCGAACTGCTTGCGGCGTTCAACCGGTTCTTCGAGCGGCTCGTCCGCAGCGGCGAGTATGCGACCATGGTCAAATTCTATTACCCGGCAGTTTTCCAGTACTTTCCGGCATTTTTTAAAGTCGAGTAATCCCTCGACCCGTCGCTTTTACCCGAGAGGCACGCATGGCGCAATCAGGTCTATCCATCCATCATTCACACGGCAACTCGGACACGATCTCCCCCGCTGTGGATGTTTCCGCCAGAATCCAAAAGACCCGCTTGGCTCTTGTCGGCATCTTTCTGCTGCTGACCGCCATGACCGCTTATCTCATATTCAGCAACTACGTTGCCCAGCGGAAGCTGAACAGCGCCTTTGAACAGCAGCTGAGGAACCACGCCGAGAAGGTGGCCATGGGCGTCGATACCTTCATTGCCGAGCGGTGCAGGGACATCGAGACCCTTTCAACAGCCAACGCGGTCCATGCCTATTTTGCCAACAAGTCCCTGGGAATGTCCATGCAATACGGGTTGAAGGCCAGCCTGGATTCCGTTTCGGAAATTTTCCAGCGGGTCAGTGAAACGGTCGAAACCGTGGATTGTCGTCCGGTCTTTGCCGGTATAGCACTCTTTGATATGGACGGTCGAACCGTTCATCTCCAGAAACACCCGGAAACGTCGCCGCCTCCCTCTCTCCTGGTGCCAAAATTCATCGTGCCGGACACCGTAAAACCGACGGTTGCCATCAACGGTCCGGAGCCGGAGTTTCTGATCATATCCTGTGCCGTCAGCAGCCACAACAAAGCACTCGGGACCGTTGCGGCTGCGGTCCGAATGCAGGCGGTTTTGAACCAAGAGGCCACGGAGACGATTTCCCGGCTTTCGAGCCGCGTTTCCCTGGTATCCCAGCAGCCCGGCCGACACGGGCCGGATGGAAAGGCCGATTTACGTGCGCCCTGGGCCGAAAAAATAGAGATCGACGGCGCACCGGGCCTGTTGGTCAATTCGCCGCTCCACCGATTCCCGCTGTCCGTGCTGACGGAGATCGACACGGCAGAGTTCTCTCCCGGTCTCGGCGCCCTGTCCATGGTAGTGGGCGTGAGCCTCCTGATGGTTTTTGTGATGGGCGGAGAAATTTTCCTGCTGCGCACCCTCAACCGGCACTTCAGGCTTCAGGCGTCCTACGAGGCCGCTTCCAAGCAGCGGGAGGAAGTGGAATGCCAAAACCGGCTGCTCGAGCTGGAAATCCGCGAACGGGTTCAGGCGGAGAAAGCCCTGCGAACCAGCGAGCAGCGGCTCGAAGCCGCACTCATGGGGGCGGATCTGGGCACCTGGGACTGGGATGTCGCCTCGGGCAGGGTCATTTTCAACAAGCGATGGGCGGAAAAGCTGGGGTATGCCCTCGATGAAATCGATCCCCACGTAAAATCCTGGGAGCAGCGGGTCCACCCGGATGACATGCCCCGGATTCGAAAGATCCTGACCGATCACCTGGAGGGCAAGACCCCATACTACGAAAGCGAGCACCGGTTGCTGGCCAAAAACGGGGCCTGGAAATGGATCCTGGACAAGGGAAAGGTGATCGACCGGAATGCGGAGGGGCGTCCCCTGCGCGTCGTCGGGACCCATCTCGACATCACCGACCGGCGGCTGAGGGATGAAATGATCCGATCGGAGCGGGATCTTCTGGCGGCGCTGAGCCGGGCCCTCTCCCTGGACGAAACCCTGTCGCTGTGCATCGCCAAAGCCATCGAAGTATCCCGCATGGACTGCGGCGGCCTCTACCTCGTCAACGATGACGGAAGCGTCGTCCTTGCGGCACACCAGGGTTTTCCCGAAGCGTTTGTCCATAGCGTCTCCCGGTACGAACCCGGCGATGAAAACCACCGGATGATCATGGCGGGCACGCCCGTCTACACCCGGCACGAGCGGATTCGCTCCGGGAAAGGTCAAACGCCGGATGCGGGGCTGAAAGCGATCGCCGTTTTGCCCATCCGGATCCGGAATCGGGTCATCGCATGCATGAACATCGGCTCCCGCAAACACGACACCGTCCCGACGGCTTCCCGGGGGTCGCTTGAGAAATTCTCCCTTTTTATCGGGTCGTTTATCGCCCAGGCCAGGCAGAGGGACGAGATCCAGAAAAGCCGGAAGGACTTTGAAACCCTGTTCAACACCGTGGATGAGTTCTTGTTCATCCTCGACATGCAGGGTCGCATCATCCACTCAAACGCCGTGGTGGCGGCCAGACTCGGTTATACCGAAGCGGAGCTGAACAACACCTCCGTCCTGTCGCTCCACCCGGAACCGGACCGTGAAACGGCCCAGAAAACCATCACGGATATGCTGGCGGGCCGAAACGCGTACTGCAACATCCCGCTTCAGAAAAAAGACGGCGGCTGCATCCCCGTCGAGACCAAGATAACCCGGGGAACCTGGAACGGCCAGGAGGTGCTCATCGGTCTCAGTCGTGACATCTCTGAGCGGGTCAAGGCCGAAGCCGAACTCAAAAAGTACCAGGAACAGCTCGAAACCATGGTCCGGCAGCGAACCCGGGCTCTCGAGCAGACCCAGAAAGAGCTGGTCAACAAGGCCATGGAGGCGGGATACGCCCAGATGGCCGCCATGGTCCTGCACAACGTGGGCAACATCATCTCGCCGGCGTATCTGCATATCGAAAGGCTCAAGACCGGCACGCTCGACAACTGCCTCATCCTGCTCGGGGACTGCCACCGGGATCTTGCGGAACACCGCCGCGAGCTGACCGGTTACGTCACCGCGTCTGCCCGGGGGAAAGAGGTGTTCTCGTACATGGAGAAGCTGATCAAGGAAGCGGTAAACCTGCAGCGGGTGCGGGCGGGAAGAATCGAAAAAATCAGTCAGAGCGTCCACCACATCGGCGAAATCCTTAAAATCCAGCAGGTTTATTCAAAAACGGCCCATGACGTCAAAGAGTCGACCGACATCAACCGGGTCGTTTCGGACATCCTGACGATGCAGGAAAGCGCCTTGAACAAGCGGGAAATTTCGGTAAAAACCGACCTGTTGCCGAATCCGCCCCGGATCCGGGTATCGAAGGCCAAGCTGTCACAGGTGCTGGTCAACCTCATCAAGAACGCCTACGAGTCCATAGAAGAGCGCTCGGCGGTGACGGGACCCCGGAAGATTGCCGTCCGCACGCACCTGTCGGACAAGGGGCTTGTCGTGGATATCCGGGACACCGGTATCGGCATCGCCCCGGAGCTTCTCAAACATATTTCCGTAACCGGCCGATCGACAAAAGGGTCCACGGGTTTCGGGCTCAACTACTGCCGGCTGTTCATGGAGCAGATCGGCGGAAAACTGACCATGGACAGTCAACAGGGCGAGGGGACCACGGTCACTCTGGCGTTTCCTGTGGCCAAAGCCCCGGGGGCCGGCTTGGCCGTAGATGCGAACGGGGCCCCGTCTTTTCACGGTGCGGCGGTCGATTATGCGCAATCGGAGTAATCAGGAGAGTAAACAATGGAACCTTCGGAGAGGATAAACGTGCTGGTGGTGGATGACGACGAGGAGATCCGGCTGATGTTCGAAGACCTGCTCCACCCGGAGCAGGGATCGCAGATCCTGCAGGAAGGAAGCCGGCTTTTCGCCGGCGGTGCCTACAAAGCCGGACCGGCGGTGCCGGTGCCCTGCAACGTCGTCCCGGCGGCCAACGGCCGACAAGGGGTCCGCTGCGTGAAGGAGTCCGTTCGGCGGAACGAGTTTTTTTCCATCGCCTTTATCGACATGCTCATGCCCGGGCTGAACGGCATCGAAACCCTTCGGCAGATTCAGGCTGTTGACCCCCGGATCCACATGGTTATGTTCACCGCCTACAGCGAATACACCAGCGACGACATCGTCCGGGAATCCGGTACTCAGGATTTTCTGTTTCTGCGCAAGCCGGTGGACCCGGAAACCATCACCCAGCTGGTCCGCTCCAGGATGCCGGCCCGCAGTGCCGCCCCGGAACCCGGCACGCGGATTACGGAATCGGCGGTTTCCCGGCCCGTCGGCGCCGAGCCCGGCGAAGATCATAAACCGGCTACCATTGAAATGGAAGCGCCGTCGGCCGAGGTCTGCCCTTTTTGCGCCAGCGGCATCGGCATAAGGGTCCGGCGGAAAGCATGGATGCGCCTAGCGTCGTTTCTGGCGCGGTACCGGTGCATTAGTTGTGGAAAACACTTTCTCGTAATCAAAAAGCGGTGACCCGTCACAACAGTGAAGCGGGCACCAAAGAAACGGGCGGAACAATGTCACAGAAAACAAACGGAATGAGTCATCCTCTCATATCGGAAGATCCAAGGGCGCCGGAGGCAATCGCTCCTGCCGCTCCAAACGACCGCATTCTTCTAGTGGACGACGACCCGGCTATCCGGGAGACCTACCGGGAGATTCTATCGCCCTGGGGTGACACGACACTGCTTTCCCAGGCTGCCGAGCTGCTCCAAGGCAGCATCTCTCTGGCATCGTCAGGGGTGCAGGAAGGCTACCGCCTGGCCTTTGCCGACAGCGGCAAAAACGCCATAGAGATTGTCGAGCAGGCCCTAAAGGACCAAAAACCGTTTGCCGTTGCGTTTATCGATATGAACATGCCCGGTATTGACGGCGCGGAAACCGCCCGGCAGCTGTGGCGCAGGGATCCGAATCTGAAAATTGTGATCGTTACGGCCTACAGCGAGTACTCCCCAAAGGATATCGTCGAGGCCGTGGGACGGGAGGATATCTTCTATCTCCGCAAACCCTTCAACAGCGATGAAATCAGCCAGTTTGCCAAGGCGCTGGTGCATAGCCACGCCCTTGAAGAGGATCGGGAGCGGCTGCTGACAAAGCTTTCGAACGCCAACCGGCGGCTCCGCGAACTCAGCTGCCATCTCGACGATCAGGTAAAGCGGCAGGCCGCCCAGCTGATCCAGGCCGACAAGATGGCGTCGCTGGGTGTTCTGGCCGCCGGCATCGCCCACGAAATCAACAACCCGGCAATGTACATCACCAGCAATCTGGCAACGATCAAGAAGTACCATCACAGGGTAGCCGAGCTGATCGCCGAATATGAGAAGATGCGTACCGGAGTCCGCGATGAAAACCGGCAGACCGCTCTGGAGGCCTCCGACGCCATCCACACCCTTTACCGTGAAACGAAATTGGATTTCATTCTTTCGGACCTCTCGGCCGTCGTGGATGAATCGCTCGACGGCATGCAAAAAATACAGAACATCGTCAAGGATCTGAAGGCCTTTTCGCGGCTCGACAACGGCCAGTTTGAATCCGGCCAGGTGAACGCCATTATCGACGCCACGCTCAACATCCTGCGCAACGCCATCAAACAGCCGGTGCAGATCGAGAAACGTTACGGGCAGTTGCCCGAGGTCCAATGCAATCCTTCGAAAATCGGGCAGGTGTTCATGAATCTGCTTGTCAACGCCGCCCAAGCCATCGAAGGGGAAGGTGTTATTACGATTCAGTCGCAACTGGTCCAGAAGGGACGCAGGATGCACGACCGGTATATCGAAGTCATCATTTCCGACACCGGAAAGGGCATCCCCCGGGCAGATCTTTTCAGGGTGTTCGATCCTTTTTTTACCACCAAACCTCCGGGGAAGGGCACCGGCCTCGGCTTGAGCATCGCCTATGACATCATTCGATCGCACTGCGGCACCATCACCGCAGACAGTCGAGAAGGCAGCGGCAGCACGTTCACGGTAAGATTGCCGCTGGACATCTGCGGAGCGACCATGGAGGGCGGAACCGAACCTGCGGGTCCGTGAAGTGCACCCTAGGCGGCGCTGCCGCATAACCCAGCCGGACGTCCGGCCGAAAGGAGCGGCGATGGAAGACGCGGCGAAAATCCTGATTGTCGACGACGACATAAACGTGCTAAAGGCATATCGGCGGATTTTTTTGGAGACCAGCTACCAAATCCGGTATGAGTCCTCCGGAGAGGCAGCCATTGAGGCTGCGGCACGGTTCGCACCCAATATTGTCTTGTTGGATGTCATGATGCCGGGTGTGAACGGCTTCGACATCTGTGGCCGGCTGAAGTCCCTGGAGGCACTCGGTGAGACGGAAGTCGTTTTCATTTCCGCGAAGCGGGACCTGTCGGACAAACTCGACGGCTACCGCCGGGGCGGCAGCGACTATCTTGTCAAACCTTTCGATCCGGAAGAGCTCCTGGCGAAAATTGCGGTCATCCTGGCCCGGAAGCAGCGCCATCTGGAAGAGACTACCATCGATCCGCTGACCGGTGTGGGAAACCGGAAGGTCTTTGAAGAGCGGCTCAATCGGTATTTTCAACTGGCCGAACGGTATCACCGCAAATTGTCTCTGGGTATCATCGATGCGGACCACTTCAAACGGATCAACGACACCTTCGGCCACCCGGCGGGCGATGCTGTGCTCAGAGAACTGGCTGCACGGGTGCAAGACAACATCCGGGAATCCGATACCCTAACCCGCATCGGCGGCGAAGAGTTTGCTGTGATAATGCCTGAGATCGGAAAGCGCAGAGCCGTCGAAATCATGGAGCGGATCCGGCGGGCCGTTGCGTCGGCGCCTTTTGACTTTTCCACCGAAGACCATAATACCAGCGTCACCGTCAGCATCGGCATCGCCGGCTTTCCGGATGATGCGTCGAGTCCGGACGCGCTGTACGGTCAGTCGGACAAGGCGTTGTACCGCGCCAAGGAAAACGGGAGAAACCGAATCGAGAGTGCAGGCGAATCGATTCCGCGGCAACTCTCAAGGTGAGAGTCCCATTTTCGTCGACTTCGGCATCCCGATTGCCGAAGACCGACCGGTGCGCCGTGAAGATCGGTGTACGGTGTCTGCATGTTTGTTGCTGAACAAAAACGGAATCGATTATGCAAAACATTAAAATCCACAGATTCGAAGCAGACCGGGCCAGACCGGAAAAGACCGCCATTTTCGCAATCACCCGGATGGAGACCGCCTTTACGGTCATGCCGTCCGACATCCGGGAACTGCTCGTAAAAAACGGAATCGATCTGACTGCAATCTCCGGCTTTTCGGCAAAGGCGGTCCCCAAGGGAATCCTGATCGAGGTCCGGACGGGAAGAGACCGGCTCGTCATCGAGGTCGAATAGTAACAGGAGAGCCTTTTTGCGGCATCCACCGGATAACGGCATGGGCGCATCCGTGCGAAAGACGGATCTCGATAAGATGAGACGTGGTCTCGCCGAAACGGAAAATCGACGCCATAGAGCGGATGGTTGATCAGCGAAAAATCTCCGGAAGCATTCATAATGCCTCCGGCATTTTCATGAAAAGGGGATTGTAAACGTCCTTATCTATCCCCGGCTTTCTACTTTCTCAAGGAGCCCGTCTCGTCCACCTCTCGGAGGATCTTCAACTCCCGCCCGGTCGGCTCGGGGACCGTCTTCACGTTCGGGGAAAGCTTTAAGGTCCACCCGGTGTTGGCCTTGATCTCATCGATGGTTGTGAACGGGAAATAGGCATCGAGATAGAACTCCTTGCTCACGGGGTCGGGCCGCAGAATGCCGAGAGTGGTAACAATGGCGGAGGGACCGCCCCCGGGGAAATTGTACTTCTCTCTGGAATCGAAGCCGTCGAGATATCCCGGGGAGGAGATATAGTCCACCTTTTCGGAAAACCGCTTCTTCTCGTGGGCGGCCATGATGATGAAACGCCTGCAGCCCACGGCGATATCGTTGGCGCCGCCGCTGCCGTTGAGCCGGATCCGCGGCCGGACGAACTTTCCCGCCTTCCGGGGAGGGACATCCCAGATCCCGGTCGTGTTCACGTTGCCGTATTTGTCGATCTGGGCTGCGCCGATGATGCCCACGTCCGCTCTGCCCGAAGCGACAAGGAACCCCAGGGCGTCCACAGCACCGGTAAACGAGACGGCATTTACACACAGGCGATTGCACTCGATGCCCCAGGGAAGACCGCCTGTGGGTGTGGAACCATAGATCCCCCCCTCGGTAAAGGGTCGCAGATTGGGGGCATGGCACTTCTTTGCAAAATAGCCGGCCAGCATGCTCAGGCCCACACCGAAGATGGCCAACTCCCCATCTCTGAGCTCTCTTCCCGTGGCGACGGCCATGAACTCTTTTCTAGTGTATTCCATCTATCGCCCCTCCCCCGCCTTTCTTTCCAAAGCCTCTATTTCTTCGTCACTTATGATCCACTTCCGGTACGGATCGATCAGAAAAGCCGTGCTTGTGTTCGTGAGCTTTCGGATGTTTTCGTCGCCGATCATTTTCATGAACTCCTGCCGTGAGCGGTAGCCGGTAACGTAATGGCTGATGTAGTCCGAGGTGCCCTGGTCGGAATTGAAGCAGTCGTTCATGTAGAACATGTGTTGTTCATCGCTGTCGTGCACGCCCGGAGACCCCGCCGGCCATGCGCTCATGGGCCAGTAGACCACCCCGTCCACCAACTCCCCGATGATCCTGACGAGATTCGGGTACTGCCGCATGCAGCCGGTGTCGACGATGTGATCGGCGACCAGGATGACTTTCTGTGCGGCCCTGGACATCTCGAATCGGTTCCATTCCGAGCCCAGCATGATCCCGTTTCCCCGGATATCGGCCAGCGTGACGTGGATGGCGGCAACATCGGGCCTGAGAACGCTGAAGGCGCCGTATTCCCGGCCGGTGAAAGGGTCTCTGATTCTGGGGATTTTCCGTTTGCACGGATACTCATCCGGGTAATCGCCCGAACACCATTCCTGGTCGCTCCCGATGCACACCGTGGCCGGGACAAAGGGCCAGTTCATGGCCCCTCCGAAATACCGCCAGGACATGGCCCCGTTTGAATAATCCTCGATGACGGTCTTTCCGCTGGTGACCATCCGGTTCAGACCGTTCGCAAACCCGTAGACTTCGAGACCCGAGAACCCCACTTCCACTCTCCTGACTCTTCCCGCGGCCGCCAGGAGATTGACCTGCTGGGACCCGCAGTGGGAGATCATATTCAGGTTCTTTCTTCCCTGCTTGACCATCTCTCTTCCGAAAGCGATCGTGTCTGCGCCCACCGGGTATGCGGAGCCGTGGGCGTAGGTCATGCCGTCCCAGGTGAATCTGGACACGGCTTCCTGCATGGATATCAATTTGTTGAGCATGATGCCCCCCTTCGGCGGTCTTGGACTTAGCCCTCATCAGTTCTTGTCGGAGGCCCATCTTTAGGCTTGCGGAGAGAATATCCGGAGAATTGCTCGAGCGATTGCCGTACGCCGTCTCTCTGTGCGTTCCGTATTCAGTTTTTCCAACTCTTGCCAGAGCGCTTTTCCTTTTTTAACCCTTTCAGCAATTATCGGGGGCAATGCAGGTTCAAAAATGCGGTTTTTCTTCAGACACGATTTCAAGGCGGGCACGATCATCTTTTTGTCGGTCACAATGGCATCGGCCGCCACCGTGACCAACGGGTTCATCGATCCGTTAAAGTGACTCCGGTAATCATCGCGGAAATAAATCACGGGATTGCCGACCATCGCCGCATAGGTCAACTCGGCAATGGTGCCGTCATCCATCACAACACCATTGAAGTTTCCGACATACGCGCCGCATCGTTCGGCCACCTGATAGACATCCAGGCTGTAGATCACCTCGGACATGAGTTCCCCGGCTTTTTTTTTGGGCGTGTGAAATTGCTTTTCCAGAACCTCCTCGATTTTCACCATTTCCAGACCGTCCCGCTGGGGAAGAAACGTTCTGAACCCGGCGTCTTCGAGCAAATCGGCAATGCCCTCCTGAGCAAGCTGCTCCCAGCTGTTAAAAAGGGACCCGGCGACATAGACCAGTTTTCGATCACGCAGACCCGAATCCGAATAGGCGGCATCGGTGCTGACCGCACTCAGCAAAAAACAGAGAAATTTAAGCATTTTCATGTCTCCATTATTTATTGAACGGAAATGTGGCACTCTCATCGGATTCAGCAATTACCGTACCAGCGAAAGGCCGGTCCCCGGGCCGAAAAACCGCCGCCGCCCGGGACCGGGCCGGGTACCCGAATCTCATTTTGAATGGCCATCGCCACGCCGGCTCTCAAATTGAAAGTTCCCGAACAATCCCCCCCGGCGGTGATCAGTTCAGTCGGCGTGCGCGGGCATGGCCCGGGCGGAGGGGTTATTGAGCAGCAACGCTGAAGTCAGATAACAAAGCGCCTTTTCGAAATATTGAGAGATTATTGATTTGACCCATCGAATGCGGCTTCTGTGAGAGGCATTCATTGCATTGTTCTGATCGCATCTGAAGAATGGGTAAACATAAGGGGACATCGTCTCAGAAAACACCCCGGCACTTCTGTTGAGACAAACCGGCAGCGCCCGCCTTTCACAGGGCTATGAAGGCACCGGGTCTTCAGTCTTCAGAAAATCCGGGGTCACGCCCCGCATCATTGAGGGCTTCGGGGGCGGACAGCCTGGACAATCCGAAAATAACAACCGCGGCGACGATGTAGGCGGCGGTGAACTGAAGCGGGATCTGCCGCATGACGCCGTTTTCCAGCCAGGGCAGGACCATTCTGCCGTCGGCATAAGGCGAGTGAATCACCCCGGAGAAGCTCAGCAGCGCGCAGATGAGCAGGTAGCGGCTGGCCACGCTGAACTTGTGGTCGACCATATTCGACAGGAATCCGCCCCAGAGCATTCCGGTGAGAATGAACCCGTTTCCCATGGCCACCATCATGGCCATGGATGAGAATCCGGAATGGGAGACGGTGTTGATCAGCCTTTCGATCCGTTCCGGGGCCATCCATGACGGGTCGCTCAGGTAGATCATGACCATTCGGGCCAGGGCCGGCAGCATGGCGGCCAAAATTGCCGCGGAGTACCTGCGGCGGCAGATCGTATAGGGCTGTGAGACCACCTCAACGGCCATGAAAACCAGGATGGGCGCCAGGACCGGCGCCGGGATCAGTTCGACGATGAACGAGACGAACCCGAGGATCCCGCCCAAACCGATGAAGAGGCCGACGGCGAGGGTGTACCCGGCGCGTGCGCCCATTCGCCTGTAGGCCGGAAAACCTGCGTAGGGCACTGTTTGCGCAACACCGCCGAAGAAGCCGGCGACGATTGTGGAAAAGGATTCGGCCATCAGCACCGAGCGTGTGTTGTACCTGTGGCCCTCGGCATGGGCGCTGGCGGTGACATTGATGCCGCCGATGACCGACAGGATGGCAAACGGCAGGGATACGGTAATGTATTTGAGTGCTTCGCCCAGATGACCGAGTCCGCCGAGGGTGGGTTCGGGCAAGTGAAAGTAAAATTCGACGGGGGGTGCGGAATAGATGCCGGGATTCAGGCCGGCAACACCCATGCCGTGGTAGAGGACCGATCCGACCACAACAGCCGTCAGCACTCCGGGAACACCGGCAAACAGCCGCATCCGGGCGATCAGGACAAAAAACACGATCGCCAGAGAGGCCATTCCGGCCACCGGCACGGTGAACAGTTCGGCAAGCTGCATGAAGCCGATAAACGCGATGCCGACACCGCCGAGAGAACCCAGCAGCGCCGCCTGCGGCACCTTGCGCTGGATCCAGCCGCCGCAAAAGGACATCAATGCCTTGAACACGCCGATGAGCAGCATCGTTGCCAGCCCCAGATGCCAGGTGCTCATCCCGGCGGCCGTGGCGTCCATGCCGCCCTGCTTCATCTGCACGAAAGCCGGCCCCAGGACGCAGACGACGATCCCGATGCTCGAGGGTGTGTCGACTCCCAGCGGCACGGCACACACTGTCTGCCGGTTCTCTTTCTTGGCGAGCCGGAGGGCCATCCAGGTGTAGATCAGATCCCCCACCATCACCCCCAGCGCCGTTCCGGGGATCATCTTTCCGAACACGATGCTGCCGGGGACGCCGAAATTTGTCAGCAGGGCCGCCATAATGGCCAGGGTCGCCAAATTGTCGGGCATCAGCGCAAAAAACGCGGCGATGTCCCCACGCCCAGTCCACGGGCGCTTTCCGCTTTTTCCCATACTCGTCTCCTTTTGCCCAAGATGAGAACCATCCCCATGAAAAAGCCTACCGTTTCGGTGCACAGCCAGTCTCCTGAACGGATATCAATTTGTTGGGCATGTCGCACCCTCCTTCCGCGGTATTGGCAACGTCAGACACCCGGCAAAACAACGCAGTTGTAGCCCTTCACGGGGATAAACCGCACGATGTGTACGATATGGTTATCCTGTATGCGTTTACAGGGTGCCGTAGATGCAAGGCTCCGGGCACGCAGACGGTCGGGCCGTACTTGAAGTGCCCGATAACGCAGCAGATGCGGTGCCCTGTGAACGCTTAGACACGGTTAATCCGCCCGGGCACCATGCAGCGCTCAGGGTTACTTCACAAATGTGAAAATGCGTGCCATGTCCATCTGCCCCCTGATGTTATGGCATGCAACAGCAGCAATCGTGCCAAACGGGAAAAGCCTGTGCAGCAACCGATTAAAAAACGGGCTTCAACACACCGGGGTCCCGCCTGACACCACCTGCCGGGGTATCCAACGGCTGTCGCATTTTCCGGTTGACCCCTCAATTTCAGACGGCTATTTTACGACCACTTTTTCACTTGAAAGCACAAGCGGACATGTATTCATCCTCATGGCAAAATGCGCTTTCCCGCCAGATGAGCAGACGGCGTATCATCGCAATCGACGGACCCGCGGCCATGGTCACTTCGGCGGTGGCATTCGAGGTGTCCAGGCGGCTGAACTGTATCTGCGTGGACGCGGGATCCTTTTACCGCGGCGCGGCCTGGAAAATGCTCCAGGTAGGTGCCGGCACAAAAAATCCGCAGGCTCTGGTCCCGGCCCTGCTCACATCCGTGTGGCGTTTTCAGGTGCGCGGCCGTGCCGTGGTGTTTTCAATCGACGGCGTCGAGCCGGGCGGAGCGGCGGACGGCGAGGATGTGTGCCGGGCGGTGGCGGATATCGCGGCGATCCCGGCGGTCCGCCGCTTTGTGGTTGCCCGACTCCGTGAACTGACCCGGCTCGGCTCGCTTGCCATGGGAGGCTGCGATATCGGATCGGTGGTGTTTCCCGAAAGCCCCTACAAATTCTACCTGGATGCCGGCCCGCAGGAACGGGAAGAAGATGATTGCAGGGCCGCGCCGCTTGGCATCGCCGACGGTGCGTATGTCATCGACACATCGGACTGCGATGTTGCGGGTGTTTCCCGGGTGCTGCTCGGCCGCGTCTCGGCGATGGAGAGACCGGGAAGCGACAAGCGGATCAACGCGTTCTGGTACCGGTTCACCGTGCAACTTATCTGGGTTGCGCTGCGGGTTTCAAACAGCATCCGGGTGCACGGCGTGCAGAACGTGCCGAAAAACGGCGGGGTGATTATCGCGTCCAACCACGCCAGTTATCTCGATCCACCGGCTATCGGATCCGCCAGTCGCCGGGTGCGTATGACCTACTTCATGGCGCGTGATACGCTATTCGAAAATCCGTTTATGCGGACGTTTCTTAATTCGCACAGCGTGATTCCGCTCGGCCGTGAACCCGGAGGTGACTTGAAGGCGATGAAAACCGCCATTCGGCGTTTGAAGGCCGGCGCTTCGGTGGCGCTTTTCCCGGAAGGGACCCGTACACCGGATGGAAATCTTCAGCCGGCAAAGCCGGGAGTCGGTTTTTTGACGGTCAGGGGGCAGTCGCCGGTGGTTCCGGTTTACGTCCACGGCACCTACGAGGCACTGTCCAGACACGGCGGCGGGCTGCGGCGCACACCGATTCATGTGGTTTTCGGCCGTCTGATCACCCGGGAGGAGATCCAGCGGCTCGGCAGCGGCCCAAAGGCCTACCCGCTGATCGGCGGCCTGATCATGGATCGCATCGCCGGGCTCAGGGATCGGTTCAAGGCCGGCCGGACCGCAGATTAACCCTGCGTGTCTTGCTTCAAAATCCGGTTCCAGATCGTTTTCGAATCGGCAACATCCTCTTCCCCCTCAAAGTGCGGGGCGCCCTGGTTGACCACTGTGAAATCGCCGCGCATGGTCCGCGCCAGGGCATTGTCCGCATTGGCCAGTTCGAGAAAGCGCCGACCCGCGTATTTCAGCCCCCGGGCCAGGGACCCGGCGGGCACATATTCCCGGTAACCGTGTTTTTCGGCCACGACCGCCTCCTTGATGGGATCCCCCATACCGTAGAGCATCTGGAACTCATATCCGTCTTTTTCGACATTCAGGACTTCGGCCAGGGCCTTGACCCGGCAGATGCTGCGCATGTTGTGGGTGGCGAAGGCCGGTTCGACGGCATCGGGCACAAGCAGCATGAAGGCAGCCAGGGCTTCGAAGTTTGCATCGGTGGAAGACTTGAAGTTCCAGACCGGGCTCTTTCGTCCTTGGCTGCGGGCCGCCTGTCGCTCGTGTTCCAGATAGGCGCCCTTGACCAGCCGCACCGGTACCCGTATCCCGTTGCGCCGCCCCCAGCGGACAAGCTCCCGAAGATCTACGGCCGTGTCCCTCAGGTAGGCCTGAAGCACCAGGCCCATGCGGCAGCTGCCCGTGTCGTCTACAGCCGCGGCCCGGTTTTCCGCCACCGTTTCCCGAAAAAGCGCCAGGGTCACCCATTAAAGGGTTTGTCAAGTATAAAAACACCTCTCCTGTTGCAAAATTTCATTAGTTTTTGCACGGGTATTACCATCGGTCTCCATTACCGTTTCGCACCCGATTCTTCGTTATAATGAGTAGCGGAGATACTAATCCGCTTCAGTCACCCATCAGGATCAAGGCATTGTTCTTTGACAATCTAATCGAACCGCCCCTGGCCAATATTTGGCCCCAGAAAACTATCGGTGCCATGCCGTGCCCAGTGAATACATATTGCACAGATCTATGGTTTTTAGCCAACCCCTTGGTGGTTCACGACATGGGCGAATCAGATAGAAAACCGATCAAAGCGTTTAGGGAATCCGGCAGTTACCAATCAGATCTCGCGGCCTTGTAGCCAACCCTTATGTTGGTTCCCTGCCGGATCCACACTGATTTCGAAACAGTCTGTCTTTATCAAAGGCCACCTGATCCCTGAGCATGTAGTAGGATGCACGGGCCAGCTTGTTGGCCAGGGCCTTGGTCGCAAGTGCACCATTTACTTTTGCTTTTTTGCGCTGATAGAATCGGTTGGCCTCGGGACAATAGCGAACAATAAAGTGAGCGGCTTCCACATACGCCCAGGCCAGATATTTGTTTCCGTTCTTTCTGTTGCCACTTCCTTTTTTCTTGTCATCGGAGAGCCTTTCACTTTTAACACATCGGCTGTAGGACGCATAGTTTTCCGCTTTTTTAAACCGATTGATATCGTCAAGCTCCAGCATGATCGTAAGGGCCAGAATATTGCCGATTCCCGGAATACTGGTAAGAATCTCAAATTCCGGCTTTAGACTCATTTGCGAAAGAACAGCCTTTTCGATATCTCGTATCTTTCTTTTCAGAAAATTGATCGTAGAGATATGACTCTGTGCTGTCAGGATCAGAGTCGGTTCATCAAAGAGATGATCGACGGTATCCTCTTTCATCTTTTTTATTTCATTGCCCGAAAGATTCATTCCCAAATGCCGGGTTATCATACTCTGCAGGCTCAGGATGTGGGCCGTCCTCTGCTGGACAAACAGCAGTCTTCTTCGGAGCAGATCTCTTACAGGCCGCTGCTGTTTTGGATATATGTAGCCTTCCGGTAAGATGCCGAGCCGAAGCATGTGTGCCAACCAAAACGAGTCCCACCTGTCATCGGTATGTTTGAGTCCTTCGTATTGTTTTATTGCCGAAGGGTTTGCTAAGTGCACCTTATAGCCGGCCTCCTTAAGCCCATCGACGAGCCAGTACCAGTTGTAGGTGGATTCTACCACGATACCTGTAAGTCCCTTGCGGAACGGCTTTAAGGCAAGTTTTATCTTATCCATAGAATTTGATAGCCGTTTTCCGAAAAGTCGTTTGTCTTTGCGATCGATGATACCCAGATAATTGTTTCTTGCATGAAGATCGATTCCAACGTATGATTTCATCGGACACCTCCTAAAACCAATAAATTATTTTCAGACTACCAGTCTGTTGGTTCCATAGCACATCCTGCTGTGGATAGGGAGGTGTCCCTTTCTAGCTCGTCAGGCTGTAGTGGCATTTAGCGAAAGCGGTCCGAAGGAAAATGTCACGCTTGACGAGCAACCTTCGGAGAATTCTTCCTTGTCATAATGACGAACCCTTTATATGATTATCAGATCTTTGAAGGCATGCTCTTCCATGTCCAGGCGGAGGAAGACTCTCTTGTTCCCGGGAACAGCGGCCGCCGCCGCCAGCAGGCGAGCCAGGCGGTCTTTGATTTCCCGGCGCTTGGTTTGCGCGCTTTCTGCCCCCCCCAGCGCGGCCTCCAGGTCGTAGACCAGGGCCGAAAGCTTCAGGGACAGAAACAGCTGGTTTCCGAGTTTCCGGCCCGCAAACGTGTCGATCAGAAGCAGGTAGTAGCGTTCGTAGGCATCGGCATCGGCCGGTGAGAGTGAAGCGTCCCCCACATTGTCGAGGGTCGTCGCCCGGCCCCGTCCCTGCTGTCGGGCCATGAAGGCGAACACCCGGTCCAGTTCCGCCTTTGGGGTCTTTGCCGTCCCCCCGGTTTCCAGGGGAAAAATGTACGGTTCACTGAGCCACCGGACCAAGGGCGCCAGCAGGGGGGTCCCATGCAGGATGTCCGGGTGGTCTCCCAGAAACCCGAGGGTCTCCCGGCTCAACCCGGCCGCAGGCCCCCACATGAGAAGACGGATGATCCACTGTCGCAGCTGTGTGCCGGAAAAAACATCCCGTCGGGCCAGGATCCCGGCCACCTCCTTTTCCATTCGGGCGAGCCGCTGCCGCGTGAGTTGTTCCAGGCGGCCGGCATCGCACCCGGGCACAATCGGCCCTGCTGCGGTCTCCAGCCCGCCAGCCGCCCGGGCGGGAGAGGGCATCAGCAGGCCGGGAGCAGCGGCCGTCTTCAGTGCCGCCCCCAAGGCAAGGGCCGTGGCGCCCCTGAGAAACATTCGGCGGGTGACGCCGGTCTCCGTCGGAACGGCTGACGGTTGCATTTTCATCCTCTCCTTTTCCTGTACCAATTCGTTTCTCCACGACCACGATCCCGTGCCGCAACGGGAAAAACGGCCCCGGCAACGGCCTGCCGCCGGCTCTGTTGATGCCAGTCACCCGGGTCTTGCGGATCCTGCCGTCTTATCATTCACCGGGGCGTTGCCCGGTCCGTCAATAGGTGATCGGGCCGTCCTTGTAATTTGTCTTTTCAAGCCAGTGGTCGGGATAACCGGGTTTTCGAATCGAGCCGTCCGGGGCGATGATGTCCCCGTTGTTGTATTTGACCACCAGCTGTCCGAAGAGTTTGCGCCAGGCGTCCAGCACCTGCCGGCTGTTGTCGAGCCCGAACCGGGTGACAATCAGCCTTGCCGCATCCTGGTTGCCCTGACGCCACTGGACCATGGCCTGTTTTTGCGTCTGGCATGTCTTTTCAAACGCCTCTGACTCAAGCGTGTTCCGAAGCCGCTCGACATCCTGGATCATGTAGGCGTATTTCAGGTTGATGTAGTTGGCCACCAGGTTAAACGTCCACCAGGCGCTCTCGGCGTCGAACTCGGTGTATCGCCCCCGTGAAAACGACTCGGGAAACTGCGTGCAGCCTGCAAAAAACGGCATGAACACGCAGGTCGACGGCTTGTCGTAGCCGATCCAGACCAGGCCCCCGATCGGCGCCGGATAGTCTGCCCGGCACTGGGTAATCACCGTGTACCCGCAGCGGTAAATCGACAGGGGTCGCTCGAACCATCCGTCGGCCTTGCCGGGTTGCGCGTCTTTTTCATCCTTTGTCTTTTCATACCGCGTCGGGTTGCCGAAGGGTCCGGCGGCAATCCCCTGGGTCAGGTCAAACCGGGTCCCCTCGTAATGATCCCGGTGCAGGGCTGCGACATCCCGAACGGACAGCTTCCTGTCGGGTCTGATCGAAAACGGGTAGGCCCGGGTGTTTTGATCTTTTACATCGGGGGTGAAGCCGGCCGAGGGCTTGACGCGGCTGAAGATCCGCCAGACCCGCCGCAGGGAATAGTACGGGTGGTGATATTCGCCCCCGCCCACCGTCGCCGTCCAGTCCAAAAGTCCCTGGGCCGGATGCCACCACCCCAGTTGTTGACAAATCTCGAACAGATGCTCCGAGTAGAGCATGTCCGGCGAATCCGGTTTCACATCCCGAATGCGGAACTGGTTGGCCGAAACAAACACCTCGTCGTCGGCCAGCCTGCGGGCCGCCCACAGTCCTCCGCCCGCACCGGGGTCGTTGGAATACCCGCACATTTCAATCACCCACACCTCTTCGGTGTCCGCCGCCACAAGGCATTCGCCGGTGCCGTAATAACCGTACCGGTCGATGAGCGAACCCATGAGCAAAACGGCCTCTTTGGCCTTTTTGCACCGCTGCAGCGCCACACGGGCCAGCGAAGAGCTGTAGAAGATGCGCTTTCCTTTCAACGGCATGACATCGTCGACCCGGGCCCTGCAGGTCGTCTCACCGGCGATGGACAGCTGATGCTCGTTCATAAACGGGTAACTGGCATCAAAATAGGCATACGTCCTTTGAACCTGCGGAATGGCGCCCAAAAGCACGTTGGCCTTTTCGCCGCTGTCGTTGACCGGACCGCGGTCCAGACCCACATAGTTTCGGTACGGGGCCCCGCCCAGCTCGGGGATGAAGTCACAGGCCTGAAACGCATAGTAGATGTTTTCTTTGGCCCCCGGTTCGTAACTTCGGGCGGGGATCCGCGTGATCCGCTGATCCTCGAAGGCATCGTTTGAATGGGACACGATGGTCGAACCGTCCGCCGAAGCTTTTTTCCCCACCGCGATGGTCGTGCATGCCGTGGACTCGCCCCACCCCATAACAAGGGCGGCAACACCCACCGCAAGACAGACGACTGACGTTTGCAATCGACTCCGTATCATGGTCCTAATCCTCCTTCTGTTGATCGAGATGCTCAAATCAGTGGAATATCTCCGCCACCATGCACCGGATGCTCCCGCCGCCGATGTGCTCGATGGTAGGGATGCGAAACGGGAGCAGCGCACCGGACCCGGCCAGGATCGCTTTCTGATCCGGGGTGAAGGCCGCATGCGCCGTCTCGGACATGATGATGACCGGTTTCCCGTCTGTTGTGCGAAGTTCGAGGACATTGCCGCACATCCGCCCCATCTGTGCGGGGGAGATCTCGACGATTCTTTTTCCGAGTCCCTTCAACTCGTCCAGCACCATCTGTTTTTCATTCGGATCCTTTATGCTTTCCGAGCAGATCACGGCGAAATCGGCCCCGACGGACATCATGACATTGGTGTGGTAGATGAGCGCGTTCCGGTCGTAGCTGTGAAAAATCACGGGACGGTACCCGAGCCGGGCGCAGAACGCCTCGAGCACCGCCCTGTCCGCCCGTGGAGACAGGGACACGAAGGCCACCTTGTGAATGCGGTCAAAGACCATGGCGCCGGTCCCCTCCAGGGCTTTGCCCTGCCGGGCGTACCCGCTCAGGTCGATGACCTCTGAAAGGTCGATGCCGCTGTGCCGCAGGGTGCTCTCCAGAAGATCGACGCGGATCTCGTCCCTTCGGTTCGGCGTTGCCATGGGGTAGACGACGATGGCGGTCCCGGTTTTGCCGCGGTGGGTCGAAAACCAGTTGTTCGGAAAGACCGCATCGGGCGTCTTGACATCTTCCCTGCTCCTTACGCGGAGGACGCGAATCTTCTCCTTTTCCATCTTCTCCACCACCGCGTCGAACTCCGCCATGGCCAGACGCGCGGCTTCTGAAGCCGGGGCATCCTTGTGCTGAAAGACATTCGACACCGCCGTCTGGGGGTTGTAGGCAAAATCGTCAGGGGAGACCATCAACACGGTGTCCGTTGTCTGGTGCCGGTTTCCGGCTGCGCATCCGACGAAAAACAGAATCGAAAAGAGAACAAGATAACGTGCGGGTTTAACCATCCTACATCTCCTTTTAATATGTGCCGGTTCCCGGGTTTATCCGCGACTTCCGTACCGCCGCGAATCCTGCGGCCCGGTCAGCCGGCTCTCATTTTTAAAGTCCCCCAGCCGCCGGTTCAGGGGATCATTTGCCCGGGTTGATGATCCGGTCCAGCGCGGGGTTGCTGGCATAGGCCCGGTGGATGTTGTCCAGGGTCACGATCTGCGGTTCGAGCAGATACGCCGGCACGATTTTGACGCCGTTGTCATAGCTGTGGTCGTCATTGATCTTCGGGGTCTCTCCCCGCTGCAGATCGTTGACCATCACCATGGCATGCTTGACCAGGGCGGCGGTGTCCTTGTTGATGGTCGCGTACTGTTCGCCGCGCAGGATGGATTTGATGGATTCGACTTCCGAGTCCTGCCCGGTCACCACCGGAACGTCTCTGCCGGCGGCCTTTGCGGAAGTCAGGATCGCCCGCGCCAGGGTGTCGTTGGGGGCGAGGACACCGTCGAGTTCCTTCCGGGTGTACGCCCCGGCCAGCAGCGTGTCCATGCGCCGCTGGGCGTTTTCAGCCTTCCAGCCCTGGGTGGCGGCCTGGGCGAAGGTGGTCTGTCCGGACGGCACGACGAGGGTGCCGTCCTTTATACGGGGTTCGAGCACGCTCATGGCGCCGTTGAAGAAGACAGGGCTGTTGGCATCGTCCGGGGAACCGGCAAACAGCTCGATGTTCCACGGCGGCCTGCCCGCGCGCCGCTTGAGTCCTTCCAGAAGCGCCCGGCCCTGCAGCTCGCCGACCTTGAAGTTGTCGTAGGCGACATAGTAATCCACGTCCGGCGTGTTCAACAGCAGACGGTCATAGGCGATGATGTGGGCGCCGTCACCCTTGGCATCTCGCAGCTGGCTGCCGAGCTGGGCGCCGTCGATGGCACCCACAACCAGCACCCGGGCATCCCGGGCCAGCATGGCCTGGATCTGGTTCTGCTGTTCGGGCACCCCGCCGTTGGCAAACTGCACGTCAAACGAATAGCCCGACGCTTTCAGGCCGTTTTTGAAAAGCTGCTCCGCCAGCACCCAGTTTTCGGACGACTTCTGGGGCAGTGAGATCCCGATCATCGACCCGGCGGCAAAGCCCGCCCCCGGTTTCCCGCCGGCCGGACCGGCGCCCCGCCGGCCGCCGGCACAAAAAACCACCACCAGTGAAACGGCGAGCACCGCGGTCACCGAC
>Ga0233431_1001082_pt1 | contig 50447 bp, 49 predicted proteins | sample SI_118_April2016_FD_179867 | JGI IMG/M metagenome (GOLD analysis project Ga0233431, IMG submission 179867) | Seawater microbial communities from Saanich Inlet, British Columbia, Canada - SI_118_April2016_200_MG | ecosystem: Environmental > Aquatic > Marine > Inlet | place: Canada: British...
AAAATATCAAAATAATAAATAATAAATAGTAATTCATAACAAACCTCTAATAATAAAAATTTTAAATAAAAAATAAAAATCAACTTTTAAAAATGTTTTAAAAGTTAAATGTGAATGAAAATTTTAATTAAGAATGATGATGACGATGATGGAAAGATATGAAAATGAAAGAGTTTAATAAAAAGTCTTTAGCATAATTTTTAATATTCATAATCTTTTTCCTCATAAGCCTTAAAAGGCTTCTAAAATGACAATTTAATGATAACTATATTAATCGATTTCTATCAAGTTTATGTTGATTTATTTTGATATGGACAGTAAATTTACTTTTCAAAAAAAATTAAGGGTTTATATGAGCTCAAGTATTCAGAGTGTTTCTAATGTTGGATTTGCTAGTAAAGTATATTCTTTTTCAGTATCTAGCGTAACAAAATTAACAACAATAATTAGTTCTGTTGTTTCAAGTACTTTTTTTTGTTTGAAGTCTGTTTTTCAAAGTCTTTTTAATCAAATGGGAACAGAAAACATAAAGACTTTTTTACCTGAAAAAGAATCTGCTAGTATCATTGGTTTTTTAAGATCAAAACAAACTACTTACCTAGAAAGAAAAAAAGCTTTAACAGATCTCTTTCAGTCAACGAAACGAGCTTGTCAAAATGGATTTGATATTTTTGGAAGAATATGTCATTTAGATGATAAATTAATAGACATGATGAAAAAAGGAACTATTGTTTTAGATGAAGATTTAATATCTAAAACTCTAGATGAGACTGGTTATCCTTTTCCAGTTACAGATTCTCTAGTAAAAGTTGTTTCTTCAGATACTGTGGAGTGTGCTTTAAGACTAAAACAACAAGGGTATAATCCTGCTGTTTTAAATTTTGCAAATGAAAATTATCCTGGTGGATTTGTAGAAGGTGGATCTTCAGCACAAGAAGAGTCTTTATTTAGAAGAAGTTGTTATCATTTATCTTTATACCCTTCTCAAAACACTTGTTTGAAAGCGCAATTAAGAGATGGCAAGTATAAAATTCCTGAATTTGGTTGCATATATTCTCCTAATGTACAGTTTTTCAGAACTACAGAGGGGAGTGGATGTCATTTTAAAAGACCAATCTGTTTAGATATGATTGCTTGTGCAGCTTATGATTTAGCTAGAGAAACAAGACCAACAGATTATCAAAATAAAACTAAAAGAAAAATAAGGTCAATATTAAGAGCAGCTCTAATTAATAGAAATGATTCTATTGTTTTAGGAGCCTTTGGTTGTGGCGCGTTTAGAAATGATCCTGTAGAAGTGACGAAATTATTTAAAGAGGTTTTACAAGAAGAGGAATTTGCTGTTGCTTTTAAAAATATATATTTCGCTATAAAAGAAGGACGTAGAACTGACAATTGCAAGCCATTTCATAAGGAGTTAGATGGGTTGAAAACAAGTCAATCGAGATGGTGGACTTTTTCTTGAGAGCGGCAAAAAGTTTCTCTAATACCAAAAAATGCTATTAAAAAAGCTAGTAAGAAAAGTATTGGCATTATAGATAAGCCTCTTAAAAAATCAGCTGTTGTATATATATAATTAGAATTTTGAAGAGTTTGGTTTGTATGCATTAAAGAACTTGCAAAAGGGGGGATTATAGCTCCCATAGCCATAATAGATGTGTTATTCAATCCAATAGCTGTTCCTTGCAAATTCTCTTGTATTTTCTCATTAATCATTGGAAAGGTTAAAGATTGACAACCTCCTGCGACGCCTGTTAATAAGAAAAGAGGATAGAGTAAACTTGCTTGATGGATAGGAATAAAAAGAATTATTAGTGTTGTTATAATTCCAATCAAGGGGCCTATTACTATAAAAGGTTTTCTTCTTTTTATTTTATCAGACATCTTACCTATTATTGGACAAGAAACGCCATAACCAAGCCAGATCATAGATATTATAGATGAAGCTGTTATATTGGAAAAACCTCTAGATTGCAAATAAGAGGTTCCCCAATAAGCTCCTAGAAGAGGAATGCTAACGTAACCTAGTCCCGCTGTTAAGATAAGAAACCAAATCTGAAAGTTTTTTAGAAGAGAAAAGATTCTTTTACCTAAAGGTTCTTTTGTAGGAATAAAGATTATAGCAGCAGGCTGACCTTTCGGTTTGTCTTTTAATATAAAAGCGATAAGCAAACATAAAACGAAGCTAAAGCCTCCAATAAATGATAAAATAAGTCTCCAGTTACCATTAACTTCTATGAGTAACAACGCTAGAGGGACTCCTGCTAAAAGAGGCCCTACGGCCCCTAAAAATTGGGCAAGTCCTGAGAAAAAACCGATATGTTTTTGAGGAAACCAGTTTATAGCTAAAACAATAAGAGAAACAAACGCAAACGATGATCCAAAACCTATTAATACTCTGCCTAAAACCCCCAAATAAAAAGTATCTGTAAAACAAAATTGGAATACACCTAAACCACAAATAGCTGTAGCTAATATTAAAAAAGGTTTTACTCCAAATTTATCTACTAAGATACCAACTGGAATTTGCATGATAGCATAAGGAATATAATATGCAGCACAAAGTATAGAGAACTGTTCTGCATTTAATTTAAAATCCTTCATGATGTCATTTGCAATAGTTCCTAAAAATACTCTTAAAAAAAATTCTTCGAAAAAAAATAAAGTGGCTAGTAAAAAAACTATCAAACCAAATAAACGAATGATTTTTTCTTTACTCATTATTAGTTATATCCTCAGAATTTTCAAAATGTGATGACATCTCTACTTTTTTTAAGTATTTAGCTATTTGAATAATAGGTTCGCCTTCATTAATAAGAGGTAGATTTTTTTGAGATATTATAATTCCGTCAAAAGGAGATGTTATTTTACTTGTTTGTTTGCTTCCAAAAGGATCTGATACATGGGCTATCAATTCTTCTTTTTTTACATATGATCCATTTTTCTTAAACATTTGGCAAAGACCAGAACATGGAGAATATAACCATTGCTGTTCATCGATAAAAAGTGATTGGGATTCAGGAGATGTTTTTTTCTTTTTAGGAATCATATCTAGATAACGCATGATATTTAATATGCCTTTAAGACCTACTCTAATAGCTAAGCTATTTAATCTTAATGCTTCACCAGCTTCATATAAAAGAGTTGGAATAGAGTTTTCATGTTTTTCATTCATCAAAAATAGCAATCCTTTTGTGTCAGTGGTATTTAAAATAACTGGGGGATTGAATGCTGTTGCTAATTCTTTTCCTGCATCTATATTAAGGTTTGTAAATACTTGTGGTAATTTTTCTGTATAAGGTTCTGATGAATGCAAATCTATGCAATAATCAGCTTTTTGTAAAATTTCTTTATTAAAAAGATAAGCAAGTCTTGAAGCATAAGATCCTTCTAAAAGACCTGGAAATGCTTTCTCAAGGTCTCTACCATCAGGAAGAGCTCTTGATTGTGAAATTAATCCGTATATATTAACAACAGGCACTGCTATTAATGTTCCTTTTAAATGTTTGAAAAGTCTCAAATCTAAAAGTTTTTGAATAGTAGCTATTCCATTTGCTTCATCTCCATGGATTGCAGCGCAAATTAAAAGACAAGGCCCTTTTTGCTTACCATGAATAACGTGAATCGGTATATGCATTGGAGCACATGTATAGAGTATTGGAGTTGGAAGAGCTAGCGTTATCCTCTCTCCCGGTTGAATTTTTAATTCACCAATTTGAAGGGGAGTATTTTTCATAAGTGTTTTTCCTCCTAAAGTTGGAACGTAACAAAATTTTTTTTTGAAGGCAAATAAAAGAAAATTGTTTTAATATTTTTGATAACTTTATTTAGCTATAAAAAGATATGAATAATTTAATTTGTGTTAATTTCTCTTCTCATGATCCAAGACATAAAGAATGTTTAGAAATTAGAAAGAAAGTTTTTGTTCAAGAACAACATGTGCCAGAAGATTTGGATGTAGATGAGTATGAAGATAAATCAGAGCATTTCCTAGTGTTAAGAAATGATAATCCTATTGGAACGGGAAGATTTAGAGTTTATGTTAATTTTTTAAAGTTTGAACGTCTTTGTATATTACAATCTGAAAGAGGCAAGGGGACAGGGGCTTTTTTAGTAAAGCAAATGCAAAAAAAAGGATTTCAAGAACATCCAAACCTTTTGCAAATAGGAGGAGCCCAAGTGTCTGCTTTAGGGTTTTATAAAAAATTGGGATGGACACCTATTGGAAAGGTTTTTATGGATGCAGGCATAGAACATAAGTTAATAATTTTTGCGCCGAAACAAGAAAATCAAATTAACGAATCTATCTAAGTAAATATTTTATTTAACCTTTAGGTGGAAAATGAATTGTTGTTTAAACATTTATATCTCCTCTTTGAGGCTGCCTATTTGACGTTATATGTTGAACAACTTTAAAAATCGAATAAGCAGCCAACATTGAAAAAGCATAAAGAGTTATTGTTAAATATTTATGTGAACAGCATTTTTGCCAATTTTCCCAATGATGAGCACATGGCTTATGACCTAAAGATGTTGGAGCTTTTCTAAAATCTCCATTAGAAAAGTTATCTAACAAACTTCTTTCATATGCATTAGCAAAAGGATTGTATGTTTCTCGAAAACACTCTTTATATACGTTTTTGAAAGTATTACATTGGCTTGGCTTATTTTTTATAGCTTCTATACATTCATATATTGATAATGTGGAAATTCCATTGACTAATAACCAAGTAACTGCTGGTTGTATTTGCATAATTTTTATCCTGTTGTAATGAAGCATGAAATTTAAACATAATAAGTGTTTTTCTGTAAATTGTTGTCTGTAAGGAAAAATTTTGTTATAAATGTAAAAATCATATCATGGAGCTTTTATGAAGTATCAATATCCTTTATATACTCGTTACGTAGAAACTGCCCAAGATGGAATAATTCATCATTCTTCTTATGTTGTTTACTTAGAAGCTGCTAGAATTGAATTTTTAAAATCAAAAGGATGGGACATCAATTCTATAGAAAAGATGAAGATGTATTCTCCTGTAGTTGATTTGTCTATCAAATATAAAAAAATATTATTGTCTTTGGAAAACATCATTATAGAGGTTGACATTGATGTTTGTTCAGATTTTCGTTTTTGTTTTAACTATAAAATCATAAGAAAAGATGAATGTATAGCTATAGCTAAATCTTCTCATTGCTTTGTTAATCAATCTTTCAAACTTATACCTATTCCTAAAAATTTTGCTATGCAAATGAAAAAATAGAATTTATTAAAAGAAATTCATCAATTTAATACCAAATCTTTGCATTTCAATTCGACCATATTATTACAAAATCAATAAGATAGTTACTAGGTCAGTAGAGTGGGGTAGAAAACTAAAACCGAACATTTAGACATAAAAAAACGTTTGGGAAATTGCCCAGGATAGGACTCGAACCTACACACCTTACGGCATCAGAACCTAAATCTGACGTGTCTACCAATTTCACCACCTGGGCATTAAAGAAGTTTTGATTTTATATTTATTTCTAACAAAAAGTCAATAGTTATCTAAAACGTATGCTATTCAAAAAATACTGATAAAAGTATTTGAAAAAGTTGGAAAGTTTTAGTGGTTGATCTACTACCTTTAGGTTATCACATGGGATTCTATAAGTTATTTGAGATAAATTATTCCATGTAACATTAAAAGCCGATCCTATTCTAAAAATATATTTATAATTCTCTTTTGTTAGATGATGTGTTTCTTTGTTAAATTTTCCATATGGATAAACGAATATATTCGAGTCTATATTTTGTTTTTTTAAAATCTCTTTTGATTGGACTATTTCTTTTTGCAGATCTATTTCACTTGTAAGATTTTTATGAGAATGAGAATGAGAGGCTATTATAACATGTTTGCTTTGCTTCATTTCATTTATCTCTGTCCATGTACAATAAGGAGCTTTATCTATTTCGTGAGGAAGAGCTTTTAATCTTCTTTTTGGTGAAACACTTGTTGTTGCTAAAATGTTTTTTGTAGGAACAGCTAGCACAGCTTTTATCTTTAACTTTTTAAGTAGGGGATAGACGTAATAATAAAAATCATAGAAAGCGTCGTCGAAAGTTAAACAAATATTTATTTTAAAAAAGTCTATTTTTTCACCGGGGACAATTATTTTATAGTTAGATGCTAGATAACAAAGATGTTCTTTGATCATTTTGTATGAGTTGGAATACTTGTTTTGATTAATTCTATGATATAAAAAAGTTAAGAGCATGGAGGTTCTTTTTTATTAATTTCCGAGAGTTTTAAATATTTATAAAATGCTGTATTAGCATTATATACTGAAATAACAAATCCTTCCTGTCCTCCTAAAAAACCTTTTTTTATTATATAACTTTTAATAAAAGATCCTAAAGCGTGATAAATAGCAATGAAGAGTGATGATTTTTTCTTATTGTGATTTTGCTGAGCGAAATATGTTGAGTAAGTTTGCATTTTTCTTAGGAAATCTTCTATCTGGTGATATGAATAGTGATATATGGGGCTTTTTAAATTTTCGATTTTACAGTTAGAAGATATAACAGCCTCATGAACTAATGAAGTGGTAAAACTAGTTATTTTTTTATTATATAACCGGATATGTTTTTCATTTTGCCAGCCACAAAAGTTAATCTGTTTGTTATTGTAATAATTTATAAATGGGAAAGAGTAAACAGTATCATTTTGCAATTTAAGGTGTTTTATTTCGTCTATTAATTTATCTGATAAAACTTCATCACTATCTAATGCTAAAACCCAATCATTAGCTGCTAAAGTAGAAGCTTGATTTCTTGTTTTCCCAAATCCTGAAAAATCTTTTTTAAAGATTTTAACATTCGAAAAAGAAGAGGCTATTTCTAAAGTGTTATCTACAGAACCTGTATCTAGTAAAATAACTTCAGAAAAGCTTTTAGTAGAGTCTAAAACCTTATAGATAGTTCTTTGATTATTTTTTGTTAAAATTACTATACTAATCATAATGACAATAATATAACATTTAGACATACAGATCTAGTGTAAGAATTTACTTATCGATAAAAATTTTTTAATTAGATATAATTGCTTGGTTTCATTTAAAGATTAAGGAGAATTATGAGAAAAGCGTATACTTTTGATGACGTAGCTTTAGTTCCTCAATTTAACAATATTCCCTCAAGAACAGAGCCTTCATTAGAATCTTGGTTAACTAAAGATAAAAAGATAAAGATGCCCCTTTTAGCATCCAATATGGATAGTGTTATATCTGAAGATCTAGCTAATATTTTATTAAAACATGGTTCTGTGCCTATTTTTCATCGTTTTACAGATTTAGAAAGTAAAAAAAAGTGGGTTAAAACTTTTAAAGAAAACACTTATGTTTCTTGTGGAATAAGAGATTTAGAACAGACCTATGAATTATTAGATTTAGGGGCTGCTGGTGTTTGTATAGATGTAGCTCATGGTCACTCCGATAGAATGTTTAAATACATTGAAGAGGTAAAAAAAAGGTATCCAAAGAAAGAGATAATAGCTGGCAACGTCTGTACTGCTATGGCTTATCATGATTTAGTTAATGCTGGAGCTGATGCTGTTAAAGTTGGAATAGGCCCTGGTGCTAGTTGTATCACTAGATTGGTTACAGGCTTTGGAGTTCCTCAGTTTACTGCGGTAAGAGATTGTGCAAAGATAGCTGAAAAATTAAGGGTTCCTTTGATCGCAGATGGAGGCATAAGAAATAGTAGAGATGTTGTTATGGCTTTGGCAGCAGGAGCAAGTTCTGTAATGATTGGAAAGCTTTTTGCTCTAACAGAAGAAAGTGCGTCTCCTAAAAGAAAAAACCCTGATACAAAATATGGATTAGAAGCAAAATATAGAGGACAGGCTAGTGAAGATTTCCAAAATGAATTTTATGGTGGATTAAAAGAAAAAACTGTAGCAGAAGGTATAGATTTTTGGGCTCCTATTTCAGGTCCTGCTGAAAATTTGATAAATCAAATTTTAGGTGGAATCAGAAGTGGTATGACATATGGAGGAGCTAGAAATATTAAAGAACTGCAAAGAAAAGCTGAATTTGTTGAAGTTTCTAATCACTATAGCATAGAGAGTCATCCAAGACCTGGTAATTAGCTTGTTATACACATAGCTGGAAATACAAACTCTACCCTGTTAGTTAGGGTGGAGTTTTTTTAAGAGTTTATCAAGGACGGCGTAATACCCCTGGCTTTAGCCCTTGTCTTTACCCATGGGGAGTTGTCAATCATGATGTATATAAGTATTTTGATAAAATGGTAGCTGTATATGTAATAATAGAAAGTGATAGGGTTACAATAACAGCGGGAGTAAAAGAATAAGTAAATCCAACATAACTAATAATAACAAGCGCTATTCTTGCAATATTTTTAACAAGTCTTATCCATTTTTTTTTAGAAGAGGAGATTGTTAGTTTTCTTATTGACTTGGCTATTTTTAAACTGCAATAGATGGATGTTAAAATTAAAGAAGCTTTAACTATATAAAAACTGGCCCTTCCCAGTGATATGATATTCTTAGAATCTAGCCATTTTAAAAGGATACATTTTGTCTTTAGAAGAGAAATACCTTTTAAAATAGAAGTCTTTCCATCTAGAACAGTTGCTATTGAGATTTCGTCCGTGTTTAAAGAAACTTTTTTTATATTAGTAATGTCTTTTACAAAACGGCCTGTTAATAAAAGTCTTCTTCCGTCATTAGCAAGTTCAGCTATATTAGAAAAATCTGGAAATAAAGGAATAGCAGCATTAATTTTAGAAAGAAGCTCTACTCCCTTTAAAAAAATTTTTGCGTTAGGATAAATAGCTTGCAATGACATTAATTTCTAGCTGTTTTTATAAATGGAGTTGTATTATAGAGAAATTAGGATTAAAAAAAATACAAACTAAATTTTGAGAGTTAAATTATTGGTTTTTGTCTATGAAAAAAGAAAATTTATTAGCTGGGAAAAAAATTTATGATGCTGTTCACGGTTTTATAAAATTTGATGAGTTTGAAAGAATTATTATAGATTCAATCGTTTTTCAAAGACTTCATTACATTAGACAGCTCGGTATTGCTTATTTAGTTTATCCTGGAGCTACTCATAGTAGGTTTGAACATTCATTAGGCACTATGGAACTTGCTACAAGAATGTTTAAAAGAATTTGCACAAATGTTCGCCCTGATGTTTTTCAACAGATACCAAGAAAAGGCTCTGCTGAATATTTATATTGGAAAAAAATATTAAGAATAGCTGCCTTATGTCATGATCTTGGACATTTGCCATTTTCTCATGTAAGCGAAAAAGGTGTAGCTGATAATTTTGATCATGAATATTGGAGCTTGAAAATCATTCAAAGTCCATACCTAAAAGATGTTTGGGAGAAATTACAAAAAAAAACTAATATTTTTGTCGTGGCATCTCAAAGAGACATCGTTGAGGATATTGTAAAAATTGCTATAGGGGAAGAAAAACTTAAGTTGTTTTTTCCTAAAAAAGACTTTAAATTTTCTTCATGGGAAAGAGTTTTATCAACATTGATCACTGGTGATTTTTTTGGAGCTGACAGGATTGATTATTTACTCAGAGATGCAAATTCAACAGGTATTGCATATGGTCTTTTCGATTACCTTCAATTAATAGAATCTTTATGCGTTTTACCTTCAAAAAAGAAAAATGAGATGCAGCTAGGTATTAATGAAAAAGGGATAGAATCATGCGAAGCTCTTTCTTTAGCCAGACATTTTATGTTTAAAAGAGTATACGAGCATTCAACCGTTAAAGCTTATTCATTTCATTTAAGAAGATTTTTGAAACATTTTTATTTTAAACATGATGTTTTCAAAGATCTTAAAGATTTTTTATATACTAATGATTCAGACGTTATTCATGCTTTACATGCAGCTGCGAAAGATCTTAAAGAAGACGGATATAAAGATGCTAACATAGTTATAAATAGAAAAAACCATTTTAAAGCTATCTGCTTACCCGCTGATCTCAATGAAGAAGACCTTATTTCTTTCAAATTAAAAAATAAATTAAAAGATGATCAGATTTATTGGGAAATTAACAATCAATTAAAAAAAGAAAAAGAACTCTCTTTTCCTGTGTCTAAAAGAAATTTATCTATTATCAATATAAAACAATGTTCTACTATATTGTCCAATTTACCTAACGATCTAAATAATTGGCTTTATATTACACCAGAATATGAGCTGTTATTTGTTCAAAAGTTTAAAATTTAATAACAGGCTATATGTTTAAAAAAAACAGTGAAGTAGATGTAATTTTTGTGTTGCTTAATGTTTTGATGAGTTTTTTCTTATCTTTTGATTATTCTATTGTAAGATCTGCTAGCAACTCTTTATTTATTTCTTTTTATGGAAGTGAGGCACTTCCTTTAGTTTGGTTAATGACTGTTCCTGTTAATTTTGCTGTGATTTGGCTTTATAATAAATATTTACCTAAGTTTGGTAATTTAAAAACATTTTCAACAACTATTTTTATAATAATTCTAGTTAATGTTAGTTCAACTTTTTTTATTACTAAATATCCAATAATTGCATTTACATTGTTCATTTGGAAAGATATTTATATCTTGATGATGTTTAAGCAAATGTGGTCTCTTATTCATACTACAGTAAACACTTCTAAAGCTAAATTTTTATATGGAACGTTGTTTGGTGTTGGAGGAATCGGTTCTGTTGTTGGTTCTTTTATCCCTCATTATCTTGCTACTAAAATAGGTTCTGGTAATTTATTTTTATTTTCCTTTCCGACTTATTTAATCATCGGATTTTGTTATTTTCATATTTGTAAAAGAACAAATAAGCAAAAAATATCAATTAATGTAAGTAATTCTTCAGCTAAAGAAGGTCTTTCTTTAATTCTTAGATCAAAATTTTTATTTTTCATCCTTTTGACAGTTGTTTGTATGCAAATTTCTGTTGCATTAATTGAATACCAATTTAATGTTTTTTTAGAACATCACATTTCAAATGTAGATCTAAGAACAGCTTTTATGGGAAAGATTCTAGGTGTTATTAATTTATCTTCTACTGTAATGCAATTTGTAGTAGGGGGGATAATTTTTAAATTTTTCAGCTTAAAAAAAATTCATTTTACGATACCCCTTTTGCTCACTTTAAACGCTTTTATCTTGATAGTCTATCCAATATTTTTTATGGCAGCTTATGCTTTTATTTTTATAAAAATGGCAGATTTTTCAATTTTTGGAGTTGCTAGAGAAATGCTCTATATTCCTTTGAAAACAGATGAAAAGTTTAGAGCTAAAGCTATAATAGACGTTTTTGCTTATCGCACAGCTAAAGCTTTAGCCTCTTTTTTATTAATGTTTATTCAGGTATTCATTATTAATGCTAATTTAGTCATAGGAATTTTATCTGTAATAATTTTCTCTATGTGGTGTTACGTAGCCTTAAAACTTGGGAATTATTATGAGCAGTCTCTTGTTAAGGCTTAAACCGGTATTATATCTGCAGTAATAACAGTTATGTTGTCATTAGATCCTATACAATAAGCTGTTTCAACTAACTTAGCAGCTTTATTAATGTTCTCTGGTAGCTCTACATATTTCCTAGCCATTTGATCTGTAGAAGCTACATCCCATGCACCATCAGATCCTAGTATCAAAGTAGAATTTTGAGTGACTCTATAGCGTGTTATTTTAAACCTATGAGGCATCTTGTCTGCTATTATACGCTGGTCTTTTATGGTTTTGTCTCCTATAGAAGCAGCAAGAGCATATATTTCTTCTTTACCTAATTTGACGATAGGATATTTAATATGTCCATTAGAGAAAGAAGAATAGGTTGAAATCTTTCCTCCTCTTTTAATTACTCTTGTTTGATGAGATTCTATATCAGGTTTTGCATCATTAGATAGTTGTGTTGGCTTTTTATTTTCTATTATTATACATCTAGAATCTCCACTATTAGCTACATAGACATGTCCGTCTAATAATATAGCAACAGTAGCTGTTGAGCCTCCTTCAAATGTGATTTTTTTGTTAAGAGAATAAGAGGTCATCTTGAAAGCATTATAAATCCCCTCTACGGCAATCTCTTTAGAAGTTTTCTTTGGAATCATTTTTACATCATGAGTCAGGATAGGAATATCACTAACAGGAACCTTTTTAACTATTGTCCAATAAATGAAAAAACAAAGCACAACTACTGCAGATCCAACAAAAGCAGCTAATAAAAATGGAAAAATTGTAGATAATATTGCAGAAGCGATCATATAGATCGTTAAAACAATTCCTATAATTGTGATTTTTTTAATTGAATGAGCTGGAATTGCAAGTTTTTTTACGGGAATTTCTTGTTTATTATATTTTTCTAATTTCCTTTTAAATGTGCTAGCGAAGTTGTTTTTTAGATACTCTGACACCAAGCTTCCATTATGACCATCAAAAATGGCAAAAATAGGTATTTTGATTCTGGTTCCCCCTATTTGAGTTGTGATAGAGGTTATTAAATATCTATCCTCCATATGGTTTCGTCTACCTTGAATGGAAGCAACGCTTACTCCATTGTGTTTGCATTCATGATCAAATGAGGGTGTTAATACACTGTTGTAATTAACAAAGCCATAGTCTTTTACATCTTGTTGCTGTTGTTGTTTAGCACATTTTAGTTCTTTGTCTATTCTTTCTAATGCTTTCTTTTCATCAAAAACAAGTCTTTTTTCTCTGTGAAGAATCTGTTTTTGTCCGGGATATTGAATCAAATCTGCTAAACATCGTTTAAAAACATCTACAAATAAAGACTGATTGGTATTTAATGTATCTCTAGATATCTGGGTATACTCAGCTTGACAGTCTAATATCCATTGGGGATTGATTGTCCAAGCATATATTTTTTCTAAAAAAGTTAAGTTTTTATATAAAATTTCTCCTATTCTTTCTAAGAAGTTGTGTTGCAAGGTAATAGGCATCTCTTTGAAAAGGATAACTCCTTTGCTAACATAATCAGGGAGACTGGAATATAAACGTATGAGACTGTTTTTCAACAACTTATTTCTCTCTTTAAAAGAAAGAGACTCAAAGTCATTAAAAGGATGAGAAATTCTATAAGCCATTTTTTATCCTAACTTTTCATAAATAATTTAATAGTAGAAAGAAAATATTAAATATTTAAATTAAATCAAAGACTTTTTTTAAATTAATTGCGAGAGCTATTTGACTTTAATTTATTTTTATATTAATTGTTAATTAAAAGAATAAAGATTTTTATTATGTTGAAAAAATTATTATATATAATGTTAATTATCTGCGGTTATTTATATATAACTTCTTCTAATAATGAAAAAGTTTTTATTTCTAAAGCTAAGGAAGTATATAAGTTTTGCTCGTCCAATTTAAAAAAAATGGACATTGAAGTGAAAATTAATGGAGTTTCTAAATCCAAAAAATTATTCAAATAGACTTTTCTAAAAAAAATATATTGATGTTTTTGTGTTTTTAAAGTATCTCCTTTGAGAAATATTTGTGAAGGGTGTTTTTATGTCTATTTTTTCTTGTTTTGGTTCTTTATGTCGCAATTTTTGCTCTTTTAATTGCTTCTCTACCACTTACGTGATAGGAGAGGTTTCTTCAAGAGAAGATTCTACAGGAAAAGGGGGAAATGATGTATTAAAATTAATCAACACCTATCGAAGTGGAGCAAAAACTTTCGTATCTACACTTAATGAAATACAGGCTATCGGTAATATTTCCGATTTCTTGCAATTAACTTATTCTACCCTAAGAGGAAGAACAAAAAACACTAAAGATCAAGGGTTAATCGGAGGTGCTATAGCGGTTGCACTAGAATGCATAGCAAAATGTAATGTTCCGAACACTGTTAGAACCGTCCATCCTGATGAAGCTTGGGCTAGAGTTAAATTTGCAACAAGAGCCATAAAATTAGATAAGTTATGTGAATCTGAAAACCCTATGGGTATAACTAAAAGACAAAAACAGAGAATAGATTCTTTAGTTAATAAATGTATTAAATATGGTTCTTTAGCAGAGCAGTTATGGGAAATAGTTAAATTAGCTTTTGATAGAAAAATAAATGGTTTTCAAGATAAAATGAGAGCTCTAAAAAAAGATACATTAACTAGAAAGCAATATAGAATTTTGAGAACCTCTTTAGAAGAAGATCCAGGATATAATGGAGCTTCTTTAGACCCATCCAAAGTTAGCTTTTTACAAGATATTTTGTTGAATACTTCTTTTGTAGCTCTAAGAGATACAAGTAAAGCTGTTTTTATGGAAGCTGCCAAACACTTTAACTCTTCATTTTTTAATTCAAATTGGAATAATTTTTGCACTTGGCACGCTGTAGTTGGAACTAAAGCTATAGAAGAGGTAACAGAACCTCATACAGGTGCTTTTGGATATAGAGTTTCTGTAGGAGGGGAGCCAACTGAGGTTTATGAAGGAAGTCCTTCTTATATAGAAGAGTATAAGCAAATACCTTTTTTACATAATTGTATTTTAATTCTAGCAAATCTTTTGCCTAATCCGTCAGATAACATAAGTGATAAATCTTATCTTTCTTCTATTAAATCAATTGAGAGAAAACTCAGTCTTAATGAGCAAAGTAGATTAGATGATTATAATATAGGAAGAAAAAAATTAGAGGCTATTTTACAAAGAATGCAACTGTCTTTAGATAATATGCATAAAAATGGTTTAACAAGAAGGCAGGAAGAAAAAATTGCAAAAAAAGTAAGAAGATATCAAAGCTCAGAATATAATGGAGCTGTTTATTATCTTTATCATACTTATAAAGATGCTGTCCATGGTTTAACTGAAGCTCAAAAAAGAGTAGAGGATAATGTTAGCGATGCTTTTAAACAAATAATTGGAAGGTATGATCCGCTGTTTAAGCTAAGATTGCACAATAGCCCTAACTTATTGAGTCTTGGAGCTGATAGTATGTTTAAACTTTTAAAGTTAGCTAAAAGTTTAACGCCTTTTCAAAGAAGTCAATATCAAAAAGATTTTAGTAAAAACTCGTGGGATAAATAGTATGCTTTACTTATTTTTTTATTGTTTAAATTATCTATATTTTATATAGCCTTTCTAAAAGGGACATATAAAATTATTATGAAAATCCAAAAATATTTATTAATTAGTTGTTTTGCATTTCTTGTTTTAACCGGCTGTTATGGCAGTATTGCTCAAAGTAGAGCTACAGCTGAACAAAACAAGATAAATATGATGCAAATTGAAATAGGTATGAGTGAAGATGACGTTTTAGATGTTTTAGGAAATCCTATAAAAGTAAAAGCTGTTAAAGTAGATGAGGATTCATATTTTATATGGTTTTATATGACCAAAGGAAAAAGACTTGGGCAAGACAAATTGATATCAGAAAATTTTACTCCATTTATTTTTCAGAATAAAAGGCTTATAGGATGGGGTAAAAATTATTATGACCTATTTTTAGATATAGATAATGCAAAAGCTAAACAGGAATATTCCAAAAGCCAAAAATATACTGATGATGCGGATGAATGGCCATCTAATGAACATAAAATCATTACTCCTTCTAAGGAAAAAAAAGAACAAAACAATTCTTCTAAAGATAAAAAGAATCAATCTATTGATGAACAGCAAAGAAAATCTAAACCTCAAAAAGAAGATTATATTTGGTGGGATTAAACCAAACTAACTTCTTGTTTTTTAGCAGCTGTAAGAAAGTGTTTATTTAGAAATTTAACTCCAAACATCCAGAAGATAATAACACCAATAAATATTACTGAAATAAATGGCATAATAGCAAATATAGAGCCGAAGATTAAAATTAAAGTCTGCAATATAAAAGAACCGCCAGCTTTAGCGCATTTGTTTACTAACACGTCAACAGCAGCCTTTCCTTTAGTTTTTTCCTCAGGGCTTAGTGGAATGTAAGCCATTTCTTTAGTAGGTTCAAAAAATGAATTCTTAAAGCATTTTCCCATAGAGTTTTGCAGCGTTCCAAATAAAATACCTAAGAATAGAGGTGTAACCCCTATGTAACTTATAATAGGTCCTAAATAGTCTTTAAATATAATAAATCCAAAAAATCCAATAGCTGTAATTAAAAGAACAATAGGTGTACATAGTGCAGCTTTTTTCCATCCAAATTTTCTAATAACACCTCCGCCTACAAACAACATTATGATAGTGATAAAAGATGTAATTGTTGAGAAAAACCCTTTAAATGTTGCGTAACTATTAGGTGTTGGAAACTGTATCTTTAACTGACTTTTCCATACTATTTCACCATAACTGATACAGACTGAATATCCAATAACTAAAACAGCTAAAAGCTGTAAGTATCTGGATTTTGTTAGATACATCAAAGCTTCTTTAAAGCTCATTTTAGATTTTTGTTTCACTTTTTTATTGTTTTGATCTTTTATTATTTCTTTTTTAAAAGAGTGTTTATTTATCCACCAATACAAAAGCATAATCATGCCGCCTCCGACAAGAACGATTCCAATAATAGATTGTAGAGTCAAACCCCAAGAATCAAAATTTACAGGTAAATTATTTCTAATTTTAGAAAACCATATTGTAGTAAATCCAGAGCAAAACATGGCAACACTAGTTCCTATCCCAAACATGGAATAAAATCTTTTTGATTCTTTTAAACTTACGACATCATTAGAAAAACCCCAAAAAAGAAAAGAAATACAAACACTTCCCCAAAGTTCTGCGAAAGCATAAAATAAAGAATAAGTCCAATTTCTAAAAATAGCTATAAACCCTTCAAAGCCTTTAGGTAAAATAATTTGTAGTTTATCAGCTAATTCATGAGGGTGTAGAGCATCTCTAAAAGGGTATAAAACAAAAGCAAAAATAGCATAAAATCCCATAAAGGTAGCTATAATGCTATAAAACATTGCTTTTTTGCTTAGAATATTACTTAATTTTGAATAAACAAACATAAAGACCAAAGCTAATGGCAAAACCCCCCACATCTTTAAAAAGGGGATGGCTTCAGCTCCTGACCCAGGAGCTGTTACCATGATAGATTCTTTCATGTCTTTTAAAAGAAAATATGTGAAATTAAAAAAGAAAAACATAAACAGCATTGGAAGAACTTTTTTTAGCTCAAACCTTTCAATCGGCCAAAAAAAAGATCTAAGTTTACTAAGCATATTTTTGATCATTTAAAATCCAATGTATTAAGCGGTTAATTTTTCTAAAACTTTGTTAAGCTCTTTTTGAAATTTTTTAATTTCTTTTTCAGACCAACTATCTTTTCTAGCAAAAGTAGTTTGATCTTTTTTATTATCTAAAACCCTTATTGAAATATGATAAGTATTCTCTTTAGTATTGATTTTAATAGTATTCTCTTGATCTGAATTTTGAATTAACCATTCGATATCATCACAACCATAATCCTTTACCATTACAGTAAAAGGAACATAATGGTGTAATATTGAATTTGGTTTGTCAGGATCTGCTCTATTTTTATTTTTAACTCTAGATTCTTCAGGACTAACTAAAGTATATAGTATAGAAGAATTATTTAAGATTTCAGGGCTTAATAAAGACAAGGAATGTTGATAACCGTAAGGTTGGGGGAGAGGCATTGTAGATTCAGCAGCTCCTCCTCTAGAAAATTCAATAACTACTGTTATATTTTCTTGGCTTGCTATCGATATTTCTTTTAGTTTGTCCTGTAGTAAATTTTGAGCCTCTTCTTCTAAAATAGAAGCTAATTTTTGTCTGTTTTGGAAAGAAAGTTTGCTAAGTTTTGGATCACATCCAGCTTTTTCTCTTGCTTGATCCAATCGATCAAACAGCCATTCTGCTGCAGATATTGGAGATGGATAATTTTGCTCTATTATGTCGCTGTAATCTTCGTTTATCAAATATATCAAAGATCCCCAGTCTTTTGGGTCATTGAAAGGGAGAGCTGAAGATGGATAAAATATTGGATCTAGATTCATTTTATCGAGCTCTTCACTGATTCTTCTCATCATATATACGTAAGGGAAATCATCTATTTGAACCATTTCCCCAATGTTGAAAAGGTCTAAGCGATCTTTTTGAGAATAGCTAGATAAATAATTTCTGATTTCAGATTTTCCGGCAGCTGGCAATGCTAGTAATAACAATACATCAATCTTTTTTTGATTATTTTCTAGTCGTATCTGAGGTGATGTATTTTCAATATGGTTATTAAAAATTTTATTTAAATTAGTATTGCTGATAGCGTTAGAAGCAAAAAAAACAGAGATTAAAACTGAAAATACAATAAAAGATTTTTTATATGTTAAATTCAAAAGTTTATTTATTATACTTTTCATATAATCTTCCGTTTTTACTTATTTAGAAAGTAAATATTAAAATTAATTAGGTTATTATGTCAATTTAATTAAAGTTTAATAAAAACTATTTATTTATATATTAAAAAATAAATTATATTAACACTTTCCTAGATTCATCACCTAAAACAGTAAAAACAAATATATATATATTTTTTTTAGAAAAGCTTGCAAAATTTTCTTAAAAAGTAAAAAATCTAGCGCCAAATACAAAAGAGGGTAATATGCCACAAAGTACTCAGTTTCTTTCTCTAACAAGAGTTGGACAAAGCTTGCAAAAAGCTGAAGAAGAAATTGCATGGATCAGTAAAAATGCTTATTTAAAACCTCAAACTTGGACTAGTTGGGCTATAGATGGTAGTCGTTACGCTCTAAGAATTGTAGTTCACAAACTTTCATTAGGCTTAATTGGACTTGGTAGTTATACAAAAGGTTCTTCTCCTGAAGAAAGAGCTATAGATTTCAATAAAAGAGTTGTAGCTTTAAAAGGCCGAGTTAAAGAAAGTTACTCTGTTTGTGAGAAATTTATTACTCCTTCTGAAGAAATGATTACACCTGTTAAGTTTACCCATTCTTGTTTTATGTTAGAAAAAGCTGCTTTATACGGACCTCAAAATTTAGCATTAAATAGAAATTCATCAGGGGACATTGTCTTAAAAGTATGTAAACGTAACCTATTTGCAAAGATCTTATGTTCTTTCAAAAGAGCAATTAGCTACGTTATTTATGTTATAACTTTTCACAAAGTTCGTTTACAGACTAAAGAAGAAAAAGATCAAAAAAAGATAGAAGAATATCTAGGGGGACAATTTGATATAGTAAATGACGTACTCAATGCTTTTGTAGACGGTTCTATAGAATATGACATCAATCTTTACCTATATCAAATCAAATCTATTCAAGCGGCTCTTTTACTATATCAAAATACCGTTCAAGCTTCTTCGTTATTTACTCGAAAATTTAAAGATAACTATACATTTACTCAAAGATCTTTGAGTAAATTGAAAACTCTAAGAGCTCTATCGCCAGAACAAATCACATCGGTAGATGAATCGCCTTTATTTGGAGGTTATTCTAAGCTAGTTTTAAGAGAAGTTCCTAGAGTTAGTTTAAATGCAATTATATCTCAATTACCTCCGCAATTTGTTTGTAGAGTCCTTTCTGAATATGAAGGGAAGATAGAAGGGTTGGATATGACAAGAGCGCATTTAAATCTGATACTTCAAAACGAAGGAATTATGAAGCGTTTGTCTTTAAGTCAAATAAGAAATATAATGCCATTACTAACAAATAATGAACTTATTAGCGTTTTAGAAGCTGCCGAAGGTCCTATAGACAATTTACCATTTACTTTAGATCAAACCCGTTTAATTATCACAAAACAAAACATTATATCTAAATTTTCAGTAGCTCAAGTAGAGCTTATTATTAAGTTTATAAATCCAGAAGAACTGGCTCGCATTTTATCTCTAACGCAGGGTGAAATAACTTCTTTAAATTTAATTTCTCCCAATCAGATAGACGCTATTTTTGCTAATGATGATCTTGTCAGAAGATTTTCTTGTGCTTTTGTAAATCAGGTTAAAGACAAGCTGACCATAGATGCTTTTAAAAATTTTCTTCTTTTAAGGGATAGAGAAATAGACGATTTTCAATTTAGTAGAGGAAATTTAGATATAATTTCGACTTACGATAATATCATAGGGAAGTTTTCTATAGACATGATTAATAGACATTTGTCTACCGATTTACTTTCAAACGCTGAATTAAAGCGCATATTAAGATATAGAATAAGTCACATAGACGAAAGCATATCAGATTTAAACCTTGATATGCGACGTTTTAGGTACTTATTAGCAGATCTTGAAATAATTGATCATTTTACTAATTCTCAGTTAAATGCTTCTCTAGGATTTATGTCTCCAACAGAATTTCGTACTTGTTTAAGAAGAAGAACCGAGGTTGTTGATGGTTTGGAATTAACAGCAGGTTTTTGGAATGAAATTAAAGATGATGTACAAATATCAGCTAGACTAAGCAGTAATCAAATTCAGTACTTAAAAACTCATAACTTAATAAATGATGATGAACAGAGAGCTTTGATAATTGGAAGTGTTTTTATAACATAACATATATTATCAGACCTTGCTTTTGGTAATATATGCTTAATGAATTCTGTATGCTTTCCTCTCTTTTCGCTTAGGAGCCGCCCTTCTTCTATGCTTAGATTTGCTAGGTCGAATTATTTTTTCTGATTTAATTGTCGTGATTCTTTTTTCTAATTTGTCTTGGCAAGCTGATAACATTCTATCCAAGCATCTTGGATGATAAATTAATGGTAATATTCTTGGTGTCTTATCAAATATCCTCTTACAGAAATCAGGAATTCTATCTAACAAACAACGAGATGTCGTCCCTGCAAACAAAGTTGTTTGCACTCTCTCTTCTGGAATATATTCTTTAACAAAAGGATAAATTTTATCATATACCCATTTAGTACAATTGTTTCTTGTAAGGTTAAAGTCTCGAGATTCAGGGGTTAAATCTTTTTCAATATCTCTTTTTAAAGCCTTAAATTCTTTTGCTGTTAAAGGGATTTTATGTTCTTTACGAGGTTTACACCCTTTAGATGTCCATTCATAAGGGTCAGATTGAATTCTGTTACCTTCTACATCAGAAAAATACTTAATCAAAGGAACCATATTTTTAGGATAATTACCTACGCAGTATATTTTACCATCTGCGTCCCGAAGTCTTAACCACGCATGGTCATCCATTATTAAATGGGTATGTTTTTCAGAAATCATTACAGAAGCGTAATATTTACCATCACCTTTCACTTTGAAAATTGGTTCTAATGTATCTTTTGAAGAAAAACTTCTTAATCCAAATGAAGTTAGATCTCGATGTGTTGCCAAGAAAGATTCTGTAACTTCTATTGTTTTGTCAGCAGCTAAGACTATTTTAGGAGCGCTTCTTCCGTTTCTTTTTTCTAATTTTAAAAATTTGTAATTTTGAAAGCCTTTCTCTTTCAGTTTACGAGCTTTTTTCATTATGAAATGATCTTTTTCATCTACTATCTTTAGTAGCTTATATACATTATAGAACTCTAAAAGATCTTCCTCTCCTAACTCCCCTTCATGTACAAGAAATTCTTTAGCAGCGTTTATGACCTTTTGAACCGACTCTGGTAGTCTATAGTTTTCATCTATGTCTTTTATGGCTAAGTAATAAGAAAAGATTACATTTTCCGTTTCATTAACCTCCTGAGGTCTAAGATCTTCTGTTTCTATTTTTTCGTTGAAATAACCAATAATCCCTTCCATTCTCTCTATGGCAATTGATTGATCTGTCGATCTTGATATAGTCCCCATCTTTTTAACCTTTGTTATTAACAGTTATAAATAATTATAACAAATATTTTAATTAAATTAAATAGTTGAGTTTATTAACACTTTTAACACGCTAATTGTTAGTTAATAAGAAAATGTTACTTTTATTGTTTAATAATGTTATTATTTTAGAAACAAAAACAAGGAGAGATGCATGGGTATCAGCAAAACAAATAACGCAACCAGCAATAGAAGTCTTTACAATGACGACATAACAGACTCAATTCAAATAATTTACTCTGAGATTACCATGTTAGGCGTGGTAGTGAATAACCCTAGTAAAAGCTACCTAATGAACTCAAGTGTAAAATTAATCTTAGAAAATTTACAAAAGCTAGAAAAATACGCTAGATCTCAAACTCAAAAGGACTCTATTACTATCGTATTAGAGAACTTAAACACATTACAAGAGAAAGTTTCAGCTAAACTATACGATGAAGCTTTACATTTTTTTAGTTATGAATTTTGTCCGTCATGGCATAGATTAACTCAAAAAATTAGATAATTTTTATATGTCATTTATTATTAATTGGTTACTTTCTACTTTTAAAGATTTTCGAGCTCTTTAAAAGTAGAAAGTTTGAATCCAAGTGATTGGTTGTTAAAATATTATATAATATTTTTCTTTTTTTTCGAAATTCAATTTTTTATTTTAAAAAACTTATTAAAACAAATCAATTTTTATAATTATCTAGATAATATAATTACAATTCATTTTTATTAAAAAAATGTTATAATAATACTTATTTTTTAATAAAAAGGCTTTTATGAGCACAGAATTGTTATTATCCACAATTAACTTATATGAATATAAATTACAACACAAGATACACTCTGATGAAGATGATCTAGAAAGAGGTTCACTCAGCTCTTTGTCTAAAGAAAAAGAATTAGAGTATGAATCTACTATTCTATCTAGTTATTTGAAAATACATACCTTAGATCCTCAATTTCCTATCCCTCAATATGTTCAAGATATTATTAATACAGCTAAACAATATTTTCCTACCAGTTCATGTAATAGTACACGTATAGTAGAATTTTATAAAGACTGCAAAAGCCTAGAAACAGAATCAGAAAGATTTAAAGATATAGTTATAAAAAAGCTACATTCTACTGTAGAATTTTACAAAGATCAGTTAGATAAAAATTTAATATTAAGATCAGAGAATGGATTGTCTTATTTAACTCCAGACCAAGTTAGAAAACAATTTGAATCAAAAATATTTTCTTGTTACTTGCAAATACATTTTATTGATAAAACATATCCGTTACCTGAAAGAGTTCAAGAAATACTTGATTTTGCAGAAGATGTTTTAATACATGAAAGTGATTTAGAATATAATGATCTAATCGAGTTTCATAAAATTTATCAAATATTGCAAAAAAACGGTTTTTTAGAAAAAATACAAAAGCAAGTATTGGCTTTGAAAAGCTCAGGATTTGCTCATAAATTTTTAAAATTACAAAAAGATTCTAGTTTAGTTTCTAAAATTACATTAACCCAAGGTGGAAAATTAACAGAAGAATTATTAAGTACTCATAATACTTTAACCTCATTTGGACTGCTGTCTAAAGTAGAAACTCAAAGTAATTTCGCACCTCTTTTTAAAGTTCAAGGTGATGGTAATTGTTATATTTCTATTATCGTCGTTGAAAAAGATCATTCTACAACAAGTGTTCATTCATGGTTAAGACTACAAGATGGAGCTGGAAATATTTATTCGTTTGGAAAGGTCGTTAAAGAAACCATTTCTTTGCTAGATTATGCAAAGAATTTTAAAGGTCTTATAGTAATAGGAGATCATTGTGAATGGTCAACTTCTTTAGAAAAAGATATTGTATCTAAAATACAGGTAACAGAAGAACAATTTGAAATAATTACACAAAGCATTAAAGAGGATTTGCAAAAGGATTTAGTCTACAATTTAACACAAGATAATTGCGTTAAATGGGTATACGACAAAGTAGCCCTTATTAGAGATGATGTAGATGAAGACATGGTTAGAAGTAGTCTTCCTGGGCTGTTTATGCCAGAAAAGATAGTCTCTCTTTCTCCTAGATTTATTAGAAATCTATTTAGCCGATTTCTACCTCAAGTATACCATCCTAGATCTTTACGTGAAGCTTTCGAAAAAACTGAAAAACCTCTATTATTTGATGAATTAGGGGTAGTATAAACCTAACACAGGAATAGGCCACAACAGTTTGTTATTTTGAATATAAAAATCCAATTGCATAATAGTTTGTTTAGCTTTGTTATCAGTAGCTTCATGGGTATTAAAGGCATTATGTGGTGTTAAAATAACATTGTCATACTTAGATAAAGCCAAAGTAGCCTGCACCTCTTCTTTGTTTATTATATCATGATTTCTCAAAGCTGTAGATAAATAAGGCTCTTCTATAAATACATCAAGAGCTACTCCTCCTAAATGATTTTCTTCTATTAATTTGAGTAAAAAAGAAGATGGAGATATCTCTCCTCTAGAAATATTTATAAAAACAGCTCCCCTTTTTGCATTTTTAAGTAGTTCATAGTTAAAATACCCATAGTTATCTTCTGTTAGATTCATAGCGCATACTATTATGTCAGCTTCTTTTATACTTTGCTTTATATCAGTGTAGTCAATATCAGAATGATCTTTTACTATATCTACACCATAAACATTCATGTTTAAGCCTTTACCAATTCGACATATCTCATATCCTATTTTACCAACCCCAACAACTAAAAGATTTTTATTCAAACATTGAGTTCCTGTTAACCCATCACGAGAAAAAGTATAAAATTGCTTTTGTTGTTTAGGAAGTTTTCTAAGTAAAGCAAACCAAAGCATGGTAGCTTGCTCTGCTACTGATCTATTGCAATATAAAGGTAAATATCCACATTTAATAGTAGAACTTGTTTTTTTGAGATACCTTTCTAAATGATCATAACCGGTACTTCTTGTTATAATAACATCTATACTGTTGTTCCATTCATCTGGAATGAGTGATTGAGTTCTAACACTTATAATTTTTGCAGGAATATCGCTATTATATTCCTGAATAGTTTTACTAGTAAAACCGGCATTAATATCATCTGAAATATATTTTTTTAGTAAAGTTTCTTCTTCTTGAAAAGTTTCATAAAAAAAGACGTCATAGTCATAAGTAAATACATAAAAAGGGATAAAAATCGCATAAATAAAACATAAAACATATCTCATAACAAACATCCTATGGTAAAAAAAATAAGGAAAACTTTTTTAGTTTCCCTTATTTTGTAAAATAAAATCTAGCTTTATAAGCTTAAGGCTGCAGTAATTTCTTTTTCCAAGATCCGTGCATTTTATAATATTCAACTGTTGAGTGCATTCCATTATGACCAGCATGCCAGAATTTATAAATAGTAGGTTTTACTTTATATCCAACCCAAGTGTCAGGACAAGGGATATCTTTATCTTTATATTGCTTTTCTATGTCTTTGTATTTTTGTTCTAATTGATCTTGTGATAATAATTCTTTACCTTGATCTGAAACATGTGAAGCTATTTGCAATTCTCTTTTTCTTTCTTTAAATCTTTTAACAGCTAACTCTCTTGATATCTTTTCTGCTGCACCTGCAATAATCACTTGTTTTTGTAGCTGACTCCAATAAAAAGTAATACTTACATTTGGATTACTTTCTATTTCCTTGAATTTAAGTGAGTCTCTATGTCCATAGAACACAATTTCTCCATCTGGAGAAACCATTGCATTCATTATTCTAGCGTTAGGGTGACCATCTTTTGTAACAGTACTTAAAGTCATTGCTCTAGCATCTGTAACACCTAATTTCTCTTCTGCTTGTTTATACCATTTAATAAATTCAACTTGAGGTGAGATGTGAGTATTGTCTTTATTAATTGATTCGTTTAATACATCTTTTTCACTATAATGAATAGCGAAAGCTAAAGAACATGATAAGATAAATAATAAGAATAATAATTGTTTTTTCATAAAAATAAACTCCTAAAGTTTGTTGAACTTTAGATTAATTAAATAGTTTTTTCAAAACAATATTATTTATTATAAGCTTTTAATTTTGTATAAGTTTTACTTTGACTTTTTCTGTTTTTTGTTCATTTTTATGATCGTAATCACAGTAAGCTACCTCAGCCCAATCTTCTCCGTAAAATCTATCCAATATATCTTTTGAATTATGGGGAATGGGTATCAGTAAAGAGCCAAACTTCCTTATCTCTAAAGGCATCTTTAAATCCTTTTCTAAGAAATAATTATTATTTAAAGGAGTGTCATTCATAGGATGTCGATAGAAGATTTTATTATTTACCTTTCTCATTGGAATAATATCAATAAAAGGATATTTACCTGTATACACGTTTGTTTTTTCACAGATAATCACTTCCCCATTTTTAGGAAAAATCTTATATATGTTAGCTCTTGGAAAATAAAACAGTTCAAGTCCTTGCTTTTCTAACTCAAAAGATAAGCTTTTTAGCTTATCAATATCATCATAAAATATACCAAGATCAATATCATCATCCCAAGGAATTATCCCTTCATGGCGAATTGTTCCAAGTAAAGTTCCGTAAGATCCCCAATAAAAAAGATCGTTGTTTTTAAATATTCCATCTACTTTTTCAAGTAACAAATAAAGATCACTTATAGACTTGTCCGATGTTTTTTTAAGATCGTTACTCGTGATGGGAATATCATTTATCTTAGATATTACATCTTCTAGAGTATTGTAATCCTTAAGGTAAATGGTTGCATATCCAATCACCTTTTTAAATTTTTCAATATCATCTAATTTATCTAATATAAAAATATGATCTTCTTGTGATTTATCTTTGTTTATTATCTCTTGTTTTATCTGATGATCTGAACCTAAAACAAGCTCCCCTTTTATTTGCATGGATATAAATAAAGGATCAAAAAAACTATCTTCTGTTAACACCAATACTCTGGGAGTAATTCCTAAAAGACATAAAGGAATAATCGTTAGTAAAACTAGTAATTTTTTCATTAAAGCTCCTTTAAAAAGCAAAAAGTTTAACCGATGCAAATTATTTTATGCTTTATAAAAGTTGAAAATAAATATTTTTTACTTATATTGAAGAAAAAAATATGTAATTAAGATGTCTTTAAATTTATTCGAAAAAATCATCTATATTAATCTTCCTCACAGAAAAGATAGGGAAAACTCCTTACTAAAAGAACTTGAAAGGCTACAAGTTAAAAAAGATAAGATCATAAAAATAACAGCCCATAATGACCCTTTAAACGGGACTAGGGGATGCGCTATTTCTCATCTTGAAGCTCTCAAAACAGCTATCGAGCTGAATTTAGATAATGTTTTAATACTTGAAGATGACTGTATTTTCCCTAGAAAAGTAAGTTTTATTAATAAAACAATTGCAGAGGTTTTAAAACATCTACAAAACGATTGGGATGCGATTTGTTTAGGGGGCTTGATTCTCAAATATAAAGACACAAAACATTCTTTTATAAAAAGAATTTGTTATTCTGAGTGTGCTCATGCATATGTTGTTAATAAACATTATCTACCAATGCTCTATTGTTGTTTTAAAACTGCATATGACAGCATGAAAAATGATGTTTTTTATAGCCAATCCAGGAATAAAGCCATAGATTGTCATTGGAAAGTCCTTCAACTACATGACAGATGGTTTGTTCCTACAGATATAGTAGCTCAACAATCTGAGTCTTTTAGTGATATTGAATTAAGATACAAAGACAGGACTCATAGTATCAAAGACTAATCGATTCCCTTTTTTATTTCATCGGTAATAAATTTCATATCTTCATTTTTAATAGGGTGCTTAAACAAATTAGTTAAAAAAGAAAAGTAATATAAAAAACCAGAATCATAATGTTGAGGAATGTAATGAAAATGAACATGAAAAACTGTTTGGCCTACACTTTTTCCATTTTTTTGGAGGAGGATATAGTAATTAACCTTAAAAAGTTTCTTACAGGCCTCATGTGTTTTGTTAATGATCTTTTTCATATCCAACCATTCTTCATCTGTCAGTTCTTCAAATCTGGCTACATGTCTTTTAGGTATAATTAAACAATGTCCTTTGTGAATAGGCCTATTAGATGTCAGACCTAATGCATGATCATTTTCATAGTAAATTTGTCTTGATAAGACATTTTCATCACAAAAAACACACTCAGATGAAAAAAGATTAATACTAAGAAAAAGGAAAGCAATTATTAAAGTTTTAAATGCTAGCATTATTAGAGCTTAAGTTTATTTTTTTTGTTAGCCATCGTATAAAAACATGAGATCCAAAAAACATCCAAAAAAAGTATAATATTTGTCTTAGAATGGCTGTTTTTTGAGACAAAAAAGTAGAGTCTAAAAATTTATGTAAAAAGAACACAAACACTATACCCAAAGCTGCAACAACAATCCTAAATATAGTTTCTTTTCCATTAGATGGATTATGTAACAACCAGTCATATTTTTTGTTTAGAAAATAGACTATATTAATACAGAAAAAATAAATAGCCATTACTACATAAATGCTTTTGGTGTAAAAAATAGCTAGTAGTATCACCATAAATTCTAATGCTAAAATATTCAGAATTGATAATTTAGAAAAAACAAAAGAAAGTTTATCAAAAACATATATATAGCAAAGAGTAAGAAGCCCACCTATCGCTATACCTCCTATTACATCTAGAAGAAAATGAACCCCTAAATATAACCTAGACAGACCTATTAAAACAAAGAAACTTACCCCAAGAGCCCATGTAATTTTTTTTCTTCGAAAAGAATTTATTAAAAGGCTAGACAAAACAACAGCCGATTGAGTGGCTCCAGAGGGGAAACCATATCCCTTAACAAAGATAACTCCTAAAGAAGCATCTTGATGGAAAGGTCTGGGTAACATAAATATATATTTCAAAAAATAATTAATAATAAAACTAAAAAGAAAAACAAAAAAGATTTTAAAAACTGTTTTATTTTTGCAAGACACTGCAACACTTGCTAATAATAAATAATAAAAAATAGGTGTATCAAAAAAATTCATAAACTTGAAGAATTCATCTAGAAAACCATTTCTAAATGATTGAATAGATTTGATAATATTTAGATCAAATAAATACCAATGTTTCATATGACAATTTTGATTAATTGAGCCTTTAATTTAAAATAAATCCAATTAAATCAACAGACTAAAATAACAAAAATTTATATGGGAAATAGAATCATTACTGGCAAATATTTATTCAAATTTATAATATAAAATTTTAATCAAAATAATTGTTTATAAAAATGGAAAAAACAGCTCTCTCAAAAGATATTATCATAAAAGATATGTTACATTTTCTATTGATAACGGTTTCTATGGTTTTAGTATTTCCGTATCTATATGCATATTTTGTTTCTTTGCCTTTTATAAATCAGTTATTAATAAAAAATTCGTCTATATTTTTTAAAACATTTTTATCGGCAACATATATTTTAGTAACACCTTCTTCTATCTTATTTGTTTTAAAAAAGTATCCCCTAAAAGAATATGGATTGTGCTTACCTGTAAAAAGTCAATTTTTCCAATTTTTATCACTAAGTATTGGAATATCATTAACCCCTTCTCTTACGCCTTTTATATTTCCCAAAATACGAGCTTTTTACATGCCAATAAATTTTACAACATCATTTTTTTTTCAATTACTTTTAATGTGGTTTTATATTGCTTTTTGTGAAGAAATTTTTGTAAGAGGTTTTTTTCAAAAATACATCTGTTTTCTAAAAAAATACAATATCTATTTTTTCAATCTACCAATATTGATAAGTGCTCTTTTTTCTTCTTCTTTACATCTATTATTGCTTAGGACCGGTATCAATAACTATCTCATTCTTTTTATTATGTTTTCATCATCTTTTTCAATAGGACTTGTAGCTAGTTATTATAAAGATAAAACAAAAAGTGTTTTCCTTCCCATTGTTGCTCACTTCGTTTTTTATGTCATAACTGGATCTATGAGTTTTTTCTACTAAATAAATCTTTATTTTTTTTAAAGACTTGTTTTAAATATTCTATTTAATAAAAAAATCTGTGTATATGGCTTTATTGGGAACTATTACTTTTTTTGAAAGGCAAGAGAAATCATCTCATCGCATTGACTTTTCTGCTTATTTTGATGCTCTTATTAAAAGAGTATCTCAAATAATGATAGGAATCATTGCTCTTATTGTGCAAATACCTTTATTAAAATGGTGTGAAAAGAAGATTTCCTCCCTTTTAAACCGATACAATGTTAAGCCTTTTTTCAATGAAGAAGCTATAAGAATATTTAAATTTTTTGACACGATTAAAATATGGAAAGTCAGTATTATTTTTAAATCAGTACTAATGAGTTATATTTTAGTAATTGGTCCTATATTAGAAGAAAAATTATTCATGCAAAAAGTTTTTGATTGGATAAAACAAAAACAATCAAACCCCAACTCTTTTTTTCAAAAAGTTTTAAGAATTTTTCTAACATCTATAGTTTTTAGTATATGTAAACTTTCTCCTTGGCATGGGTGGAACAATATTCCTATATTTATAATTGGAGTACTAGCTGGTTGTATTTTGACCTCTTTAAGAGAGATTACAGGCAGTATTATACCATCAACAATTTTGCATATTTTACATAACTGTGTTAGCACCATAATAGTGTAAAGCCATCTAAAATTAGGCTCTTAGTTGTTCAATTCTCCAGTCTTCGCATCTTTGTAAAACAAAATCTTTTACAATAGGTACTATGCTAGAATGACCTGTTCCGACAACTAAAAAATGTTCTTCTCCTTTCTTTATAATAGGAAGAGAAGATAAAGGATTGGATACTTTTCTATCTTTGTGCGCTGCAAAAAAATCAAAACTTCTTATATTCCCTGTTTTCAAAGAAGCCTGCATCTTGGACATAAGCTTAGCAGATACATCACTCCCTTCATCCAATTCTTCTAATATAACGTTTGTTAATCTAAGAAGCCTACTTATCCCCCATTTTTTGATGGTTTTAATTACTGATGTTCCTAAAAACACACCAGCAATGCTACACACTTTTATAGCTGTCTTATAACCTCTTAGAAAAGTAGATAAAAAAGCTATTATTCTCCCTCCATTAGAAGTCCCTATAAAACAAATAGGTTTCCCCGGGTGTTTTTCTATATAATCTAAAACCATTTTTTTTAAAGGCTCTGTCGCTTCTTCTAAAGAACAATTGCCTCTTTTTGTTACATAAGGAGCTTTAATATCTACATTAGGATTTTTTTCTTTAAGTTGATCGATATAATCATGCCAAACATGAGGGTGACTTTGAAGACCGTGAACAAAAAGATAAAGACCCTCTGAATTTTTTTTCCAATGATAATCTTCACTAGAAAAAATATTTAAATCAGTAGGTCTGATCCAGCTCATAACTCTCTTAGATAAAGATCTGGCTATTGAATATATTTCAACACATTCAATAGATAAAATTGATGAAAGAGAAAGATGTTCTTGGAATTCATCTTTTATTGAAGATAGGTCATCCAGTGCGATTTTATATATTCCCGAAGGTAAAGAAGAAGGCAAATCTAATGATAAAGACATATAATAAAAATTCCTTTTTATGTCATTTCCATAACAGTATAAGCGCCCCGTGGCTGTTTCGTAGGATCAATCTCTAATTTAGCTATACCATCTTTTCCAGCTAACAAAAGGTTCATGGAAGAGGATAGTTTCATAAGATTAATTCTATTTAATGCTCTTTTAGTAGTTTCACTCTCTTCTAACAGTTTTCTGAAAATTAAAAAATTAGGAGTTCCCTCTGTAAAAGGAGAAGGAACTATAGAAATAGCTAAACATAGTCCTTCTTCATTCATTCCGGTATAAGCACCGATTTGTCCGGGAAATCCTATTATAGCTGTTCTTTTCTTGCCTTCCGCAGCAGGTCTTACTGTTACTACCAGATTGTCATTACTACCTAATACAACCATTGGCCAGTCAAAATTTCTGCCAAGCTTTACAATTTTACCTGTTGTATTTTTGGGTAAATTTTTAGATTTTATCTTAAATAATCTTTCTGAAGAAAACCTTTGAGAAGGATTGTCTGCAGAAAAAAGCCAACCATTAGCCATTTCAAAAGAAAGTTTATTTACATCGAATACAACAGATAAAATAGTATCCCAAGCATTAACATCTCTTAGAGCTTCTTTAATAGACTTTGTCGTATTTTCAATTACTCGTTGAAACAATTTTTGATAGCGAGGATATGAATCATCTATATCTACTGCATCATATTTCATTGATGTAAAATGATTGGTAGCTATTAGTTTTTGAGGAGGATAATCTTTTTTACTAACAAGACCAAGTAAAGAACAACCGAATAAACACATTATATCAGCTATTGTATTAGACAACAGAATTGTTTCATAAGAAACTCCAGATCCTTTTGCTACACCTTTCATTTCCTTAATATAGTCTTCCGGTATATACTTTTCTAAATCTTTAGATTTTTGATAAGGATCTATTCCTTGAAATATGGCTGCTTTAACCATTATCGGCAATACTCTCTTAGATAAATATCTAATTTGTCCTGATAGAGCCTTACCTTGTTCTATACCCATCTTATAAGGATCTGTAGAACGTATATGGATAACTTTTATTTCTCTTTTATTTAATTTACAATCAAGAAAAGCAATAATATGCCCTAAAACTGGAATAAGTTCTATAAAACCGATAACAAAGTGATATACTTTTTCTAAAGTACTGGTAAGCTCTAATTTATTTAAGCTATCCAAAACAGAGAGAGAAATATGTCTACCCCCATATCTAAAGGGAGCGTCAATATATAATTTATTATATGAATTTTCTGGAAGAGAATAGTCTATTTTTAGTCCATATCCCATAATAATCCTTCAGTTAAAGGCGCTGGGATTATATGGAATACTTTTTTATTTTTACAAAGAAAATTAGATTAAATATTAATTAGCCATTTTAAAATATTTCTCTAAAATCCCAGAAACTTGATCTGGAGTCACTTGAGAATATATATCATCACCTATTTTTACAACAGGAGCTAAAGCACAAGTACCTAAACATCTAGCAGCTTCTAAAGAAAAAAGATTATCTTTCGATGTTTCTCCAAACTCTATTCCCAATTCTTCTTTAAATTTGTTAGCGACAGCACCAGATCCTCTTACATGACAAGCTGTACCCATACAAACACTTATTAAAAATTTACCTGTAGGTTTTAGTCTAAAATAATGATAAAAAGAAGCTACACCGGATATTTTTGCTGCTGGTATTTGCATTATTTGAGCTACAGCTTCTAGCTTATCTTTAGCTAAAAATCCAAACTTATCTTGAATCATATGTAAAATAGCTATCAGATAACTATGTGCATGTTTTTTCTTTTTACAATCTGTAATGAATTGAACTATTTCTTTTGTTAATTCATTTTCAGCTTTTTCCATTACTTCTTTTTTACAGTCTTCAAACTTGTTCATAAAACACCTCTTGGATACTTAGCATAATATTTCGTGTGTAATAATTTATAAGCTTTATCACTCCCTGGTTTATCCAGAAAATCTTTATACAATTTTTGAATAGAAGGATTGTCATGTGAGGTTCTGATTTTTTTTGATTTATCTATGGTATATAAAGCTTTGGCTCTTTTTGCAAAAAGCTTTTCATCTAATATTTTATATCCTTTTGGAGGATAAGGCTGTCCACCGCCTCCAATACAACCTCCTGGACATGCCATTATTTCAATCACATGAAATTGTTTTTTGTTTTCTTTAACCTCTTCTAGTAATTTTTTAGCATTAACAAGACCGTTAGCAACTCCAATCCTTAAGTTCATATCACCTATTTGAAGCTCTTTTTCTCTTAGTCCTTCTACAGCTCTTACCTCTTTAAATTCTATCTCAGTAGGAAGGTGTCCTAAAACTTCTTCAGCGGCTGTTCTTAAAGCTGCTTCCATCACTCCACCTGTCGTTCCAAATATATCTCCCGCTCCCGATGATTCTCCTAAAGGAGAATCAAACTCTGAATCTTTTAAAGAAGTGAAATCGATACCATAACTTTTTATCATCCAGTTAAGTTCTCTTGTCGTTAGCACTGCATCAGTTAACTTTATTTCATCTATATAAAGTTCTTCTCTATCCATCTCATATTTTTTTGCAACACAAGGCATGATAGCAACTACAAAAATATCTTTTGCAGGCTTATTAATTTTCTGAGAATAGTAAGTTTTTAAAAGAGTAGACACCATGCTCATAGGTGATTTGCATGAAGAAGCATAAGGAATAAATTCCGGATAAAATTTTTCCATAAAATTAACCCATCCAGGAGAGCATGAGGTAATTAAAGGTAAATTCTTATTTTCTTTTATTCTTTTTATTAGCTCATAAGATTCTTCCATTATTGTTAGATCGGCACCAAAATTAGTATCAAAAATAGCATCGAACCCTAATATCCTTAAAGCTGTAACCATTTTTCCTGTACAAGGGGTTCCAGGTTCCAACCCAAAGCCTTCTCCTATAGCAGCTCTTATTGAAGGAGCTGTTTGAACTACAACATGTTTAGTTGGGTCATTTAAAGCTTTCCAAACACTATCTGTATGTCTTTTTTCTTGTAAAGCTGCTGTAGGACAGGCATTAATACATTGTCCACATTGAACACATACAGAATCATCCATATTAGCCTCATAAGCTGGACATACTACAGTAGAAGAACTTCTATGATGTTGAGATAAATTGTAAACTCCTTGAATCTCATGACATACTCTGATACATCTGCCGCATAATATACATTTTTCAGCGTCCCTAACTACAGCTTTACTCGAGTTTTCTAAAGGATATCTTTTTCTTTTTCCTTCAAAAAGCCTTTCTCTAACTCCCATAGTATATGCAAGATTTTGAAGCTCACAATTTCCATTTCTTTCGCAAGTTTGACATTCTTTCGGATGATTATCTAAAATAAGTTCAACTATATCTCTTCTAGCCTGACGAATTTCTGGTGAATTAGTCTGTACAACCATACCTTCTTGAACTTTAGAACTACAAGATGCAACAAAATAATCAATTCCTTCTACTTTAACTATACATACTCTACAAGCTCCTTCCAAACTTAAATCAGGATGATAGCAAAGACGAGGAATATTAACTCCGATAATTTCCGCTGCTTGCATGATTGTCATGTCTTCATTAACTGTTATTTTTTGATTATCAATAGTTAGAGTAACTTTATTCATTTTATAACCTTTATTTTAGATCTATAGCTTCTACCGGACAAATTTCTTTGCATTTACCACATTTTATACAAATTTCTTGATTGATAGAATAAGGTTTATCAGCGCTTCCTGAAATTGCGCTAACAGGGCAATTTTCGGCACAACTGCCGCAACTGATGCATTTACTTGAATCTATAACATATCCTTCTGTCATTTTTTTCTCCTTATTTATTTATAACAGCATTAAATCTACAAACTTCTTTGCATTTACCACATTTTATACAAATGTCTTGATTGATAACATGTACTTCTTTCCTGTTTCCAGAAATAGCATTAACAGGACAATTTCTCGCACACATAGTACATCCTACACATTTATTTGGATCTATTTCAAAATTAACCAAAGCCACACATTTTTTAGAAGGACATTTTTTGTCTTTTACATGAGCTATATATTCTTCTTTGAAATATTTTAAAGTACTTAAGATAGGATTAGGAGCAGCCCTTCCAAGCCCGCATAAAGAAGCTTTCTGAAGCAGCTTAGCTAATCTTTCTAATTTGTCTAGATCTTGCAGTGTACCTTCTCCGCTCGTTATTCTTTCTAATATTTCTTTCATTCGAAGAGTTCCTTCCCTGCAAGGACTACATTTACCACAAGATTCATTTTGAGAAAATGTTATAAAAAACTTTGCAAGGTCAACCATACAATCATCTTCATCTAAAACTATAAGCCCACCACTACCCATTATAGAGCCTATTTCTAAAATATTTTCATAGTCAACTTCAGTATCAATAAATTCTGCAGGAATACATCCTCCAGCCGGCCCTCCCGTTTGAACTGCTTTTAGTTTTTTATCATCTTTAATTCCACCACAAATATCATAAACAATCTCTCTTAAAGAGGTTTTCATTGGAACTTCAACAAGGCCTGTATGTTTGACTTTTCCAGACACCGCAAAAACCTTTGTTCCTCCACTTTTTTTAGAACCTACCTTTGCAAAGTTTTCCCCACCAATACATATTAAAGCAGGTAAATTTGCTAAAGTTTCAACGTTATTTATTATTGTAGGTTTATCGAAAAGACCTTTTTGAGCTGGAAACGGCGGACGAATACGAGGCTGTCCTCTTTCACCTTCGATAGAATGAATCAATGCTGTTTCCTCTCCACAAACAAAAGCTCCAGCTCCCAATCTTATTTCCAAATCAAAATTAAAGTTAGAACCTAAAATATTTTTTCCAAGCAATCCTTTTTTTCTACATACATTAATAGCTTCATTAATTCTTTTAACTGCTAGTGGATATTCAGCTCTAATATAAAAAAATCCTTGCTCTGCCCCTATAGCAAAACCTGCTATCATCATTCCTTCAATAATGCTGTATGGATCTGACTCTAACATGCTTCTATCCATAAAAGCACCAGGATCTCCTTCATCAGCATTACATATCATGTAACGCTCTTTTTCCTTATTATCTCTAGCGAAAGACCATTTTATTCCTGTAGGAAAACCGGCGCCCCCTCTTCCTCTTAAATTTGATTTTTTCACTTCTTCTACAACCCAATTTGGATCATTTTTCTTTAATATTTTATATAAAGATGAAAACCCTTGATAATAAATATATTCATCTATGCTATGAGGATCAATTAATCCTACATTTCTTAAAGCAATTCTACTTTGTGAACAATAAAAAGGAACCTCTCCATAAACTTCAAAAAACTCATGTGTTATAGGCTCTTTCATTAATTGTTTTTGAGCATCAGATTTTTTTAAAGAATTATCACATTTCTTATTAAGCTGGTACTTAGAGACAACTTCATTATTCATAATATGAGAAATAAATATCTCATGAACTTTTTCTCTATTAACTTGTTTATAAGAAACTAATTTTTGATTGGGAATAAAAACACTTACAATTGGCTCTAAGCTGCATCTTCCAGTACAGCCCACTCTTTTGATGACAATATCATCTCTTTTAGTAGCTCGTATATGCTTTGAAAACTCTTCTGCAACAATCTCAGCTCCAGCTGCTATTTCACAAGTAGCTGATCCAACTTGAATAACTATTTTTTCTTTAAAATGAGCTTGTTCAATTTGTTTTTTTGCTTCTTCTACAAGAGAGGTATATTTCTTTTCTAATTCACTCATTTCATCTCCTGAATTAACTTATATACTTTTTTAAAGAAATAACATGAAACAACTTTATTATATAGTAAAAACTTAAAATATACACAAGGATATAACCTCTAAAAAAGATTTTTTAGCAGTTATCTTTATCCTTTTCTTGCAAGAATTCCTCTTCTTTAGAAGAGGTTAATTGACTTTGACAACTTTTGTTTTTGGGACATGAATGGCATTTTTTTGATTTAGATTTTAATCTTAAACAAAAAAACAAGAACACTAATAAAAGACCTACTATGATGTGTTTATATTCCCATATTTCTAAAAGCATAACTTACCTATCTGATAGGTTATAAAAGTAACAATATAAGCTACGAAAAACAAAATTAAAAGCTGAAATATTACATATCTTGTTTTTTTTAGTTCTTGTTTTATTGCAGCCAAAGTTGCAATACAAGGGGTATTGATCATCATAAAAACAATTATACAAAGGCCCACTAAAGGAGAATAGTCATGTTTCAGTTTACTTAAAAGATCAAAGGAATTGCCATCAATAGAATAGATAATGCCAAGTTGTGTTATAAAAAGTTCTTTAGCTGCTAAAGATCCTATTAAAGCTATATTCACCTTCCAATCAAATCCTAATGGATAAGTGAACTTTTCTAATGTTTTACCAAATTTACCAAGGTAGCTATTTGTAAGCTCTAAGCTTCTTTTTTTTAATTTCAAATTATCAAGAGAATTGTCATATTTTTCACATATGTTACTTACAATTGTTTTTTCATCTATAGAAAGATCATTTGTTTTTAAAACACTATCTTTAATATATACAGAAACTATCTTTTGTAACTGGTGAGAATCATTAACTTCTGACAAGGTATAATCTATCAAAGCTATTTTATTTTTTTGATAATCTTGATTAGTATTTTCATTGTCTTTAGGAAAATTGCATAAAAACCATAAAGCAATTGCTATTATAAAAATAGAGGTCCCTGCTTTTTTTAAATAATCCAATCCCATCTGTAGCATATGAACAGTTACTTCTTTAAATTTAGGTATTTTATATGAAGGCATTTCCATAATAAAAGGCAGTGGATTATCTTGTTTTATTTTTTTACTCAAGATCTTCGCTGCAATTATTGTTAATAAAAACCCAAATAAATAAATTCCAAGCATTATCAATGCTCTATAAGAAAGTGGAAAAAAAACAGATATTAAAAGAGCAAATACAGTCATTTTAGCGCTACATGCTATAAAAGGAAGAACCATTATTGTGATTAATTTATCTTTCTTATTATCTAATATTCTTGTTGATAAAATAGCTGGAACAGTGCATCCACAACCTATTAAAAAAGGAATAATGCTTTTCCCTTGCAAGCCTACTTTATATAAAATTTTATCCATTATAAAAGCAGCTCTTGCTATATAACCCGAGTTTTCCAATAAAGAAAGAGAAAAAAACAAAAATAATATATTAGGCAAAAAGGTAATCACATAGCCAACCCCAGAGACTATACCTTCTGTAATAAGCGAGTAAATAATAGGATTTAAAGTTTTTATAAAACTGCCAGATATAACTTGATTAACATGAGAAAACAAGTCTGTTAACCACTGGGTTGGGTAAGAAGCCAAAACAAAAGTAAAATAAAATGTAAAATATAAAATGCCTATAAAAATAGGGATTCCCCAAAATCTATGGGTAAGTAAAGAATCTAACTTATCTGTTTTACTAGTTAATTTATCAGGGATACTTAATACCTTAGAACAAATGTCAGATATATATTTATATCTTAATTGAGCCATTTTACCCGACATGTTATCTTTTATCTGACTTTGAAGTGAATTGATTGTAGTAGTTATACAATCAGGTATATTCAGTAAAATCTTATTTTTCACCCATTCATCTTTTTCTAAAAGCTTTATAGAAAGATATTTTAAGTAAGTGTTATCTTGAATTTTGAGATAATCAAAAAGAGAGTTTTTTATATTCTCGATTCCTTCTTCGATATTTTTTGAAAAATACAAGCTAGTATTATGTCTAATCTTTGATTTTAAAGAATTGATGCTCGTTTTTATAAGATTTTGAACAGTACTTTTATCATGAGAATATAACTCTACAACAGGAACTTTTAAAATTTCAGACAATCTTTTTATATCTATATAGGTTTTTCTTTTTTTTGCTAGATCCAGTTTATTTAAAGCAATAACAACTGGATGACCTAGTTCGAGAAGTTGTATGGTTAAAAATAAAGATCTTTCTAAATTTGAAGCATCAATAACATTAACAATTAAATCTGGACTGTCATTTAAAAGATAATCCTTGGCAATATCTTCTTCTTCAGAAAAAGCATTTAAGCTATTTAAACCAGGTAGATCAATAATATTTATAGAAGTATCAAGATATTTATAAATCCCTTCGCTTTTATCAACTGTCACTCCAGGATAATTAGCTACTTTTTTTAGAGAATTAGTAATTTTATTATAAAGTGTGGTTTTGCCGGTATTAGGACAACCGCAAAGAGCTATTTTTATTCTCATATTTAAATTTTTCTTATAATTATTTTCTTAGCATCCTCTTTTCTTAAAATAAAATTACTACCTTTAATTTTTATTTTAATAGCTCCATTGAAAGGAGCTAAACTTATAACTTGCACTACAACTCCCTTCACAAACCCTAAATCAATAATTTTCTTATAAGCCTTGTCTTGCGCCATCACTTCTATGATAACACCTTTTTCTTGAGGCTTTAAATCAGCCAAACTTTCCATAAGAGAAGATTTTCTCTTTATATATTTTTTTTGTACATCTATTTTTTAGTTTAAAAATTAAATTAAATTAAATATAAATTTTTAATTACAATGTAATAATTTTCTTTTATTTGTTAATAAATCTGATAAAAAGATAAAATTAAGGTCAATTAAGATAAAGAGGTTAATATATGTCTTATCATGTTGATTCAGTAAAAAGATATTTATCCAGATGGGATGAAGCTCCAACTATAAAGGATCTTGGAGAAAAAAAAGAGCCTTCTTCTAAAACAATCCATCATGTTTATCATAATGATCCTCTTTTCATACCAATGCCATATTATATCGGTGGAGGTTACCATCACTACCATCATTATCACGAAGGCGTTGCTTATGCAGATAATACAGGAGCAAAAGCAACATCAGTTATAGCAGGAATAGGAATATTACTTACTGCAGCTTACTTTTTAGGAAGATCTATCAAAAAAGAAGCTAGAGTATTCAGTAAATATTTTGAAACAAAAAAGATTAATAGATTAGCTTGGTCTTTAAGCCAAAACCCAAAATACAATTCTTTAGCAGCTTCTTTGATAAATTTAACTACCCTGCAAAAATCTATCGATAAACAAAACCTACAAAAAGCATGTATCTATACAGCTATAAGTATTGCATTTTTAGTAGGCGGAGCTCTCCTTGTAGCAGGAGGACTTGCTAGTGCAACCCCTCTAATGATAGCAGGTCTTGTAACAGCTGTAGCAGCAGGATGTGTTGGTCTATTTTCCATGTCTTATTATACAGAAGACAAAGAAGATCGAAGATTAAAACAAGATTGTAAAGAATATGCTCTTTTAGCTAAAGATTCCTTATCTCAATTTAAAGAGCTAGAGATTCCATCTATTTTACAAAATCAACAAAGAATACAAGAAGCTATTTAAAAAAATATAAATTTTTAACATAGAGCATTCTACTATTTGATATATTAGAATGCTTTTTTTTATCTTGAAACTTTCTTATATAATCAATATATCAAGATTAATAAAGGAGGTTGTTATGACAAAGTGTCATGAGCTAAAAAAAGATCAAATATATCATTGTCCTGATTGCGGATTGGAATTAAAAGTAATCAAAGAATGTAAAGATTCATCTACTCATAAATGTCACGCAGATGATAGTGAATGTAGTTTTAAATGCTGTGGTAACCCCTTAAAGAAAAAATAGATTTTGGAATATATTCTTTATATCTTAACAGGAGCTATTGTAGGTTTTATAAGTGGCATTCTAGGCGTTGGCGGCGGAATGTTAATAGTTCCTATTTTAGCTTTTATATTTAACTATTACAATATATCACCGACTTATGCAATGCATATAGCAATAGGAACTTCCCTATCTATTATGATCTTTACAGCTATAGCTGCAACAGTCGAGAGATATAGAAAAAAAGATATAGATTTTTTCTATATAAAAAAAATGGTATTATTCATTATTTCAGGAACCGTTTTAGGTTCTTGTTTAGCTAATATATTTTCAAGTTACTCTCTGCAAATAGTCTTTGGCATTTTTCTAGCTCTTGTATCTATAAAAATGATAATAGGCTTCAAAATAATAGATAAGAAAAAAAAGAAACCAAACACTTACACTATGGCAACTATTGGTTTTTTAATAGGAGCTAAATCAGGATTATTAGGAATAGGAGGAGGCGCTTTAAGCATACCATTTTTTAAATACTGTGGACTTAGCATGAAAAAAGCGTCAGGCATTTCCTCAGTTTTTACATTAGCAATTGCTGTTGTAGGATCTTTGCTATTTTTCATCTTAGGTAAAATCTCAAATCCTCAAATAAATTTAGGATATATATACTGGCCAGCTTTTTTATTCATAGCTCCCCTTTCAATAATATTTGCTCCCCTTGGAGTAAAAACAGGCCACATGGTGAAGGGGGATATTTTAAGAAAATTATTTGGCATTCTATTAATAGGAATAAGTCTAAAAATGCTTTTTTAGTATTTAAGTAATTTAATTTTTTATACTTTCATCTTAAAAAGTTCTATAGGGAAATACATCGGCATTTTATTTTGTTTTGGATTGTTTTTAAGATATACAAAAGTAGGTAAAAGAGCTTTTTCTATAATATAATTATGTTGAATAGCAATTTCTTTTAAAATCTTCAACGATCTTCTTGTAAATAGTTCTTTAAAAAGAACTTTCTTGTTTTTTCTCATAAAATCATCAGCTGGAAAAGCTTGCAAATTTTGTTTACGTTCTAAACTTATTTGCAAAGAAAGATCATGTAATAAACCTTTAGGATAAGTGTTTTGAGAAGAATATTCTAAGAGATACTCTCCACTTTGAGTTTTTACAAAACAACGCTTTCCCCTTCCTAGAGCATGAAACTCATCAAAATTAAATAAGTCACATATCAAAACCCATTTACCAAAATCTCTTAATTTTCCGGGCAAAAGAGAGAAAACAAGACCGATACTCGCATGATGCATGTCAAAGTGATTTGCTCTAGAAAAGCCTTTAGGAAGTAAAAATGAATAAATATAAAAAGCGGCTACTTTTGCACAAGTAAAATGAAAAGAACATAAAGATTTATTGAAGAAAAAAAGTAAAGAGAATGCAAGATGAGTTAAAGAAACAACACTGTAAAAAGCTATTACAAAAGGTTTTTTAAAAAAAAGTCCATATAAGCTTTTCAAAATGGCAATGCTAATGCTATATATTTTTTTTACAAAAATTGTTGAAAAATCATTTAAGCTCTTATATGTAGATAGAAAAGTGTCTATTTTTCTATCATGAGAAACCGCTCGTATCATAATATCCCAGAATGCATCAGCGTAAATAATAACAATTCTAGCCATATTTTTAAAGTTCTTTGAAAGCAAGACATATACAATTTTAAATGGAATTTATTTTATAATTTACACTAACATAGTATCTTTGTAACAAAGTTAAAATAGCCATGAAATTCATCAAGCAAAATACCTCTCTTTTATTATCAACAATTATTCTTCTATCTACCCTACTTCCATTAGGTTTTTCTATTTGGAAAATACTAGACCATCAATGCTTCTTTTTTTTTAACAAGCTTTTTCAAAACAACCTTACCATGCAAAAAATTGTATCTATTATGAATTCCAGATGGGGAGATTGGATATTTGAGTCTATAATAATTTTCATATATTTAACATTTAGCTTTTTAAAAAAAGACTGCAAATTTTTAAAAAATCTTTTAATATTAATCCTTTGTATAGCTACTTCTCAAATTCTTACTAATATAATATTTAGAAAATTTATAGTTTTAAGAAATCTAAGCCCTTCTTATGTTTTACCTGTTTTTATTGATTATTCAACTTTTGATTTCATTAGAAATGTAACACAATCCACAAGAAGCTTTCCTGCAAATCACGCTATAACATCTTTTCTTTGCATACTATTTAGCTGGAAACATCTAAAAGGACCTTATGCTCTCTTTATAACTCTATTTTCTTGTATAGCAATGATGCCTCGTCTAATTGTAGGAGGTCATTGGCTTAGCGATGTGATGTTTGGAGCTTTACCTATAGCTAGTATCATTTTTTCGATATATAACCTGCTAAACTTGAAAATCAAATCTGTTAAATTGGAAACGGTGAATGATTAGAATTTTCATAACTCTTTTTCTTTGTTTTTCAAGTTTTATCTACAGCTTCCCAACTACTATGAGAAGAGTTTACTTCGGCCCTGATTTTTATTATCAATCCTTTCAGGAAAATAAAACTCCATCTACAAAAATTAAAGAATATGGATATATGACTAAATATCAATTCGGATATGAAAAATTTGGAGCTTTTTCTTTGTATTTTGCTTTTGACATATGCAAAACGAAAGCAAAAACCATTCATTTAAATGAACTCTTTACGATGAAAACAAAAACTAAAAATGATCTAGTTAATTATGAAGGTAGGCTAGGGTTTTCTATTCCATTTGCCGGCAGATTATTACTAACACCATTTTTTGGATTTGGATATCACTCATGGGAAAGAAAAACCCATGAAGATGAAATAGATGACAAGAGTAAATACAAATATGAATGGTACTATAAAGGTTATGGTCTTAGTTTGTATGTTTTTCTAACAAATGGATTTGATATAGAGTTTAGAGGGAAAATGATGCTACCTAGCGATACTGAAGTATCTATTGACAAAGGAGGATCATACACAGATCTTTTTACATATCTTTGGCAAGACTGGCCATCTCTGTCTTTAAAAAACAAAATACAGTATCAAATCGAAATGCCTATGTATTATCACCCAACTATCATTAGCCCTTTTGAAATTATTTTTGTTCCTTATTACAAAAACATTGAAATAGGAAAGGCTACTACAAAAGAGTCTGTTACAAAAAAACCTATATATCCAGGTAGTACTACTTATGACATTGGGTTAAAATTACTTCTTGCTTTGAAATTTTAGTTAAATAACTGGGTAAGACTTAAATTCTCCGATCCCATAACAAATATTATCGATTGCATTTGATTCGTGTTTTTTATGATTTCTTTACAATACTTTTGATAATCTTCATCAGTTTCATCTTCATTAACAGGTCTAATACCTACGAATACCAGCCCATCTTCTAGAGAAAAAGAATTTACCATACTAAAATAAGAATCATTATCAGATGTTACGTAAACCTTTGGGGTTATAGAAAATCTATTTTGAGAAAGAAAACTGTTAAAATAAGCAATTCTTTGCTCTCTTGCCATTTCATTGGTAACAAGACTTTTTATATGAACATTTAAATTTTTTAATTTTGGATTTTGTTGACACATATGAGCCAATACTAGCATCAACTCTGAATTTTGTTTATTTTCATCGTCCCACCAAATATCGATATTAGATACTTGGCTCAATTTATATCCCTTTTTCAAAGTGTTAGTGTCTTTTTCATCCTGTTTAACAATAATAACATTCTTTCTACAAGTATAAGAATGTCTTATTACTTGAATAAATTCTAAAGAATCAAAATTTTCTTTTAAAAGTACTGTATTTGGTTTTAACGATTCTAGTCCATAATTACCTACCATTCTTTTCATTCCCTGAAAAACATTAGAAGATAGATTTACTTCTATAAGAGCTTGCAGACCTCTTTTTTTTAAGAATTTTTTGATAATTTTTTTCCATCTATGTATTTTATCAACATCAGCTAATTCATTAGAAATAATAGAGGCAAAGGTTAAAAATCCTTTTCTTCGCGTTATAGACAAAGCTAGCGTTAGCATTATTGAATCTTGCAAGGGATTCTCTGCAAACACTAAAAGATGGGGCCTCCAAGATTTTGTAGAAGGTTTTGTTGCTGTTAGTCTATATATTACAAACCTTGAGAAAAAAATTAAAATTCCCTGTCTTAAATCATCCCATTTATTAGACAATTTTCTTTTTTTTATAAAAAAATATAAAACTGCAATAAATAAAAGACTTACAAAAGTCCATCCTGAATTTATCATGAACATGACAAATATACACAAAAAAGATCCTATAAAAGATATCGACCAGTGAACTTTAATTTTAGGTCTCCAACTTGGATGACATAAAAAGCCTTCTAATCCAGCAGCTAAATTAAGCATTCCATATGATATCAAAATTATCATAGATAAAACAGGAGCCAATAAATTGATACTACCTAAGAAATAAATTACAAAAAAGGCTATAGCAAATGTAATTAATACAGCAAGCCTAGGCTCTTTTGTTTTTCCATATTCATTTGCAATCCAGTGAGGCACTGATTTATCTTTTGCTAAAGCTTGCAAAGTTCGAGGCGCTGCTAAAAGATTAGCCAAAGCGCTAGAAAGAGTAGCCGCCCATATTCCTAAAATTGTCAAAGAACTATATTTTGATAATTTTATAGCAGCAAAAACATCATTAACAAGAACTTCTCGTGGAATGTTTTTCCAAAATAATAAAGAAATAGCTACATAGATCAAATAACCAGTTAAAATCACTCCGATAGTGCCTATAGGCAACGATCTTGCAGGATTTTTTAAATTACCTGACATGGACACACCTGCTTCAATACCTGTTGCGGCAGGAAAAAAAACAGCAAAGATAACCCAAAAAGAGCTATATGAACCCACAAATATAGTACTTGAAGTATTTTCAATAGGTTTTCCTAAAAACAAAGAAGCTAAAGAAATAATGATAACACCTAAAATAATTAATTGTGTTTTCATAGCTCCTTTAGCTGAAGTTAAAGCTAAAATAGTACAAGCACATAAAGTGATTATCCCTAAAGACTGAACTGAAAGATAACCACAAAATTGTTTTGCAGATTCACTAAAACCAACGATACACATAGATATAGAAATTACTTGTAGAAAATATAACGGAAGACCTATTGCGGTTCCAATTTCCACCCCGAAGACTCTAGAAATCATAAAATATGTTCCACCAGCTCCAATTTTCATATTCGTTGCTGATGCTGCAATAGAAAGAGCAGTAATAAAAGTTATAATAGAGGCTATTGTTATTATTAAAAGACTTTTTAAAATTCCGGCATTTCCAACGACCCATCCCATTCTCAAAAAGATGATGACACCAAACATATTTAAAAGGCCTGGAAGATACACTCCAAAAAAAGTTCCAAACCCTTGAGACTCTTCTTTATCAATGTCACTAGAAAATCTTTTTTTCAAGAAACTAACTAAACTCATTATACTAAAATTTTTTATTCTAACATAATAACCTATCTAAATTGAAAACACCACCTAAATTTAAATATTGAATAAATAAGAAATTAAGATTATTCTATTTCGGAAAATTGGTAATTTAAAATGAAAAAGTATCTATTATTATTTGTGATTTGTAATTTTTGTTTATTAGCAAACGATAATTATCCTGCTGTTTATTATGATTTAAAATTTTCTCCTTATTCAGGAGCAACCAACATGCTTTCTGAAGTTCAGTATTTGGATAATTTAGAAAACAAGGCAATAGAGAAATTTCAAAAAAAACCATCATCTATTGATAATATAGGAGAAGAAGTACCAAAGCCTGTTATCGAAGAAAAACCTTTGTTAGATAAAATAGTTCTAGGTTTTTCAAGATTAACGGAACTTTCTTTTTTCTGGGCCCCCTTAAATGATTTATTGATAACAACCCAACATGAAGTTTTCGGTCATGGTTATAGAATAAGAGACATTGGAAGTAAATACGCTGAAGTCGTCTCCTATCATATAGATATCCCCTATCCTTACGGAGAAGGTGGAGGGGCTACTTATTTTGAATTTTCCGAAGATATGCCTCATTATTTAGCAGCATCTATAGCTGCTGCTGGAACAGAAGCTACAGCTATTTTAGCTCATCAACTAAAATCTACCTGGCTACAAAATGATGCAATAAACCCGAGACAATCCTCTTTATATCTTGGTTCTTTTCACGATCTTTCTGTTTATATAGCCTCTTTAAGTTTTATAGGTCATGACTCAGAAGGACATGACATAGCCGGATATATAGAAGAAATAAATAATGCTTATCCTAATTATGACCTTAGAAGAAGATCACTAAAAAGATTAGCAGCTTTAAACTACATAGATCCTTTGACCTATTACTCTTTTTATGCACAAATGAGATATATTTTTACAGGTAAACAGGCTATGCACATTCCTTGCATAAAAATAAAAAATTTAAAAATGCTTCCAAACACAAGACTTTCTTTAGCTCCTTATGGACCTGAGATTTATTTAGAAAATTATTTACTTTTTTCTAATAAACCAGCTTATACATATATAAGAACTTCTTACTTTAACAAGAGCTTTTTAGGTCTGGGATATGAGGATAAAAATCTTATAACTACTGATTTTGGAAATTTCGGATTAAGAGTAGATGTATGGAAACAACCTGATTTTTTCAAAGCATATCCTTTTAATTCGGAAAATTTATTTGGGTTTTTAGGATCTGTTATTTACTCAAAAAATTTAAATAACTTTAACTTTTTTGGGAATATTGGAGGAAAAACAGCTGGATTTATACCTGGAAGAGCTTTAGATGCTGCTTGCATTTTTGGAATCGGATGTTCCGGTAGATTTTAACGATGAAAAGATTTTTCAAATTCTGCTACTAAATCATTAAAATAGCTAATCATTTCAGGATCTTTTGCATAAACAGGTAATAGCTTTGACCAAGAAGCTATTTCTTGAAAAGAGACACCTTGGATATCTTTATGAAACAAGCTTACCAAATATAATATGTTACTAGGTTTGTCATGAAAATATTGCAAAAGCAATAGATGCCATTTTTTTATATTTTCTTCATTTGTGAATTCCTCTTCACCTTTGCAAGTTTTGCCAAGAACCTGAATAACACTTTCAAAAGAATATTTTTCAAATAAGATCTGATCTTCTAATAACTTTAAAAAAGCACCATAGTGATCTTTCGAAACAACTTTAAGCTTAGGATATATTTTCCATTTTCGTATTAGTTTCTCTCTTTTATTATCTATGTATGAATGTAATTTCATTCCGGCTATAAAAATATTTTTTTCTTTTGTTATTTGTTTTTTTGTCACCCAATGAAAATGTGTATATTTTCTAGAGAAATTGCATAAATATCTTATGTCAGGAAATAAATTCCCTAACATAAAGTCACGTTTTTCATCTACAGTAAGATCGTGAGCTTCTATCCATTTTTCAGCCAAATAAGCATGAGTCATAAATAAAGAAGGATATCCATTAATAGCAATACACATACACAAGAAAAACATAACCTTCTTCATTAAGAGCTCAATAAGTTAAAGTAGTTGAAAAATGAACCTCACTATGACCTGAATAAACATCATTATTTTTTTCTAAAGGATCTATAAAATCTAAAAGAGCAAAACCTAATTGCAAATGCATTCTTAAATTATTTTTCCAAGTGTATTCTAAACCAACACCTGAACCTAATAAAGACAGATCCAATTCATATGACGGTTTTTTATTGTTAATGGTACCAGCATAATCTAAAAAAACAGAAGGAATTAAGTCCCAATCAGGTAATCCTCTAAGCTGATAATTTTTTCTATTAAAATACCCCTTAGCTATATGATACTGATATTGAGAAATAATATTAATACCGCTATCCCCTGCTGATATAGATTCAGGATACCCCCTTACAGAAAACTGTCCACCATAAACGACTCTTGCTTGAGGGATCAATCTATAATTAAAAGCATATTGCCCATCGATATTAAAAATAAATTCATGTGGTTTAAAAATATCTAAGGAACTTCCAAAATAGTTAGAAGCATATATATCAGCTTTTAGTACTGTCCATCTGTTATCTACATTTTCTCTTCCAAAAATTTCTAACGATTGTTCACTTGGCGTATAAGCTATATTTTTACAATTACCACCAAATTTAATAATTCCTTTAAATAAATGTTCATAAAAAACATTTTCTAATCGAAAACCTAAATAAGGTAGAAAAAAGTTAGCATCTTCTTTAAATTTATTAATTCTATTTGTCACATTGATATTTCTGAATTTTCCATCTACAAAAACATCAATGAATAAATTTTTATTTTGATAAAAATTATTCCCAAATTCAACACGTCCAGCTATCTCCCTACTAGAAAACTCTGTGTTCAACATACCGAAAGAAGAAGCTTTATAGTTATTTAAAAGAGCTAGCACTTTTAAATAAAATCCTTTTCTTATTTGAGTCTCATAGTTCAAATTAAAAACATCAATCTTCTTAAAGCTACCTGTTAGATATGTCAAAGAAAGGCTATCATCTCTACTAGTTAACTGAGTATTAATATAACCAAAAACCTCGTTCCATTTACGATCGTATTTGGCTCCTGTATTCATTGCTGAAAAATATACGATCCAAGGTTTGTCTTCTTGAACTATATAATTTAAGATAACGCCGGATGTTTCTGGATCTTTTTCTATTTTAGCTTGTATATATCTTCTTTTGTTTCTATTTAACTTAGCTAAATAGTTGTCCATTAGATCTTGTTTCAAATAATCATATTTATATCCCTGAAAACTGCTATAAGGCTGTATGGGAGAGTTTTCTAAGATGTAATCATAATTGTTATTATTTTCCAATTCGTAATAATCAAATCTTTCACCTTTAGCTGTTGTTTGTATCTTAGAAACAACAGTAGGATAGATAATAAAAGTTATATTCTGCGTGTTTTCTCTAATATCTTGTCCATTTTTTGTTATCTGATCCGGATCTACTCTTACAATCACTCCAATAAGACCTTTTTCATTCATTGCTTTTAAAATAGCTTTAGCTATTTCTTTTATAGCTGCTGTAGAAAAATAATCTCCTTTAAAGTTTTGATAAATAGAATAACTATCCTTTCCTGGCAAATAAATCCCATTTTCATATTTTAAAGACACTTTAAGATCATCTAAAAAAGTTAAAGACGGTAATGAAACAGAATCTATCGAATATCTAAAAGAAAAAAAGTCGACTTTATAACTTTCTTTTTTTTTATTTAAAGTATCTACATCACCTTGACTAAATAGTTTGAGGTGTACAACAAGCAATAAAATTACGGTTTTTTTAAAAAGATCCATTATTTTTTTACGTTCATTATCAAGGACGGCGTAATACCCCTAGCTTTAGCCATGGGGATATAAGCCGCTT
>Ga0233431_1001086_pt1 | contig 50307 bp, 61 predicted proteins | sample SI_118_April2016_FD_179867 | JGI IMG/M metagenome (GOLD analysis project Ga0233431, IMG submission 179867) | Seawater microbial communities from Saanich Inlet, British Columbia, Canada - SI_118_April2016_200_MG | ecosystem: Environmental > Aquatic > Marine > Inlet | place: Canada: British...
GAATTTCCAAAATATATCCAGAGAAACCAGTAATGTAGGATTCTGCGCCATAAAGTTTGTTGGCTTTGCAGAATTGTTTTACCAATCTAATCTCGTCAGTAATTTTGCTAGCATTCTTTTTAACCCATTTTGAATGGAGGGGAGAAACATCAGTGATATTAAGCGCTTGCTGGGCGTTGGATATCTTGAGAATAGGAACAATTTCAAATTCTATAGTTTGGTATTTTATTTGGAAGTAATCTCTTGAACCATGAATACGTTTTCTTTTAGGAAATAGTTTTTTGATTATGGGATCAAGAAGATCAGATAATCCTGCAGAATTGTTCTTATGTTTTGAATAGTTAAATTGAACGAAGATATCTATATCATGGTTTCCAGAAAGCCAAGTATCTTTAGCGCCAGAGCCTCCTAAAATGGCTTGGGCTTGAAGAGGTTTTAGTTTAGAGTTCAGTTTATTAAGAAAAGTAGAAATGATTTTAGAGAACTTTTGTTGTTCTTTCTTGGTAGGCTTGATTTTCTCAAGAACTTTGTTAGTAATCTCTGACATCTGAATAGGAAATGAGTATATTTATATTAATGTTTTGGGATTAAATTTCCTTGAATTCTCTTTCAATGGCTTTTTCGATGATTTTTCCTTCTTTTTCTAACTCATGGAAATCCTTAATAATCCAACGCTTGATTTTTTTTTCAAATAAGGCAACTACAATAAGAACTCCAACCATCGATGAAATGAAGACCATGGAAAGATTCACTTCACCAGAGAAGAGGTCACCACCAAAAATTGAAAGGATAACTATCTGGACTGAAAAACCTAAGGTAGAAAAGATATTGAAATTTCTGAACTTCATATTAGTTAATCCTGCACCAAAACTTACTAAATCATTGGGAAATATCGGGGCTAAACGGGCTAAGAGAAGAGCCCAACCTTTTTTTTGTTTGAATAATAGGTTTAAATGAACGAGATCTTTCTTTTCAAAGAATTTTAAAGCTAGTTTCTTCCCATATTTTCTAGAGATAAGAAACGTTATGGCAGAGCCAAGGATTACACCAATTAAACTATAAATTGCTCCGAGGACTGGACCAAAAAGGAATCCTGCGATGATTGTAGTTAATTGAGATGGAATAATAGAAATTATAGTTTGAAAAGTTTGAAGTAAGATGATAATTAACGGGGCAAATAAACCAAATGAGATAATAAAATTACGAATTCCTTCTGGATTATCAAATAATGTTTTAACCCATGGAGAATTTAAGGTAAGAAAGTAAAGGGCAATAACTACACCAATAATTAATAAATATTTTAGTTTATGGTGCCTCTTTTTTATGTCTTGCATAAAGGGAGAAAAGAAGTTATTATTTATAAATGTTATAGGTGAATGTAAAAAAGAAATGGCGCCAACGCCCGGACTTTCAAGATCGGAGCTCCTGAGTGTTTACTCGGAACTCGCAAACATTTGAACCGGGATATCCTTGCGGAAACAAGCTTTCCAGGCTTGCGGAGTACCAGATTGTCCCACGTTGGCACTAATGCTTAGAAAATAAATATCTCATTTATAAAAGTTTAGGAAATAAAAAAAAGAAATTACCTTATCCTAATTGTTTCCAGATTCTTTGGAGCAACTGTTTCTATTCTATTCTGTTTGTGAATAGAAGAAGCCAAGTCTAGACATCGAGACGACTCTCCATGAACTACAATCACTTTTCTTGGAGAAGGATTACATCTCTTAACATAGTTCATTAATTGTCTTCGATCGGAGTGGTTAGTTATTTCCACTTTGTGGATTTCCATCTTCATCTGGATCATTTGTGTTTTTCCGTCCACTTGCATGGCAATGTTTTTTTCTCCAGCCCTAATCCGATGACCCATACTTCCAGGTGGTTGGTAACAAGAGAAGATTAAGGAATTATTTTTGTTTTCTGACAATCCCTTAAGATATTCTACTGATGGTCCACCCATAAGCATACCTGAAGTTGCTAAGATTAAACAAGCCCCAGTTTCTAACATAACTCCTTTTCTTTCTTTATGTGATCCAACTCTTTTGAAGATTTCAGATAAGAAAGGATTATTATCTTTATGGAAGATTTGTTGCCTAATGTTCCGGTTAAGGAATTCTGGATACGCGGTGTGGATAGCAGTTATGTCCCACAGCATCCCATCTATGTAAACCGGGGCCTTAGGGATCTTTCCTTCACGCATTAGACGTTCTATGATGACCATAACTTCTTGGGCACGACCAGATCCAAGTACAGGCATAAGGACTTTTCCTTCCCTAGCAAAAGTATCTTGGATGACTTTGATCATGTATTCATCAGCTTCTTGTTCGGCCATGATGTTGTCTTTTCCACCATAGGTGGCTTCAATCATTAAGGTTTCAACTCTAGGAAATTGGGTGTTGGCTGGTTCTAAAACATTAGTTCTTCCATACTTTAAATCTCCAGTGTACACAAAATTATGGAGCCCATTACCAATGTTTAAATGAACAAGAGAACTTCCTAAGATGTGGCCAGAATTGTAAAAAGTTAATCTTACATCTGGAGTTATGTCAGTTACTTCATCGTACTCTACGGTGATGGTATGAAGAACCATATTTTTGATATCTTCTGAAGTAAAGATGGGATCTTTACCTTCTGATCTTTGGATTTTTACCATGTCTAATTGTAATAAAGACATAACATCCCGAGTAGGGAGAGTACAATAGATTGGTCCTTGGTATCCAAATTTAAATAAATAAGGAATTAATCCAGAGTGATCTAAATGGGAGTGAGAGACAATTACTGCATCTAACTCAGAGATATTAAATTCCGGAGCATCAAGAAATGGATATGATTCTGGACCATCTTCTCCAGGGTCGATACCACAATCAATTAGAATTCTTGATTCGGGAGTTTGTAATAAGAAACAAGCTCTTCCTACTTGTCTGGCTGCACCAAGGAAGGAAATTCTAACCCATTCATGTTTTTTCTCTCTGAGCCAACCATCATAAATCCGGTGGCCAGTTGTATTAAGAAATTTCTTACGCTCTGTGGCATTTTCATAAAGGACAGCACGAATGCTTTCAATTAATTTTGATCTTATTGGAGGAATTCTTTTGATTACAGGAACCCAAAGGGTTTCTTTTTTAACATCTTGTAATAATGAACCCTGTTTTCCGATAGCAATTCCAGGTTTTTCTACGTGAATGATAACAATAGATCTAGGGGCATCAAAAATTAATTCTTGTACTCCTGCATCTTCAGGAAGGATTTCTTTGATCTTTTTTTCAGCATCTTCTAAGGGCATGGTTGTAGAAGGGTCTGGTCTCAGTTCAATTCTTTTTTTGAATTGACGAACAGCATCCCTAATGGTTCCTTTATTGTCTAAGAAGTATTCTTTGTCTTTGGTATAAAGTACAATATTGGCAGCTTCAAAAGTAGCTTCAGAGATTTTACCTTCTGGTAATATCTTAACAATTTCTTTTAGTATATTTGACATTTTACAGTTCCTCACAGTTAATAAATTTAAAAAATATAATTTAATAAATTAGAATCTTCAAAATTGGTAATTAAGCTCCTTATGTAATGCATTTTTTATTCCTTCATTCTTGACGACAACAACATCAAGTCCGTTTCCGGAACAACTATCTCTTTGTAGAGCAGCATTAACAGCAACAGTAGCTAATTTTATCCCTTCTTCTGTAGTTAGGTTTTGGGAATATTGGCTTTCTAATACTCCATAAGCCATTACACTACCTGATCCTGAAGACACATAATCAGTAATCTTGGTAACACTTCCATCAGGGAAGAGATCATACAAATGACACCCTAATCTATCCCGGCCACCCATAAGGAAATGGGCAATTCCTGGAATCATACTCATTCTTCTAATATTAGAGAATAGTAAGCCTCCTAAAAGATTTGCAGTTTCTTTTGAAGTTGGAACCTTGTTAGTTCTAACTTCTTTTAGTTTTAGTTCTGCTTTGAGAAGCTTGATCATAAGCTGAGCATCAGATACTCCTCCTGCAATAGTCACAGCAATGTGATCTGAAATGGTGTGTACTTTGTCTGCTTTTTTATCTACAATAAGATTTCCAGCAGTTGCTCTTTTATCTGCGGCAAGAACAATGCCGTCTTTACAAACGATTCCAACAGTTGTAGTTCCAGTTTTTAATTGATTTTCCATGTTTTTAACACCTTAAGAATATATTTTACCTATCTTTTTGTTTGATAAAGTGAGGGTTCTTTTTAAAGGTTTCTATTGATGAAAGTACTTAGCTACTTGTTTGTCTAGGAATTTTAAATCTCGTTCTAGTTTGATTCTCTCAAAATATTGATTGCTTTTTAATGCAGTTCCTACAACTGTGGCAAATCCCACAATGAAACCAACCGGAGAATTATTGCTAGCCATTTCTACTGGTGCTTCTACCAACATTGCCAATCCTGCGCCTGCTAAAGAAAGTGTTAAGGGAGTAAGTAATGCTTTAACTTGATTTGTTAATCCATAATCATCAATTAAAACTCTATTTTCTTTGGCCAGATCTTTTTCATAACGCTTTATCCAGGGAGGAACAAAGAAATTCAACCGGTTATTGTAATGTTCAAGTATTGGTTGGTAAGTTTCAACAAAGGTGGTTTTTCCTTCAATAACTTCTCTTAAAAGGGGAGAAGTCTTTTGTGCCGCAGTTAATAAGTTTTTTATTGCAGCATCTGGGTTAGCACAGACTTGTTGATATGTATCTAATGTTGATTCGATACCGGAAATTAGAGTCATTTTTGTTATTCTTCCTCACTGTTTAATCTATCCTCTCTTAGAAATGTGTTTAAGTTGAGTTAGTAGAGATAATATATAAATGTTTTCTAGTAAAAAATAAAGAATAGTTTTTTAAATCAGGTTAAGAATAGGAGATAAAAGTTTCTAGATGATGTTTAATGACAAGATGATAGAATATAAAAATGAACCAAATACCGAGAAACAGGTAAAGAAGATCCTTACTCCTTTGGTGGAGAAATGGTTCTTTTCTAGGTTTAAAGAGTTTTCACTCCCACAGTTGTATGGGGTTTTGGAGATCCATGCTCGGCAGAATGTGTTGGTTAGTGCACCAACCGGAGCGACTAAAACTCTAACTGCATTTATGGCAGTTCTGAATGAATTGGTAGATTCTGCTATTAAGGGAATTTTAGAAGATAAGGTTTATTGTGTTTACATCTCTCCGTTGAAGGCATTGAATAATGATATTGGAAAGAATTTATTAGAACCATTGAAAGAGATGGAAGAGATTCATGGAAAGGAACTAGGGATCCGGGTAGCAGTAAGAACTGGAGATACTACTCAAGCTGAAAGAAGTAAGATGTTGAAAAATGTCCCTCATATTTTAATTACAACTCCAGAGTCTTTAGGAATTCTACTTTGTGCTCCAAAGTTTCGAGAACACTTGAAAGACGTGCAATGGTTTATTGCTGATGAAGTTCATGCCTTGGCTGAGAATAAAAGAGGGGTACACTTAAGTTTGAGTATGGAACGATTGTCTTATTTGAGTAGCCATATGGCCAGAGTAGGATTATCAGCCACAGTAGCTCCTTTAGAAGAGATTGCTAAATATCTGTTTGGAACTAATCGCGATGGAAAAATCATTGATGTACAATTCATAAAAGAGATGGATCTTAAAGTGTTGAGTCCAGTTCCAGATTTGATTAATGTTTCTCATGAACACTTACATAAGAAGTTGTATGAAATGGTTAACAAATTAGTACAACAACATAAGACTACTTTGATTTTTACAAATACAAGAGCAGCTACTGAGAGAGTGGTCGATTATTTGAAAAATAAATTTCCTAAAAATTATAATTTAGAAAATATTGGGGCGCACCACGGAAGTTTGAGTGCTGAACATAGGAAGCAACTGGAACAAGATTTACGTGAAGGTAAAAAGAAAGTTGTGGTGTGTAGTACTTCTTTAGAATTAGGGATAGATATTGGTTTCATTGATTTAGTTATTTGTTTGGGAAGTCCAAAGTCTGTGGCCCGAGCCTTACAGAGGATTGGAAGGAGTGGACACCAATTACATTCGACTACTAAAGGAAGAATTATTGTTTTAGATAGAGACGATTTAGTAGAATGTGCAGTTTTGTTGAAGGCAGCTATTGAAAAGAAAATTGATCGGATTCACATTCCTAGACATGCTTTAGATGTTCTCGCTCAACATTTGTTGGGGATGGCAATTGAACAAGTTTGGGAAGAGGACGAGTTGTTTAAAACGGTAAAAGAAAGTTATTGTTATTCTAATTTAAGTCGGGTAGATTTTAATGAATTGTTGAGTTATCTTGCTGGAGAGTTTGTTTCTCTTGAAGATCGACATGTCTATGCCAAGATTTGGCGGAATAAAGGTAAGGTCGGGAAAAGGGGAAGAATGACTCGAGTTATTTATTCTATGAATATAGGAACGATTCCTGATCGGACTGCAGTTAAAGTTAAAGTCGGAACGATGATAGTAGGAACTCTCGATGAAGGATTCTTAGAGAGGTTAAAGCCGAGAGATGTTTTTGTTTTGGGAGGGAATACATACGAGTTTAGATATGCAAAAGGAATGGCTGCGTTTGTTACTGCAGCAGTGAATCGGCCACCAACAATTCCTTCTTGGGTTTCAGAGATGTTACCCTTGAGTTTTGATTTAGCAATGGAGATTCAGAAATTTAGGAGATTGATGGGAGGATATTTTATTGCGGGAAAAAAGAAAAAGGAAATCTTGGAATTTATTGAAAAATATCTTTACATTGATGGAAAGACTAGTGTGGCATTGTATAATTATTTCAATGAACAATATAAATATATGGGGATGTTACCACATGACAAAAAGATTTTAGTAGAACATTATGCCGACGAAGAAGGTAGAAAGAAGATTGTGTTTCATACTTTATTTGGTCGAAGAGTTAATGACGTGTTATCAAGAATGATAGCTTTTGCTTTAGCTAAAGAAGGACATAAAAACGTAGAGTTGGGGATGAATGACAATGGTTTTTATTTGGGTTTAGCGAGGAAAGGACAGATTAAGAAAGCTCTAGAATTAGTTAAGAAGAGTGATGCTAGGGCAGTGATGGAACAAGCTATTGAAGGTTCTGAAGTTTTACGTAGAAGGTTTAGGCACGTGGCAGAAAGGGCTTTGATGATTCTAAGGAATTATATGGGTCGAAAGAAAAGAGTAGGAATGAAACAAGTTAGTTCGATGATTTTGATGAGTGCGTTGAAAAGAATCTCTCCTAATTTTTCTTTATTAAAAGAGGCGCGACGTGAGGTTCTTGAGGATCAGATGGATATTATTAATGCCGAGAGCGTTTTGGAAGGGATTAAAACTGGTCGAGTCGATGTGGTAGAAATGGAGACGAATGTTCCTTCGCCTTTTGCTTTTAAAGTTGTATTACAAGGAGTGATGGATGTAATTAAATTAGAGGATAAGATGCAGTTTTTACAGAGGATGCATCAATTAGTTTTAGTGAAGATTTCTTTGAAACAAGGGAAAGGAAAGAAGGGCGTTGTTGACGAAGGATTTGATTATTATGAAGAGTGGAAGAAAGCTGAAGAGAGGTTAAATGAGAGTAGAGATGAGGAGATGGAAGAACTTAAGATTGAGGTTATGAATTTGGAAAAAGTTCCTTTCTTTGTTAAGGAACAGATTGTAAGATTATTAGAAGGCCATTTAGATATAAGATTAGATGTAATTAGGGAATTAAGAGATAGAGAGAAAGATATTAAGAAAGAATGGTCGAAAAAATTAAGTAAAATAGTGTTTAAAAAACTGAAGGAAATTTAAAATGGAGATTATCAATGGTGTGCGGATTTTGGACTTGTGTTTGTATTTTGTCGAGGAAAAGGTTTTGGTGTTAGGGGATGTACACATTGGATATGAAGAGGCCTTAAACAAAGAAGGAGTCCTAGTGCCTAGGTATCAATTTGAAGATATTATGCAGAGGTTAAAGAGAGTTTTTGAAGGGTTAGATGTGGAGAAGGTTGTGGTGAATGGGGATTTAAAACATGAGTTTGGGACGATATCGGCAACGGAATGGAGACATACTTTGAAATTGTTGGAGTTTTTATTATCAAAAGGGGAGGTTGTGTTAGTAAAAGGAAATCATGATGTTATTTTAGGACCAATTGCAGATAAGAAAAATGTGGAAGTAGTTGATTCAGTTAGAATTGGTGAGGGTTTAATTATTCATGGAGATAAATTAGTGGAGATTCCTTCTGAGGTTAAATTCTTAATTATTGGTCATGAACATCCAGCAGTTACAATAAGTGAATATCCTCGGATGGAGAAGTATAAATGTTTTTTATTGGGAAAGTTTTCTGGTAAAGATCTGGTAGTAATGCCTTCGTTTAATTTAGTTACTGAAGGGACAAATGTTTTACAGGGAGAATTGTTAAGTCCGTTTTTAGAAGATGTTTCTAACTTTAATGTGTTTATTGTTGGTGAAGAAAAAGTTTATTCTTTTGGAAAAGTTAAAGAGTTGAATTGATTTATTTTTTCTTTCTTAGAGTCATACCTGCCAACACCATTAAGATTCCAAGAGGGGCAAGATAACTACTATTTTTGCTAAGATCTCTATATGATTCAATATCTGCAAGTTCTTGTTGGTGTTCTGGACTTGCATGTAAGGTATCATATTTAATCTTTTTAGTTGCATAGTTAGTGGTTTGATCTGTACAATTAGAAGAGAGGCTAGTTTCTAAGGTGAGACAATCAAGAATGTCCCGTTCAAGTTTGCTTAACTCTTGAGAAGATTGGGCTAATTCCATGTGGGCAGGACCGTTTTCTTGAATGTTGTTCATTTTATAAATAGAACCTAAAGAAACACCAATAGAAGTAATCAGTGCTAATCCACCACAATATGTTAGAATTTTACTACCTATATTTGAATCCATATAATTTTTGAAAAGGGTGTAGTTAATAAGTTTTGTGAGTTTAGGAGATTTATTATCAGTTTCTTTTTTAGGATAGAAAAGTTAATAAATACTTAATTAGAATTCAATTAATCTTGCCCCCGTAGCATAGTGGCTAATGCGTCGGTCTTGTATCTCTCAAGACGGATAACCGGAGATCCCGAGTTCAAATCTCGGCGGGGGCTCCTTTTTTATTCATTCTTTAAATGAGAAGGTATAGCTTCTGAGGGAAAGAAAGATTTAGCTTCCTCATAAGGTAAGTATCTTTTAAGTTTCAACCATTCTTTAATGAATCTTTGAAGTGCGTAAGCTTCTCGATAAAGTTCTTTTTTATGTTGTTCAAATAATTCTTTTCTAAAGATACGCTCTGGAAATAACTTATTAAAATATTTTAGAATGGGATGGGAAGACCAAGTTCCAGTATAATCAAGTTCCATCTGGGCAGTGATGTAAATTTCTACTTCTCCCTTATCTATTTTTTTCTTATGGCCTTGGTGGATGATTTCTTTTTTAGACATACCAACCACATGGTAATCAAAGTCTAGGTGATATTTGTAATAAGAATTGGCAGTGGGGATTTTTGATGGGCGCCATTTGATCCACATTTCTTTCATACCATTCATGTCAGTTTTATCTAAGTAGAGAGTTTCATAATGGTCAAAACCATCTTCTTCATCGATCCAATCATATTCCTTACACCATTCGTGTAGGGATTCATAGAAGGCCTTCATATCAAAAACATCATTGAATTTGACTCTATAACGGGCTACTTTGACTAATTTGCCTTTGGGTTTTTTTGCTGGCATTACGGAGAATAATGAAGAAGATGTTTATAAAATTTTGTGTTTAATCAAGATGAGGAATTGAGGTTTCATTCTAAAAAAGGAAATATTTTTATGTCTTAAGGATTTGTATTAATTTGAAATGTTTTTAATCGAGAAAGAATTAAGAAAATTATCTGATCCAGTGAGAGCTAAACATAGTCAACGGTTCTTTAAAACTGGTCCCGGAGAGTATGGTGAGGGAGATGTTTTCTTGGGTTTAACTATGCCACAAGTAAGGATTGTTGCTAAGAAATATTTCAAAGAGATTGATTATTCTTCTGTCCAGGAATTAGTTGAAAGCAAATATCATGAATTTAGGATGTGTGCTTTAGTGATGCTTGTTTACAAGTATGAGAAGTTTGCTTCAGAGAGGAAGGAAATTTATGAGTTTTTTTTAAAGAATACTAAATATATCAATAATTGGGATTTGGTTGATGTTACTGTCCCAAGAACGGTTGGGTTTTATTTAGTTGATCATGATAGGAGTGTTTTGTATAAGTTAGTTAAATCAAAAGATCTCTGGGAAAGAAGAATTTCTGTTTTGGCAACTTTTGCTTTTATTCGTAACAATGATTTCAAAGATTCTTTGAAAATTTCTGAGATTCTATTAAACGATAAGCATGATTTGATTCATAAAGCAGTTGGCTGGATGTTAAGGGAGATTGGCAAGCGGGATGAATCTGTATTGGAAGAATTCTTAGATAAGCATGTTACTGAGATGCCACGGACGATGCTAAGATATTCTATTGAAAGATTAGAAGAAGGGAAAAGAAAAGGGTATTTGAGAAAATAGTTCATCACTTGGAGCATTAAATTTATAAATCGCCACTTAAATTTATTCTTATGGCCGAATTTAACAGAATAATTACACATTATGATTTTGATGGAGTAGTTTCAGCTATGTTGTTAGCAGAACAATTTGGGATTGATAGTTCTGAAGTTATATTTACACACCCAAATGAATCCAAATTAACTAATGTGGTGGCTGATGCTAAAACAATTATTTGTGATCTTCCTTATTTCCCAAACGCGGGAGCTTGGTTTGACCATCATGGGGCAAACTTTCGTGCGGATATTATTGTTCCTGGTAAAAGAGAGATAGAAAAAAGTTGTGGTAGAGTTATTGCTAGAAATTTTGGTTTAGAAGATCGCTTTGCAGATCTGTTAATAGAAACAGACAAAGTTGATTCTGCAAATTTAGAAATGACAGACGTTTTAGATCCACAGGATTATATTTTAGTTTCATATGTTGTAGGGGCTAACTACACCGATCCTAAAGATGTGGCTTTTAATCGCCATCTATTAAATTTATTACCAAATACTGGTGCTACTGGTATTGTTAATGATCCCGTGGTTCGAAGCAGAATAAAAGATTATTTAACTTATATGGAAGTTGCTAAAGAAATGGTTAAAGAACAGACTTCTTTGGTTGGTGGGGTTGCTGTTATGGACTTACGGGTAGCAGAACATGAAGTTCGGCCAGAAGCGATTAGATATCTTCATTATGCTTTAAATCCAGAAGCAAATTTTGGAGTAACGATCTTTCATCCTGCTGATAATCCAGAAGAAGTTAATTTTGGTGTTGGTTACAATCCTTTCAGTAAGGGCGAAGTCACTGTGGATATTGGTAGTTTAATGAGATCTTTAGGTGGTGGCGGCCATGCTGCTGTGGGTGGAACTAGAGTTTCCAACGCAAATTTTAAAAAAACTTATAACCAAGTTATGACTAGTCTTACTGAGTGAGCAAGAAATGAGAATATACATTGGTTGTTCAGAAAGTTTTTTGGCAATATTTTAGGAAATCAGTTGATTTGGATTTTAGAATGAAACAATTTGATCAATTTCTTTAAAAATTAAAAGAAATAAATAAAAATAAATAAAAAAACCTAACCAGCAATAGTTTCTTCAGTGATTCTGATTGAACCCATTTGCATAACACTTTCTACTAATTGGCCGTAATCTTTTGCGCCATTACTAGATTTTGCATAAGCAAAGATTGATTTCCCATACATTGGTGCTTCTTTAATCTTTGAGTTAACTCTTATTGGTTCAGAAACCATACCTGTAAAATTATCTTCCATTTGATTAAGAATATTTTTACAAATCTTAGTTCTCCTGTCAAAGAAGGTAGGGATCACTTTCGTTATCTTAATATCATGATGATAATTAGAGTTGATTTTTTCCACAATGATTTTCATTTTCTTAAGTGCATCAAATCCTAAGAAATCAGTGGATGAAGGGATAAAAGCCTCTTTACAAAATGCTAAGACATTTTGATTAAGTATTCCTAACGATGGAGGGCAATCAACAATAATGTAATCATACCCCTCAATTGTTTTTAATAAATCTCGTAATACCATTTTAGAATCATTTCTTCCTGCAAGATGATATTCTGCTTTTACTAAAGTTTCTTTAGAAGTTAAGACATCAAGATTTTTACCCAAATTAAAGATACATCTCTTCAATGGAATGTTTCCTAATAAAGAATCATATAAATTGTATGGGGCGTCTACTTTTAATGAAACGCTAATATTACTTTGCGGATCTAAGTCTATCAGCAGAACATTTTTATTATTTCTGGAAAGTCCAGCGGCCAAATTTACGGCAGTAGTAGTTTTTCCTACCCCTCCCTTATGATTAATAACACAAATACTTCTCATTTTACATCACCTACATTTTTTTAAATTTAATATTTTTTTTATTAGGTAAGCTTTCAGCTAATCTCTTATAAACTTTATGCTCGTGTAGTAGTATGATCAAGAAATATTGTTTTTATAATTAGATAAATATTCCGCAATCTCTTGATTATCTTTTCTTAACAAAATGATTTTTTCTTGGTTTGAATTACAGAAACAATTAAAAACAGGTGTCTAATCTCCATTAAAATGATTGTAGGTGTCGTGGGAAAACCCAATGTTGGAAAGAGTACTTTGTTTAAAGCAGCCACCTTAGCTGAAGTTGAGATAGCTAATTATCCATTTGCAACAATTAAACCAAATACAGGGGTGGGATATGTTAAGGTGAATGATGTAGCTAGAGAATTTGGAAAAGTTTCTAATCCCCGAAATGGATATGTATTAAAGGAATCTCGATTTGTTCCAGTACAAGCAATCGATGTTGCTGGTTTGGTTCCAGGCGCGCATGAGGGATTAGGGCTAGGGAATCAGTTTTTGGATGATCTTAGGCAGGCTGACGTTTTAATCCATGTAGTAGATTGTTCTGGTGGAACTAATGAAAAAGGTGAATCAATAGAGCCAGGTAGTTATGATCCGGTTAAAGACGTAGAATTCTTAGAATTAGAATTAGATATGTGGTATTTGGGAATTTTAAAGAAAGGATGGGAAAAATTTTCTCGGATAGTTATGCAGGAGAAAAAAGAAATTGATAAGGCGTTGGGAAAACAACTATCTGGATTAAAGATTACTGAAGAAATGGTAGAAGATTCCATTAACGAATTAGAATTAGATAAAGAAAAACCAAGTTCTTGGACTAATGAAGAGTTGTTGAATTTGGCGCAATCTTTGAGGAAGAAAACCAAACCCATGATTATTGCTTGTAATAAGATTGATGTTAATGGAGCTATGGAGAATTTTGTTAGATTAAAAGATAAGTTTTCAGAGTACATCTTTATTGGTTGTTCTGCCGAATCAGAACTTGCTTTAAGAGAAGCTGCCAAGATGGGCGTAATTGAATATGTTCCTGGAGAAAAGAGCTTTTCGATTACAGAAACGGGTGAAGGAATGTTAAATGAAAAACAGAAGAATGCGTTAAATTTTATTTCTGAGAATGTTCTAAAAAAAGAAGGTACAGGAGTGCAACAAGTTTTAGACAAAGCCGTTTTTGAATTATTGGGTTACATAGCAATCTTTCCCGGAGGGGCGAGTAAGTTAGAGGATAAAGATGGGAATGTTTTGCCAGATTGTTTCTTGATGCCTCCGGATTCTACAGCCCTAGATTTCGCTTTTAAGTTACATACTGATTTCGGAAAGAACTTTATTAGAGCAATTGATGTACGTACTAAAATGGCAGTAGGTAAGGAGCACAAATTAAAACATTTAGATATTCTAGAGATTGTTGCTGGGAGATAGTTGTTCTGTTCTATCGAAACCCTTAAATATTATTTCTTTCTAGAAAAGGGTATGTTTAAATTCATTAAAAAAATATTTCAAGGGGAAGAACCTCTTAAGGTAGAAGAAGTTAAAATAGATGAGTTATTTGGTTGGGTGGATGAAAAGCTTTCTAAGATTGATTTTAACGAAGAGGTGAGTGCGTATTTTAATAAGATAAAAGATCAAAAGTGGCTATTAGAGGAAAAATTAGATTTATTGGTTTCTGCAGAAATAGACAAAAAAGAAAATGTAGAAGAAAAAGTTAGAAGTATTGTGTTGGGACACAAAGACGCATACTTAAGAGATATGAAGCGATTTAAAGAACATCTAAATATTCCTTTGGAAATTAATATGGATGAAGCTATAAGGTTTCATAATTTTCTCAATAAAGAATTGGATGAATTGGCTCAACGGACAGCTAAAAGTTATCAAGCTTCTCAACATTTGTTTTTTAAGCCAGTGGAAGGAGTGTTTAAGGTTATTGGTGAAATAAATTTGTTAATGAAAGATTTTGAGAAGAAAATTGATAATAAAAACTTTAGTAAGATTAATTTAATCAGGGAAAAAGTAAAGGAATTAGACAAAGTAGAGATATTAAAAGGAAAATTACAAGAAGATTTAAGGTTAAAAGAAGATAAATTAGGACGGAATGTCAAAGGGAAGGAATTTCAAGAGAAAGAAATTTTGAGATTAAAAGAGAGTGAAGATCATGCTGAGTTATTGGGGTTTCAAGAGGCAAAGAAGAAGAATATGGATTTGAAAGAAGATTCTATCCAAGAGATTCATGCCTTTTTTTCTAAATTAGGAAGGGCGATGAGAAAATATGAACGAGTTGCTTTAGATAATAAATTGGTTGGAGAATATTTAGAAGAAGCAGTAACTGCTTTTGAAAATGATGAAGGATTGAATATTGTTGGAGTTTTGGGTGGTTTAAGGAATAGTTTAGTTAGTGGTTCTGTAGATTTAGATGATAAACAAAAAGAAAATGCTTTGGATTTAATCGACAAGGCCCAGAAAGGTTACTTAATGGACTTGAAGGATAATTTTATAGAGATTCTAACTGGTGAAAAAGAGATTAAAGAAAAATTAGGAAATATTGGCGTAGGTAAATTATTAGAAGAAGCTAAGTATAAATTAAATCATTTTTCTGAACAGATTATGAATACTGAAAGAGAGTTAGCAGAATTGAAGGTTAAAGTTGAAGGTATGGATGCTGGAAAGATTAAAGAAGAGTTAAAGGAAATGATTAAAGAAGTTCTTAGAGTAGAGATCAAGTTTGTTTAAATTTCTTTTTAAATCTCTTATAATTCTTTTCCAGAGCAACTAACGCGGGAAGTTTTTCTCCAGATAAAAAGGCAAGAGTGGCCCCTCCACCCGTAGAAACGTGAGTCATCTTTTTCTCTAGTTTCATTTCTTTAATCGCTTCAGAAGTTTCTCCCCCTCCAATTATTGTCGTGGCGGAATCGAGTTTAGAAATGAAATTGGCTATCTGTTTAGTACCTTGATCATAGGGTCTTACTTCGAAATAACCCAAGGGACCATTCCAAATAATGGTTTTGGCTTTCTGTAAATAAGTTTTGAATAGTTTAACAGTTTTTGGACCAATATCAAAGCCGACTTGATCCATAGGGATTTCTTGAATTGAAACAATCTTGGGTTTGGCTCTTGATTTTGATCTTTTGTTGACCACGAAATCTACTGGAAGAATTATTTTTTTGGAAGATTTCTTTTTAAGAATCTTTTTGGCAATACTAATTGATTTAGTATCTGTTTTAGACATGCCCACATGAAATCCTTTGGCTTTAAGGAAAGAGAATGCCAAAGCTCCACCGACAAGAACATAATCAGCTTTTTTGAGTGCATTATTTAAGATAGAAAGTTTATCTAATTTAGCTCCTCCCAAGATCCAAATAAATGGTTTTTTGGGTTTAAGGGCTTGTGAAAGAGAAGCTAATTCTTTTTCTACTGATAACCCGGTGGCAGAAGGTAGGAATTTAGTGATTACATGAAGAGAAGCATGTTTTCTATGTGATGTAGAAAAATCTGCATTAATATAATAATCACCTAGGTTTGCTAAGGAATGAGCAAAAGAGGTATCATTTTGTTCTTCTTCTTTATGAAAACGCAGGTTTTCTAAAAGAATTATTTCTCCAGGTTGGGCTTCTTTGACTGTTTTTCTCACGTCTCTTCCAAGGCAATGATCTAATTTTATTATGTTTGTTTTAGGAAGAAGTTTTTTTAGTTCTTTAGCAATAGGATCTAAGGTTAAAGAAGAATTAAACCTTCCATTAGGTCTACCCAAATGAGATATAAGGACAATTTTAGCTTTTCTTTGAAGAAGATACTCAATAGTGGGAAGAGAAACTTGTATTTTTTTATTATCTAGGACTTTTTTGTTTTTGATAGGGACGTTAAAACTTGCCCTTACCAATACAGTTTTATTATCTACTGGAAAATCTATAACCCTAAATCTCTTTTTCATTATAGGAAAGAAAATTTTAGGGTTTAAATGTTTTTTTGTTTGATTGGGGCTAGGTTTATATATTATGGTTCATTTCTGATTAAAATCATAATTGTGATAAAAGAAGAAAGGTGAAATCATGAAAAAAAAATATGATAGGTGGATAATTTCTATTTCAATTCTATTTTTGATTGTAGTAGTGGGGTTGAATCTTTTTTATGGGCACAGTAACATTACTGGGGCGGCAGAAGTAGCTTTGGAAGGAATAGGAGATATTAATGTTTCAATTTGGTTATGGGCTGGAATATCTGTATTAGTTATAATTGTTGCAGGGATTATAGCAACGGTGTTAGGAAGAAAAGCATTGCCCGAAAAAGGTAGAAGATAATTATCTTTTTTTATTTCATTTCTTCTTTTAGATTGAGAAGATTGTTTAATTCTTGTTTAACTCTGTCTTGAAAATCTTTAATGGTTTCTCCTTCTTGTTTCTCAGTATTTAGATTATGGAGAAGGTTTTTGGCAAGATTGAGTTCTGTTTCTGGATCAAAGAGTTTTATTTGTTGAAGATGTTCTTTAATTATTTCTTCTTCAATTTGTTCTGGGGCAGAGGTGTCGATTTTAATTTCTTCAAATCCGGGTGATTGTAATTTGGAAGTATTTTTCATGACAAAATAAGCTCCTTGCTCATAAATCTGCTGGAATATTTTTTTGAAATTAATATCTGAGGTTTTTCCACTACTTATAGTTCCAAATAGACGAATAGTGAGGAGGGTGTTTTGAAGATCCTTTTCTCTAAGGGAATCAAGGAGATCAAATAAAACAACTTCAGGAGATTTATTATTGCAGTCAATTGAAAGAGGTAAGTGGTCAATAATTTTTATAGGAGTCCAAGTAAGAGTTTGTTGGTTTTCGTTAGTTTCGATTAAATAATATCCACCATGATGGTAAGTTTCTAGTTCTGTGAAATTGTTGGGGAAGAGGGCTCCGGGATAAGTTAAAGTTCCATAGCCTGGTTGTTCTAATTCTGTGGGGTGATGGACATGCCCTCCAGCATAATAATTAAAATTTTTTGGTAGGAAAGAAAGGGGTTGAGAATCCATCATTTCTAAGTGTTTGGGTTTAAGTTCTGATAAAGTAGTGTGGAATAAAAAGATCTTGTAACCAGTTTCGTTTTCTAAATTTGTTAAGTTAAGATTTTGGTAATAGGTTTTGTCGAGCATTCCTTTTTTACCCAACATCCCAGTTATCTTAGTGCCAGTTTTTTTGTCGATGGTGAAATGAAGAGTAAGGGTTCCATCTTCTATACTTCCTTTGCAGACATTGATTAATAGGCCGGCTTTTTCTAAAACGTCTATCATGGTTTTTCCACTTGGAGAAAAGTCATGAGAACCGGGGACGACGTAAACTGGAATGTTTTCTTCTTGAAGTTGTTTAAGTTTGGAGGTAACTGATTTTAAGGATTCGATTGCGGGAAGGGAGGTGTTGAAAAGGTCTCCAGAGAAGAGAATGAAATCTACTTTTTTTTCTAGACAATTATCAATGGCCTGAGCGAAGGCATTAAGAGAAAGATCACACATCTTTTGATCCCTCCAAGAGCCAATGTGAAGATCAGCTAAATGGGCATATTTCATGGAATTTTATGGTTAAAGGTAGTTTATATTGATTATTGTGGTGGAGGATATTTTTAGAGGTTTGTTAAGAAAACTTTATAAGAAAGTTGGGTTCTCAAAGAAATATGGGTGGGTTGGAAGATTATTTGAAGGAAGATGGATTTGTTGATGTATTGAGAATTCTAGGAGATGGGAAGGAGAGAGAGAGAGAGGCCTTTCCAGGATTGTTGCCTTTTCATGGAATTTTGAGGAAAGAAGAATTTGGAATTTTAGATAGAAACGGACGGGTTTATTTAGATACGACGGCTACTTCTCAGGTTCCCCAGTCTGTCAAGGATTTAATTCACAATTACAGAAGCAATACTATTAGGGGAAGTAATCATTCCAAGAATTCTGCTGAGGCTAGAGAGGCACAAGAGCAATATGAATTGGCTAAAGACAAATTGGTCGATTTTTTTGGAGCAGGAAATTATGTTTTGGCTTTTACTTCTGGAACTACTGATGCTTCTAATTGGATCGGGACGAGGTTTCCTTTCAAAGAGGGAGATTTATTTTTGTATACTGAAGGGGAACACAATTCTCAGATTGTGACGGCGAGAAATTTTGCTAAAGACAAGGGAGCTAAAGTTGGTTTTGTTAAAATTGACGGAGAAGGGAGATTGGATTTAGAGCATTTAGAGAAGATTGTTGATGAACATAAAAATGGAAAGATTTTATTGAATTTGGTTCATGCTTCTAATGTCACCGGGGTTATTAATCCGGTTAAAGAAGTAAGAGAGATTTTAGGAAGTAGAGGGTTTATTTATTTAGATATAGCGCAATCTGCGGGACATGTGCCTATTTATTTAGATGCTTTGGACGTGGATTTTGTAGGAGTTTCTGCTCATAAAATGTATGGTCCCACTGGCATTGGAGCAATGTTTGTTAATAATAAGAGCAAGAGATGTCTGGAAACAAAAATTAGCGGAGGGAGTGCAGTCGAGTTAGTATCTAGACATTTCACTAATTATTCTGGTTACCCAGAACGGTTTGAGCCGGGAACTCCAGATATTGAAGGAGCGATTGAATGGAGATACACTATTGATTTTTTAGAGAGGCTAGGAATGGACAAAATTGCGGCCCATGATGAAGAATTAGGAAAGTATTTTGTTGAGGAGTTGGAGAAGATTAAAGACATAAGGATTTATGGGCCTAAGGATTTTGAAAATAGGACTGCAGTGGTGACTTTTAATCTGGGACATGTACTGAAAAAAAGCTATGATCATGTTGCTCAGGAGCTAGATAGAAAAGGAATAAGTGTTCGAGACGGCTGTTTTTGTTCCCATATTTTGGGGGGGAAATTAGTTGGGTATTCTCTAGGTCATGAAGCAAGAGCATTAGCAATGAATTTGGGTTTTTCCAAGGGAATGATGAAACTTCCGGGAGCAGTTAGAGCTTCGTTTAGTTTTTATAATAATTTGATGGATGCTTACAAAACAGTAGAGGAGATAAGAGAGATTGCGAGGTAAAAAATGGATGTAAAAAAAAACATTAGGGTGGGGGATGGCGACTCTAGTATCTGGTTACTTGACCTACAAGGGAGTAGACAGTTTTTTTGGTGTTTTAGAGGGAACAGCTAGTTTGAACGATGCCGTAGATCTCTTGAAAGATTATGTTGCGGGAGGAACCCAACAAACTGTGGAACAAGCAAAAGTACATTTAAATCAAGGTTATCAAGCATTAACCAATCACTGGCATATTCTCCCATTAGGAACGGACGTTAGTGAGTTATCCGAAATAGTGAGGGAAGTGGAAAACCTGAATCCGGCATATGTCGAGGAGAGCGTTATTCCATTAATAGATGATGTGAGACATTCCTACAGCGGTCCAGGGAATTGCCCCATTGTTAAGGTTTTAGGTCCGGTCGGATTATGTGCTATATCAGTTAGAAAAACAGTTACAACCATACACCAAGGAGTAAAAGATAAGCAAGATTCTAGTAACTTTTAAATATTTTTTAATTATTTTACATTAAATGTTCCCTTTTTGGAAGAAGAAAGAAGAAAGTAGGGCTAGATTCTTACATATTGCCATAGGTACTAAAGGAGTTAAAGATTGGTGTGGTGAGAATAAAGTTAGTTTAGAAGATGGTTACTTAAGAAGTTTTTCTAAGATTAAAGAAGTGATGAGGACTCAAGTCGAAGGAGGAATTCCAATTTTAAGTCTATTAATATTACATCTACAACAAGAAGAACGAAAAGAATTATTTTTGGTTTTGAAAGAGTTTATTGAAGGTGATTTCTTGAAGAATTTTTTAAATGAACATAAAGTAAGGGTGAGTTTATTGGGGAAGTGGTATGATCTTCCTTCCGAGTTGATTCAACCACTAAAAAAATTAATTGAAGAAACAAGAGGCTATGATCAATTCTTTTTGAATTTGTGTTTTAATTATGATGGTCAAGATGAATTAGTTGATGCGTTTAGAATTATGGCTAAACAGATTGTATCTGGGAAATTAGATCCAGATTTTATTAATAGAGATACAATCAAAGAGAACTTGTATACTTCTTATTTTGCACCCCCAGATATGATGGTCCATAGTGGAGAGGTAAGGCAAGACTCATTTTTCTTGTGGGATTCAGTGGGAGCAAAGTTAATTTATACTGAAAAGGACTTTCCTGACTTTGATACTAAGTGGTTTGATAAGCTGGTTAAGGAAGGGTAAGCAATTAATTTTAACATAAACATTTATAAATAAGGTGCTGTTCTAGGGTGTATACCAATGACTTGGTGAACCAAGGAGGTAACATGGATAATTCTTTGTTACTAAATAAATTTAATTGAGGTTAATAAAAATGGCTGATGAAGCAAAATTATTAGAAATTGTTGAAATTGCTAGAGAGACTGGCAAAATAAGAAAAGGATCTAACGAAGCTACCAAATCCATTGAGAAAGGAGATGCAAAGTTAGTTCTTTACGCAGGAGACGTTTCTCCAAAAGAAGTTATCATGCACTTGCCTTTGTTATGCAAGGATAAAAATATTCTTTGTTTTGAAATAAGCAAAAAAGATGAATTAGGAGCAGCTGCAGGTTTAGGAGTTGGATGTAGTGCAGTAGCTGTAGTAAAAGAAGGAGAAGCTAAAACTCTTATTGCAGGATTAGGAAAATCTTCTGAGAAGAAAGAGGAATAAAATGGCTCGACAGATGATGGACAAAAAGCATGACAAGTCCGAAAGTAAAGTAGAAGGTAAGATTGAATTCTTTCGTGCGGTCCCTGCTGAAGTAAAAGAAATCGTTGCAAGAGCTGGAAGTCGAGGAGAAATTACTCAAGTGTTATGTCAGATCTTAGATGGGAGAGACAAGAATAAAACAATTAGAAGAAATGTCAAAGGCCCAGTAAGAATCGGAGACACATTAATGCTTACAGAAACCGAAATTGAAGCACAGAGAATCGGTGGCGGCCGAAGAAAAGGCGGCAAGAAATAGGTGAACTAATATGCCAAGATGCAATTTTTGTGGAGAATCAATCAAGAAAGGAACAGGTAAGATTTTTGTATTTACTAATGGAAAAGTCTTTAACTTTTGTTCTAGTAAATGTGAGAAGAATACATTGAAACTGAAGAGGAAACCATTAAGAATAAGGTGGACAGAACTTTTCAGAAATGAACATAAAAAGAAATGAATCTCAAGATAGTATCTACTTGTATTGATGACGAAAGTAAAGCAGAAGAGATCATGAAATTACTGTTAGAAGAAAAGCTGGCGGCCTGTATCAATTGGTGGCCAGTTAACAGTAGATTTGTTTGGAAAGGAGAAATAGAGAGGGGAAAAGAGATCACTCTTTGGATCAAGACAAATGAAGATTCTGTTGAAAAAGTTGTTGAGAAAATAAAATCACTTCATTCTTATGATTTGCCAGTAATAGAAGTTTTTGATGTTGAGCAGATTAATGAAGAAGCTAAAGAATGGTTAAAAGAATCACTTAAATGAGAGGTCTTAAAAAATGGTAAAAGAATTAATTGAACAAACATTTATTGCAGTTAAACACGATGGAGTACAACGTGGATTGGTTGGAGAGATTCTTAAAAGATTTGAACAAAGGGGATTAAAGTTAGTTGCCATGAAAATGGTTTTACCGACAGAAGCAATTGCAGATAAACACTATGTGTTAACTCCAGCTTTTATTGAAAAATTAGGAGAAAATACCCGAAAAGCTGCCGCTTCTAGAGGGGCAGAGGTAAAAGAAACTAATGAAGAAATTGCTACTCGTGTTAAAAATTGGAATATGAAATACTTGACTGAAGGCCCGGTTGTGGCAATGATTTGGGAAGGTTTTCATGCAATTGAAGTTGGTAGGAAAATTGTTGGTCCTGCTGAATCAAAAGGTGCACCTATTGGAACTATCCGAGGAGATTTCAGTACCGAATCCTATGGTATGGCTGATAAGTTAGGAAGACCATTAAGAAATTTAGTTCATGCTTCTGGAAATAAAGAGGAAGCTGAAAATGAAATTGGGTTGTGGTTTACACCTGAAGAAATTTTTTCCTGGGAAAAGGAAAGATGGAAAGTTATGCATAAATATTGAGGTGAATAAAAATGAAAATAATTGCATTAGGAAGTCCGGGCGTAGGAAAAGGAACTTATGCTGCAGAGATTACTAAGAAATATAATGTTTTGAGTATTTCCACTGGAGATTTGTTCAGAGAGAATATTAAAAACGAAACCGAACTAGGAAAAAAAGCTAAAGAGATTATTGACTCTGGCAAATTAGTCCCCGATGAAGTTACGATTGGAATGATGAAAGAACGTTTGGGTAGAGAAGATACACCAAACGGATTTATTTTGGATGGTTTTCCAAGAACTATTCCACAAGCAGAGGCATTATCTGAATTTTCTGAAATTGATTTAGTACTCAATTTCAAAGCTGATAAAGAGGTAATCATGCAACGTTTGACTGGAAGAAGAACTTGTAGTAACTGTGCAGCAATCTTTCATGTTGTAAACATTCCACCAAAACAAGAAGGTGTTTGCGACAAGTGTGGTGGAAAATTAGTACAAAGATCTGATGAACTTCCCGAAGTTATTGAGGAAAGATTAAAAGTTTACGAAGAACAAACTGCTCCTTTGATTGGTTATTATCAAGAGAAGGGTTTGTTGAAAGAAGTAACTGTTAATGAAGACTTTGGAAAACACAAGGAAGAGATTCTGGACCGAATCTTTAAAGTTATTGAAAGTTAGTTTTTTATTTTATTATTTCTTTTTTATTCTTGTGATTATGTATTTCTTTTTGAGATATTTCTAGTTAGGAAAACTTATATACTCAATTTTCTTTTCTAAAGTTGCTAAAGGCTTAGATTATTCTAGGTTTTTTTATTGGAGGAGAAGATGTCTAAATGTCTAGAAGAACGAATGGACGAAGAAGTAGATAAATGTACTAAGTGGGGGACTTACCAAAACGGAGGTAAGGAAAAAAGAGGGGGCAATTGTATGTACTGCACTTACTTTTATCCGAGTAATCAGAAGGAGCCATTACTTTGTAGTTTTTTAGGTTCGAGGGTGGAAATTAGATGTGGCGATTCTAAAGATCCGTTGTTTAGACATTATGTTAGTTTTTACAAATGTAATCGGAGTTCTAAGTATAAACCGTTTTAATTATTATTAAGAAAAGTTTAAAAAGTGACTGACTTCTGGAGTATAAAATGGCATCTGGAAATTTTTTAATCGGACAAGATCTTACATTGGAAGGATTTGATCAATACGTTCAACCCCTTTTTGAAGAACATAGATATAGTGTACAAGATAAAATTGTGGTTCCTTATGAGACTCATGGGAAAAGCATCTTAGTTTCTGTTGTTGGTGAAGGAGATCTAGAGCAAGCTGTTAGTAATGCATTGGTGGAATCTGTAGGAGTTATTAATAGAACAGAAGAAGAAAATGCAAAACAAGCCGCTAGTAAAGGCCAAAATGGTGAGCGTATTGCTTGGGAACATCAAGTTTCTACAATTAGTCATTATGAGAGAGACGAAGAAGGAGGGATTGTTGGTCGTGTTGAAATGGGAGTATATGAACTAATCGGAGTGTATAATGGAGATAATACAGCTTCTGAATTGTTTCCGTCAATTGCTCAAGGTTATTTGTTAAAAAATGTAGAAAAACAAGCTCAGGGTGTTGCTAGACAAATTAAAAGTCTTCTTAGCAAGAGATTATCTGAGTTGTAATCTTATTTCTTTGTTATTCTTAATTCTTATAAATTTGATAGAAATAGTAAGAAACCAACAAAAAACTTAAAAAGGACCAGAGAAAAGTTTCTACTACTAATAATTAAAACAAAATAACAAGGTGAATATACTATGGCAGAGAAAATGACAGATAAGGTAATGAGACTTGCAGGTAGTCCCGAACAGATTAGAAATATTGGGGTTTGTGCACATATTGATCACGGAAAAACAACTTTTTCTGATAATTTATTAGCAGGAGCTGGAATGATGAGTGAAGAGCTTGCAGGTAAGGCAAGAAACTTAGATTTTCATGAAGACGAACAGGAAAGAGGAATTACTATCGATTCTGCATCCGTTTCTATGGTCCATAATGTAGATGAAAAAGAATTTTTAATTAATTTAATTGACACTCCAGGTCACGTTGATTTTGGTGGAGACGTAACTCGAGCAATGAGGGCAGTAGATGGAGCAATCGTTTTAATTTGTGCTTCTGAAGGAGCAATGCCACAGACTGAAACAGTATTAAGACAAGCTCTAAAAGAACTGGTTAGGCCAGTTTTGTTTATCAATAAAACTGACCGATTAATCAAGGAATTAAAGTTAACTCCAGAACAGATGCAACAGAGATTTGTTAAATATATTACTGAAGTAAATCGGATGATTAAAAGTGTTGCACCAGAAGAGTATAAAGAAAAATGGCAAGTTAGTATTGAAAAAGGAACAGTTGCTTTTGGAAGTGCTTTTCATAATTGGGGAATTTCATTACCTTACATGCAGAAGAAAGGAGTTTCTTTCAAAGATATTATTGATGCCTATAGTGGGACTGAAGAAGAGATTAAAGAAAAAGTTAAAGCTTTGGCCAAGAAGGCACCAATTCACGAAGTAGTTTTGGACATGGTTATTGAACATAGCCCTGACCCAGTGCAAGCCCAAAAGTATAGAATTCCAAGATTATGGCATGGAGATTTAGAAAGTGCCGAAGGAAAATCTTTGATCGAATGTGATCCTAATGGACGATTATTTTTTGTAATCACTAAAGTTGTTGTTGATCCACAAGCGGGAGAAATTGCTGCTGGACGACTTTTTGGTGGAACAATGAAAAAGGGAGAAGAAGTTTTCTTGAATATGGCTAACTCTCCTGGAAGGGTTCAACAAGTATATGTTTACAATGGGGCAAAAAGAGAAATTGTTGACAATGTCCCTGCAGGAAATATTATTGGGGTGGCGGGATTGAAATCAGGAATGCCAGGAGAAACTGTTACTTCTGGAGGAAAAGCAGAACCTTTTGAGAAGATTTCACATATCTTTGATCCAGTAGTTACCAAAGCAGTTGAAGCTACTAAACCTGCAGATTTACCTAAATTAATTGAAGTTCTTCGTCAAGTACAAAAAGAAGATCCAACTATTGTTGTTGAGATTAACGAAGAAACAGGAGAACACTTAATGCATGGTATGGGTGAATTACACCTAGAAGTCATTGAAAACAGAATTAGAAGTGAAAAAGGAGTTGAAATTAAAACCTCTTCACCAATCGTGGTATATAGAGAAACTATTACTAAGGAAAGTCCTGAAATAGAAGGAAAATCTCCAAATAAACACAATAAATTTTACATGATTGTTGAGCCAATGCCAGAAGATATTGCTGAGATAATTAAGGAGAATAAGATTTCCCAAGGAAGATACAAGAAAAAGGACGAAACAGTAGTGGCGGCTTTTAGAAGTATTGGTTGGGATGCAAAAAGTGCAGGTAATGTCAAAGGAATGATCAATGGAAATATCATACTCGAGGAAACAAGAGGGGTTGTTCATATTAATGAGGTTATGGAAATGGTCTTAGATACTTTTGAAGATGTTATGAAAGCTGGCCCATTAGCTAAAGAGCCGTGTGTAAATGTAGTTGTGCGTTTGAAAGATGTGAAGTTACATGAAGACACTATTCACAGAGGCCCAGCTCAGATTTATCCTGCTGTTAGAGAAAGTATCAAGGGAGCTATGATGCAGGCTGCACCTATCTTGTATGAACCATTACAAGTCCTGAGGATAGAAACACCTAATGTCCACATGGGAGAAGTTTCTAAATTGGTTAGTTCTAAAAGAGGACAGCTATTGGACATGAACCAAGAAGGAGACATAACTGTTATTCAAGCAAAGATGCCAGTTGCAGAAATGTTTGGTTGGAGTAATGACTTACGAAGTGCTACGGGTGGACGTGGAAACAGTTCTTTGATGGATCAGAGCTTTGAACGATTACCTGGAGAATTACAGGATAAAGTTCGGAACCAAATTGTTAGCAGAAAAGGTTTGAGTGAAGGATCATTGGGTGCTTAGTTTTTTTATTTCTTTTTTTATTATATTTCAATAACTACTTCTGTAACATATATGTTCCAGTAAATAGGAAGTTTTATAAAAGAAACTGGGGCAAAGTATATTCCCTTTTTTAAATGAGGAAGAAATATCAAATGACAAGATCTGGTTTACAACAAACTGAAATAGGATCCTTAGTTAAGTCACATGGAGTAAGGTATACAGTTCCTGATCCAACTAAACTTATAGATCAAAGAACATTTGAAACTGTATTTGGACAATGTCGTGATTCCGGTTCGTTTGGTGTAATAACTAAAAGTCCTTATGGTGGCGTACGTAAAGTTTTAGCATTTAGTAAAAAACCATTAGTTCCACTTGAGGGAGTACACCACAATGTTAGGATAGACCATCTTGGTGGGAAGAGTTATAGGTTACAAGAAGGTGATCAGTCGATTGATTTCACACTTTCAAAATCAGACCATTTACATGTAGTGGGAGGAATTATTGAAGGAGTAATTTTACGATCATTACAGGGTGTTGAAGGAGTAGTTTCATATCGTGATAGGAAATTTACTGTCGTTGATAAATATATTTTCATGTCGACAGAAATGGATGAAGCCCCAGGAGAACCAACTTATGATTTAGTAGAGAAAGGATTAACATTAGAATCTGCATTGAAAATATCTTATGATTCAGCATTAACTCTTCAAAAAATTCACAAAGAGAACGTTATTCATGGAGATATAACTCCTAAGAATATTATGTCTGATGGACAAAGAACCACAGTTACGGATTTTGGTAATTCACGAGTTACTGGATCTGATTTGTATAGGCTCTCTTTCCGTGAAGCCAATGAGAGATCTTTTGTAGTTAGTTTTGCAAATGCTCTGCCCAAGATTGGGACTCTAGACTATTTTGCTCCCGAAACATTTTTTGAAGATTCTTCAATTCCAAGTGATATTTTTTCAAAAACTACTACTGATCTTTATTTAACGACAGGAATGATTGTTGCACCTACAATTGCAAATGAAGGAGAGAATTCCATAATTTTTGATGTGGCTGAAGAAACAATGATTGGAAAAGGTGTTCCTGAATCTGTCCGTGAAGCCATTTTATTTAATCTTTCTGTAAGTCCAAGAGAAAGAGACTTGGGCAGGTTAATCTCTGCATTAGGAACATCTTTGGGCGCAGAAAGACCAGTTGAGATTGGTGCTCCATTTTATTCTTCAGTATCTACCCAATCAGAACTATCTTCTAAACCAAGAGACTATCAACAGTTTGTAGAAGCAAGAACTGAGATGTTACCAGGGGGAAGGTATAAACGTAAGATGTTTAGAAGAGAATTGTGAGATTAATTGTTAAGTTTCTTATATTTTGTTTTTCCACAACACTTAAAAGTAGAAAAATTGTTCTTAGATTATGATTCGTTACTTAATAGCATTGGGGGCAGCAACAACTATTGTTTTAACACCTGGTTGTTTGGAACAGAAAGTTAGTGATTACCCCATTCCACCGAAACTAGGTTCTGATGCAAAAGGGATGACAGTTGGTGGTGATTATCTTGAACCGGTTATTAAAGAAGAAGATAGAGTTTCTGTTTCTGAATTGATGAGATATTTTAGATCTAACTCAATTAATCAAATTAAATATTGATTTTTTTCTGTTTTTTAAAAATTTTAAGACAAAATTTCCAAAAGCTTTATAAATGATCATAAAACACAACAAAGTAATAATAATACTCGAATACGAGGAGGATTTAACAATGGCAAAAGAAAAAGAACATATCAATTTAGTGTTTATCGGTCACGTAGATCACGGTAAATCTACCACTGTTGGTAGACTATTATTCGATTCTGGAAATATCGGTGAGCAAGCAATGAGAAAACTGAAAGAGAAGGCAGAACAGCTTGGAAAAGGTGGATTTGAATTCGCTTTCGTTATGGATAACTTAAAAGAAGAGCAGGAAAGAGGAGTTACAATTGACCTAGCTCACAAGAGATTCGATACAGACAAATATTATTTTACAGTTATCGATGCTCCTGGACACAGAGACTTCATTAAGAACATGATTACAGGCGCTTCTCAAGCAGACTGTGCAGTTCTAGTTGTTGCTGCTAACGATGGTGTAAATGCACAAACTATCGAGCACTTGAAATTATCTAAGATTTTTGGTGTAGGACAGTTAATCGTTGCTGTTAACAAAATGGACATTTCTGGAGTAGACTGGAGTGAAGCAAGATATAAAGAAGTTGTTGAAGAAGTTAAAAAACATGCAGCTCCGGCTGGATGGAAAGTAGACGACATTAGATTCTTACCTCTTGCAGCTCTACCTGGAGACAACATAGTTAAGAAAACTGAGAAGTTATCTTGGTGGGATGGAGATACCTTATTACAAGCTATCGACAAATTTGATGTTCCACAAAAACCTACCGACTTACCATTAAGACTACCAATTCAGGATGTGTATAACATCACTGGTATCGGAGTTGTACCTGTTGGAAGAATCGAAACCGGTGTAATGAAAATTGGAGATAAAGTAACAGTTGTACCTGGAAGAGAAGGTAAAGGTATTTCCGGTGAATGTAAAACTATTGAAATGCATCACGAGCAAGTTCAGAAAGCTGAACCTGGAGACAACGTAGGATTTAACGTACGAGGAATTGGTAAAAAAGATATTGCCAGAGGAGACGTATTAGGACCTTCAGACAATCCTCCAACTGTAGCTACTGAATTTACTGCACAAATTGTTATCATGAGTCACCCAAGTGTTGTTACTGTTGGTTATACACCTGTATTCCACATTCACACTGCACAAGTGGCTTGTAGATTTGCAGAAATCTTGAAAAAGATTAATCCTGCTACCGGTGAAGAAGTTACCGAAAACAAAGACATCTTAAGAAATGGAGATGCTGCTCTTGTTAGATTAATACCAGTTCAACCATTGGTTATCGAGAAGAACGGCGAAATCCCACAGATGTCTAGGTTTGCAATTCGTGACTCTGGAACTACTGTAGCTGCAGGGATGTGTATGGATTTAGTTAAAAAAGAGCTTTAAACCTCTTTTTAATTTTATTTTTTTTATTCAAAAAATGAAAAAGTTTATAAACAACCCATGGTGAACGAAGGTTTATTGTGGATAAATAAAAAATGGCACAGAGAGCAAGAATAAAGTTGGCAAGCATGGACATAGCTAAGATCAATCAGATCTGTGATAGCATTAGAGAAATCGCGGAGAAGACTGGTGTTGATCTTAAGGGTCCGATTCCATTACCAACTAAGAAGTTGAAAATTACCACCAGAAAAAGTCCTTGTGGTGAAGGTAGAGCTTCTTGGGAACGGTATGAAATGAGAGTGCATAAACGGCTAATTGATTTAGGTGCTGATGAAAGAACCTTACGTTTGGTGATGAGAGTTCCGATTCCTGATAATCTTAATATTGAAATTGAAATGGTTGATGCTTAAGAATTCTGATTTGTTTTATGAAAGTTGTGTTTTGAGATTTATTTTTTAATGTAATCACTATTTAGTAACAAAATAAACGAAAGATTTATAACTACTTATTATCACATTGATAATATGTATAAGCCAAAGCATTTAGAACATTTATCTATGGATTTAGATTGGTATACTCATGAGCATTCTGCACGTCAAGTGAGTATGCAAAGTTCTAGGTCTGGGCCTCCCGCATATAACTTAGATCAACTCCTTAAGCGGAATAAGGGAAGAGAATACAAAGGAGTACATCCTTTTTGTGCTGCCGAAGAATTAGGAGAAATTGTAACTTGTGTTATTTTTAAAAGAGCAGACCCCATCGAATATTTTCATACATTATATCTTGGTCCCGAAACTCAAGATCCTGAAACCGTTCATAAGATGGTGATTTCTAAATTGGGTTTAAATGAAGATGAGTTACAAAAAAGTTTAGTTTGTAGATTTGAGTCTTAGTTATATTTGTAGATTAGCCAAGATTCTATGTGATTTCTCAAAGAATATGGGTTATTTACAGAAAAAATGCTGGAAACTACTAACTAGTAGTTAAAACCAAAAAGCTTATAAATAGTCATAACAATTTATGTATATGGCAGTAAAGAGGCGACATTTATTGTATGATTATTTAGAATCTTTCTATTGTTCATCTAGTCCACACACTAAAGAATTAGGGGTAATTCCAGTTATTGTTTTGGATACTTCTGCGATAATGGATATAGAAAAAGCCTTTGTTAAGTCTGGAAAGAAGACAGGAGCAGTAGGTTTAGAACAAATTGCTGAGTCTGCAAGGGGGATGGGAAAAGTTAAATTTGTAGTTACAGATAGGGTTACTCAGGAATGTGCAGATCATCATTATCATTTATCTTCAAATGGTTATCGTAATGGTTTGGGAGATATTATCTTTAGTGCCGTTCGTGGTTTTAATTTAACTGCAAGAGACGAAAACTTGTTATTTAGATATAATACTAGCGAATTATCTGGTTTTGATGAAATGCGTTATGGTTTGAGAGAATTGTTTAGTTCTACCATTACTGGAAAAAAAGCTGAGCAAGATCCAATTTCTCCAACAGATTTAGATATTATTGATGCTTCAATGTTTCTTGCACAAAAATCTGCTGAACAATTTGCAGAGAATATCAAACAAGACAATGGTTCTCCATTAGAGAATGTTTATCGGACAATAGTATTATCTTCTGATGCCCATGTAAACAAAGCTTTAAATTTATTTTTATCTTCGCCGGATGGTGCTCGTTATCTTGATTATTTACGTCCAGTTAACGCCAGAGAATATTTTTTAGTAGAGGAAGGAAAAAGATGAGCTCATTTAAATTTCCTTCAATTAAAGATTATTATCATGGTAGACCTATGATTGATGAAAATTTATTTGTTTATGAAAAAGTTGATGGATCAAATGTTTCTTTACGTAACTCTGGATATAAGATTCAATTATGGAGCCGCGGAGGACAAATAAAAAAAACAAAATATTATTTTGATGAATTTAGAAAATTTGTTTATAATCAGTTGTATGCCTCATTGTTGGCCTTACCCGAAGAATTGGTTATTTTTGGAGAATTTGTACATAAAGGGTATGGACATATTCCCTATGATTCAAAATTTGTTGATAAAATGTTAACTATTGGTATTTATAATGAAGAAGAGAGTCGTTTCTTACATCCTGAAGAAAGAGACGAATGGCTTGACCTTTTGGGAGTTTCTAAGATCATTCCTCAAGTACCTTTAAAATCTCGAGGTAAAATTAATCAAAGATTATTGGAAGGTATTATTGAGAAAAGTGATTTATATGAAGGTCCCCCAGAAGGTGTAATCATTCATTCTTATTCTCCTGGTTATCCTAATGGAGTAAAATTGTTGAAACACTATCACCCAGAATTTTGCGAAGTAGATCCTAGTAAAAAAGGAGTTAATAAATATTTAACAAGAAAAAGATTTGTTAAGGCAGGTCAAAGAATATTGGAAGGTGGCATTACACTCGACTTTGAAGGTCTTGTCCACCTAACTTCTGTTGATGTATCTGATGAAATGAATTCTAATTCGAGAGATGTTGTTTCTCCAGATAAAATTAGGGAAAGAATTTTAGAAGATTATCCTGACAAAGTTAATTCAGTTCTAGAAAGTTTTAAAAAATAAAAAAAATAAATTAATCAATTATTTTCTTTTTTTGCTTGCTGGTTTATCAGGAAGACAACATTCTCCAGATCCACAACTGGGATGGAAAAATTTCATGACTCCAAACAAAACCATTAACGCACCTAAAAATGCAACCCAATTATCAATACCCGATAACTTTGGCCATACAAAGGCAGCTAACAAAATAAGAACACCAACTACAATTTTCATTGTTCCTGCACACTTAGGGCTATGACATTCCATTCTAAATCACCTCTTTTTGATTTAACTAATGTTAGAAAAGAAGTTATTGTTTATAAAATAACTGGTTTTTGGGAGAAAGATTTAAATAATTCATAATTAGTTATATATGTCAATGAGACCTCTCTTTGGTCAATTTCTAACATCTACAAAAATGGTAGTGGCAACTATGCTGGTTAGTTTGTTAAGTTACTGTTCGGCTCCTGAGAAAAAAGAAGCCATGATCTATGGTTGGCCTGCCAACACTTCAATGGTTCAAGATATTGATTTGGAGGCAATACTAGCAGTTTCTGATAGTAATGTAACTGAAGATTTTGGTTTAGATGATTATGTTACTTTTGTAGATTATAATGATTCAAAGATACAAGAATTAGCTGATAAGTTAACTGAAGATTGTAATTCAAAAGAAGAGGAAGCTCAAGCTTTGTTAGATTATGTTAATGGTACAATAGAATATGATTGGGACGAAGTGTTGAGTCTAAGGGAATATGTTCGTAAGCCTGGCAAGACTTTAAGTGATGGGAAAGGTGATTGTGAAGATGTTTCTATCTTGTATGCTTCTTTGTTGAAATCTAGAGGGATTGAAACCGGGTTAATTGTGATTCCTGGAATAATTCCTTGGCCAAAAAGTTGGTTACAAGTTGAAAATCCCAAAGTTAATCAAGGAGGATTTGGACATATTGCTGTTGCCGTAGAAGGGGACTTTCCTGGACAACCATATCAGGAAGTAGGAGGTAAGAATTATTATTTTGCTGAAACTACTGGTAATAAAAAAAATAGATGGATTGTTGGGGTGGTTCCTAGTCAAATGAAAGGAATGTATTCTAAATTGTATTTGGTGGATTAACGCCACTCAGAATGTCCAAATTGAATTAACAGATCAAAATTGGATACTAAGGGGACATCGCAAGCCCCGTAACAAGATCCGGACCAAAAAGTTATTTTTGCTGCTGTTTTTTTTTGGATTGTTTTTTGAATTTCTTCTGCTTTTGGTTTTAGTCCATCTGGTAATTGGATAAGAATAGTTTTAGCTTGTTCTTGATTAATTTGTTCGATTGCTTTTTCTAGTTGCAGGTTTAGTTTCATTCTAGGAATTTACTTTCTTTCTTTATTTTTTTAAGTTCTGCTTCTAATAATAAAGTTAATCCATGAGCTTCATTTAAATTGTTTTTGATTATGGGAAGATTTTCTATCATGGCTTGAGGTTTATTATCTTCCGTTGCATTTCTAATTTTTTTAATAGCTTCAATTGCAGCGTTAATGTTATTTCCATACTGTTTGGTAAGCTTAACAAGTTTTTTTTCCTCAGAAAATTCTTCTTCAACCGCATTTAGGTGTTCTTCTAATATCCCATACATGTTGGTGAAATCTAATCGGGGATCTTTTTTTGGATCGTAGCCCAAGATAGTTCTTAATACTTTTTTTAAAGTTTCTCTAGATAACATTTTATTATTTACCTCGTTTCATTCTAATACTGCCTTAATTCTTCTGATCCCTGCAGCACTGGATTGTTCTTTTTTAATTTTGAATTTTCCTAATTCTTTGGTGTTTTTGATGTGGGGTCCGCCACAGATTTCAATTGAGTAGTCTCCAATGAAGTAAACAGAGACTTGATCCGGATACTTTAATCCGAATTCGGCTTGGGCCTTAAGTTTTTTTGCTTGGTCAAGAGACATTTCTTCTCGTTTCACTTCTAATCCTTGTTGAATAACCTTGTTTACTTCTTCCTCTATTGCTTTCTTTTCTTCATCAGTTAGTTTTCTATCAAAATTGAAGTCGAATCTTAATCGTTCATCGGTGATGTTACTTCCTCGTTGCTTAATGTCTGGAGATATGATTTTCCTTAAGGCTTCTGCGAGTAAATGAGTAGTGGTGTGAAGCTTTTTAGTTTCTTCAGAGGATTCACTTAGGCCACCTTTAAACTTCTTCTCTGCACCAATTCTAGAAAGTTCTTGATGTTTTTGGTATTCTTTATGAAAATTTTCTTCGTCAACATTAATACCTTTTTCATTAGCGAGTTCTACAGTTAGTTCAAGAGGGAAACCATAACTTTGGAAGAGAAGGAAGGCATCTTTTCCTGGGATGACTTTTTTATTACTCATTTTATTGAATTCTTTTAATCCCTTTTCAAGAGTTTGTTTGAATTTTTCTTGTTCTTTTTTTAGTTCTTCGATAATGAATTGGCTGTTTTCTTTGAGAAGGGGATATTCTTCTTGATACATTTTGATTATTAACTTGGCGAAAGGGGCGAGATCAATATTTTCTATTTTTAAGCCTAGATTTTTTAGATGACGGATAGTTCTTCTGATGAATCTTCTTAGGATATAACCCTGGTCTACGTTGGACGGCGTAATCTTTCTTTCATCACCAAGAAGGAAAACTGATGCCCTAAGATGGTCTGCAATAATCCTGTAAGAAGTGATGTTCTTTCTGTTTGGTTCAGTGTCAGTTAGTTGGGTTATTTTCTCAAAGATTGGTTGAAATAGTTCAGTGTCAAAAACAGTTTTCTTTCCTTGTAATACTGCGGTGACTCTTTCAAGACCTAAACCGGTATCAATTGTTTTATTTTTTAATGAGGTAAATTTTCCTTCTTTCGTTTTATCATATTGGATGAAAACATCATTCCAGATTTCCATCCAGTTGTTGTCATTGGGATCAAATTCTTTTGGAGGGTTAGTTTCTCCAACCCAGTAAAACATTTCTGTATCTGGTCCACAAGGTCCAGAGTCTCCTACCGGACCCCACCAATTATCTTCCTTTCCTAGAAAAGCAATTCTTTCTTTTGGCACACCTAATGTTAACCAGATCTTGGCAGCTTCTTCATCCTTAGGGGCGTTTTTGTCTCCTTCGAAACAGGTGAACGCTAAATGGGATAATGGAAAGTTAAGAGTTTTAGTAAGGAATTCGAAACTCATCTCAATGGCTTCTTTTTTGAAGTAATCTCCAAGGCTCCAGTTTCCTAACATCTCAAAGAAAGTAGTATGGGTAGAGTCTCCCACTTCATCAATATCTTGAGTTCTGAGGCATTTCTGAGCATTAACAAGTCTTTTTCCAGAAGGATGAGGTTGGCCCATGATAAAAGAAACTAAAGGATGCATACCGGCGGTAGTAAATAAGGCAGTAGGGTCATTATCTGGAATTAATGATGCAGAAGGGATAATTATGTGGTTTTTATTCTTAAAAAATTCTAAATATTTTTGTTTAAGTTCTTTTGCTTTCATGAGCTTAAGAAAACCTTTACCATTTTATATAATTAACGGAGGAATTACTTTATTGTTCTTTTGGTAGGGCTCTGAATCCACGCAAATGATTACTCTGATAAAATGCCTGAACTACTGTGCCCTCTAGATTATTAACATCAGAAACCCTAAGTGCAGACATTACTGGGTGAACTAAAGAATCCGATAAAGTTGCAATTGCATGACCAAGGTTATTGGGGCCACTGAGGTAATAATCTGAAAATCCTGGATCTTTGTTACTTTCAACTTTAGTAATCTTAGATTCAATTAAGTCTAATTGAGCAATTTTTGCTGCTCTTTGAAAACGTTCTTCGTTAAGATAACCGGCATGGTTATTGTACAAACTCATAAAATCATTAGTTGCAAAGATTTTTCCATCAGTATAAATTGTATTCCACATTTTATGATTTAGAAAAGGTTTCTGTTTAAAAGGATTATTGGGTTTGAGAATGTATGTTTATTTTTTGTTATGGATGACGTCTAGAATAGTTTTAAAATCATCTTTCATCTTTTGGAAGATTTCTGGGTTTCTGCCAGAGTAGAGATAGGAAGCGGGATGAACTACGGGAATAACTTTAATGTTGTCTTTGAAAGGGAAGATTTGTCCCCGTATTTTGGTGATGCCTGTTTTGTTGATGATTCTTCCAGTAGCAAAGTTTCCAATTGTAACAATAACTTTTGGTTTCATGACCTTTAGGAGTTGGTCTAATCTTTCTCTACAGTTTTCAATTTCTTCTTTTTTTGGATTTCTGTTATTTTCGGGACGGCAGAGAACTGTATTGGTGATGAAGATATCATCTCTGGAGAGGTTAATTGAAGCTAAGAGTTCATTTAATAGTTTCCCAGACATTCCACAAAAAGGAATTCCTTGTTTGTCTTCATTCGCTCCAGGAGCTTCACCAATGAAAAGAACGTCTGCGTCTTTGTTGCCAGAACCAAAAACCACTTGAGTTCTTGAATTACAGAGTTCTTCGCATTTATTACAGCTAGAATATTGTTGTTTTAATTGATCAAACATAAGTTAAGAGAAAATAAGATAATATATAAAAATTACTCTTCTTTGGGTGCTTCTTTCTTAGAAATCATCTCTACGTATTTACACTTACCACAGACAGATCTGTCTTTGTGAGCTGCTAAGAAAAATCCTTTACCACACTTAGGGCAGAATTTGTTTTTTCTTTCGATACTGTCGCCGGAAATGTTGTAGAGTTCACCTAATCTCTTACTTGGTTTTTTCTCTTTAGGTTTTCTATCTTTAGGTCCTTTGTTAGATTTTCCGATCATTCTTTATTCTCCTTAGTTTCTTCTGTAGGGGCAGCGGGAGTTTCTTCAGGAGCTTCAGGCTTTTCCTCTACCTTGGGTTCTTCCTTAACTGGTTCCTCTACTTTCTCTTCTTCTTTAGGAGCGGCTTCAGCAGTAGCTTCAGCTTCTTCAGCTTTTTTCTTAGTTTCTTCTTCAGCTTTCTTTTTCAAGTGTTTAGTAATAATTTCTGTTTTATCTCTAGCTTCTTGGTTATCATAAACAAAAGCTAAAAATTCTGCTTCCTGATAAGAGAACTTAGAATAAATATGTTTCATAATAATTAATTCTTTATCTTTATTTAATGTGCTTGCTAAAGAATCTCTAATTTGTTCGTTGGAAGGGGTAGCTCCTTCAAAAGTGAGGGTACCTTTAACTTCTAATCGATTTAAGAGTTTGTTTTCCTGTTTTTCTTTAATTTCTAGTTCCATTTTTATCTTATTTTAATTGCATATTCTCCATTGAATTTAAGTTCCATTTTCTGAGCGATGTCAGATTTTTCGAAATTATTGACAAATAGACGACCTTGCCAATTGTCTGTAAAATTATTATTCTTGCAAGCTGGACAAACTTCTCCTTCAACGAAAAGTTTACATTTCCTACATACTTTTCTCTTAGCCATTTATTCTTCACCCTTAACTTCTTCTGGTTGAGTTAACCATTCGATTTTTCCTAATCCTTCTTGTCTCATAGTTAAACCAATTTTTGGATTGTTAATATCTTTATAACTTACTGCGATAACTCTGGCCTTGCAACGGTCATTAACTTTTAAACTTCTTCCAGTTTTTTTACCTTGAAGGACTTTTTCTTTACTAAAAGAAACGAAATCATCCATAGATTGGGAAACGTGAACCATTCCTTCTGCACCACCAAGTTCTACAAAAGCTCCGAAATCTACAATGTCTTTAACCTTCCCAAATACCATTTCGTTTAATTCTGGTTTGTAGGTCAATAAGTCGAAGCCAGTTTCATAGTAACCTGCTCCGTCTCCGGGAATAATAACTCCTTCTTGGATATCATCAACATTAATTACATTGATAACAAATCCTAGTTCTTTGGAGACATAATTATCGTAGTTTTCTCTGATGTTTTTGAGAACAGCTTCTTTTTTAGTTAAATTGAACATTCCTGGTGGAACGCGAATGAAATCCTTTACCTTGACTTTATAGAACATTTTAAGAGTAATTTAATGAGTTTATTTATAAATGTTTCTGATTGAGTTGAGTTGGATGGGGAGAATCAATTAAAAAAGCGATAATGACTCTTATATCTCTTAATATTTCTTAAATTTGATCCATCAGATTACCAGACCAAAACAAACTTTCTTTTCTGTCTAATAGTGATGTATGGTTTAGAAAGACGTCTTTTTAGGCCGAGATCTTGAGTGGCAACAAGTATATCTGGTTTTTTGGATAAGTTTACCAATAAGTCATCAACATTTCCAGAAGGGGTTTTAATCTTTTTAATTTCTTTTTTCTTAAGAATGGCCAAGGCTAATTTAGCAGCGGTTCTGTACTTTCCTCGTTGTTCAGAGATTATTTTCTCGAGTTCATCTATGGTTTTATCTAAAATTCTAAGTTCGTATTTAAAATCAAGAGAGTTATCTATTTCAGCGAAGACATCTAATTTAAACTCAGAAATGGCCATAAATATATTGGTGTCTAAAATTACTGTTTTCATTTCAATCCCTTCGCTTCGACATGAAGAAAGAATTTAGATGATTTGCCCATAATTGTAGAAACAATTAATGAGTAAAGGATGAATAAAACTCCTAAGTCTATAACTTCTCGTCCGATTCCTAAAGAGATGAGGAAGAAAACAACAACTGCTACGGCAACTCCCTTGGAAGAGTTAAGAGTCATGAAAACCTTTTCTTTAATAGTTCTATCTTTTGCATTTTTGAAAATCAAGAAAATTACCCCTCCTCTTAGAGCTAAGTAGACCACAAATAAGATTAGGGCCTTAACATAAAATACCCAACTACCTGGGAGTTTAATGGATAATCCTAGTAAAAGGAAAACAAGAATCTCAAATAATGTAGAAAGGACTTGTCCAAAAGTTTGAAGAGTTTCTTTCTTTTGAAAATAAACATTTCCAAATAAAATTCCTAATGCGGTAACGGCAAGAATCCCATTACCTTTAAGTCCTTCAGCAAGTACATAAGTTAGAAGAGCTGAGACTAATAGAGTTACGGGAGTTAATACTTCAAGATACTTTCCTTTTAAGATTTTAAAGATTAATAAGAAAACAACTATACCTGCACCAATTCCAGTGACGATTTGTTGCAAGAAAGGAATAATTTGTTCTAAGAAACTTCCAACTATAGTTCCCCAAGAAAATGTTTTGGACATTTCAATAACCATAAAAGGGATAATAACTGTTAAAGGGGTATTGATCACAGATTCCCATTCTAAGAAGGTTATGGAGTGGTGTTTGATGTCTTTTAGAACAGAGACTACTGCACTGGGGTCAGTTCCAAGCATCATAGAAGCAAAAAGAATGCTGATCCACCATGCGAACCCAAACAGAAAATGGGTAACAATTGGAATGACAACAAGACTAACAACCATAAATAACAAACTGACTTCGAGAGCAAAACTAGTTTCTTTAGCAATTTCTCTTACTCTAAATCTGGAAGTAGAGTCAAAAACAATCATGATTAAGGCAATGATGGCTACAGAGGTGAGGAATTCTGTAGAAAAAACAACTAAACTTTGTCCTTGGAGTTTGATAAAGGACATTAAGAATCCGGCGACGATAAGGAAAAAAACATTAGAAATTTTTAATTTTCCACAAAGATAAGTTAGGATTACTCCCACCAATAGTAAAATAGAAAGTGCAGTGATGATTTCTAGTGCGGCCATATTATTCCTCTTTTTTATTTGTTAAGTTTTTTAGTTAATAAAACTTTTTATTTTTATGTTAAATTAATATCTTTAATTATTCTTTTTGGGATAAGGATTTGAGGTTTCCTACAAAAAATATTCTAGTTAAGGTAAGGATTAAGGAGAGTAATAAAATACTGGCAGTCATAGCGAGGAGATTATCTTGAGAGAGATAAATAAGAATTAATGAAATAGATATCAGGACGAGGTTTGATATTGTAACTAGGATCACTGGGAAGACTTTTCTTATTCCAATTAATTGGAGGTTTTTAAATATTGATTGAAGGTCTTTTTCTAAGAAGGAATAGGCGACGGCTAGGAAGTAATAAGTGATGACTGCAAGAAATGTTAATCCATAAATTACTAATTCGAAAACTCCTAAGTCGATACCAACTGCGCTTTTGAAGATTGAGTAAATAATTAAAGAAACTGGAACAATAAAAAGTAAAGAAAGGATGGTGAAGTTTAACCAATTCTTGAAGAGATTAGTTTTTTTGAAAAGATAATTAGTTAGACTCCAATTCAACCCGTCAAAGAATAAATAGATTCCAAAACTTATCAGGACTAACCACCAAATATTTTTGATTAAAGATTGGTAGCTTTTTTGTAAAGCAACAGTTTCTTTGATGAAAGGTTGGCCAGATTTTAGAGATTCACTATCATAATTGGCATTATCCAAATAATAACCAATCTCTTGATTGTTTTCAGAAATTAAAATAGTAAATTTTATTCCTACACTAGCAAGAATTGCCAGAGTTAATATTTGTAATATGATTAAGGAGAAGAAAATTAATTTATGTTGTTTGATTACTTTCAATGAGTTATGATAACCTCTTTTTAAAACATCCATTAAGAGAATAAAAATAGTAGAGTATTAAAATGTTTTTGTTTTAGGTGATTATCTTTGTTAAGTAGTCAAGACACTCAATAGAGTCAGAGTTATTCTAGGATCATATCTACTGTTGCGTCAGCGAATATTTTCATTGTATCAAATATTTTCAAGGATGGATGTTTTGGAATTAGTAATTGGAGGTCTGTGCAGGCAAGTGCAACACAGTCAACGCCCTTCTTTTCAAAATCATTAATTATTTTGATAAGTTCTTCTCTATCGCTATTCTTTTGCTGACCAGTAACAAGATTTAGAATAAATTTTCCCATTTTTGCCTGTTGAAAATCATCTGGAGTTACATAGGCAATATTATTTTTTTTAAAAGCGTGTTCATATAATTTATTCTTGATTGTTGCAGATGTTGAAACAATTCCTGCTTTTTTGAATTTATTCTTTTTGAGGAACTTTACTGTCTCTTCGATAATACTCAAAACAGGAATATTTACAGCGTTCCGAATTTCTTCAATGAAAACATGAAGTGAATTACAGGGCATCACAATAAAATCTGCGCCTGCTTTTTCCAATCTTTTTGCTTCAGAAACTAAAAAAGGCAGGTACCTTTCACTTCCCTCATTATTCATGATTAAGTCTTCTTCGATCTGATAAGGTAAAGGGACACTGGCGATGATTATTCCAGGTCTAGCTTTTTTAGTTTTCTTGTAACATGAGAAAACTATATCTAAGTAAAATTCCGAAGTTGTCTCTGGTCCAAGACCTCCAATTATTCCTACTGTTTTCATAGAGGTAAGGTAATTGCTAAATTGTTTATAAATATTGCTTTTGGTTGAATTATTTTGATAAGGATTGATAATTATTAAGCCAATAGTTTACATTTTTAAAAGAAACATTTAAATATAAATAAATTTTGAACAGTATATATTTTTTAAAAGAGTATATAGTTGTTTGGGGTTGGCAAAATAGAGTATAGAAAATTAATTTCTTTTGGTAAAAGTAGTTATGTAGTTAGCCTGCCTAAGGCATGGGTTAGAAAAAATAAGTTGGAAAAGGGAGCCTTGATTTATTTTGATGAAAAAGACCCAGATTTAATTTTGAGTATTACTGGGAATCAGGTTGCAAATAACCGGGAAGTTACTATAAATATTGATGGAAAAGAGATGAGGCAAATCAAGCGGGAGATTATTGGAGGCTATATCAAAAATAATAAAACAATTATCTTGGCTGGTAATGATATAAAAGATAAGGCCAAAGAGATTCAACCAATAATTCAAAGTTTAGTTGCGTTAGAAGTAATGGAACAAACCACAAAAAAGATTGTAGCTAAAGATTTTTTGAATATGGATGATGTGTCAACTAAGACCATAACTCGGAAAATTGATGTAATTATTCGGTCTATGTTTGAAGATTGTAAGAACATGTTTATCGAAGACACTTATGAGAGTATAAATTATAGAGATAATGATGTTAATAAATTAGTGTTCTTAATGTTTAGAATTGTGAGGTATGGTTTTGAAAATGCCTCTTATATGATTAAGAAATTTGGATTAATGGCAATAGATTTATCTAATCTGTGGTGGCTTGCTTTTGAATTAGAATCTGTGGCTGATGAAGTTAAAAGAACTGCGAGATTTATGGGAGAAATCAAACTTAATAAAAAGAAACAAGAAGAGTATGTGGAGATACTTAATAAGATAGAAAGAATTTATTTAGATATTATGAAGGCTTACCACACTCATGATTTGCCTTTAGTTCATAGTGTACTTAATTCTCGTGATGAAGCAATGATGCTTTGTGATAAGTTTTATCTCGAAAACAAACCTATTGAAAAGATTGCATTCTTAATAGACCGAACTAAAGCAGTTGTGGATCATGTCGGCAATGTAGGAAGAGTAATCTACCTAGGTTTTTGATTAGAAAAGTTTTTTAAATAGGGGTTGTTTTTGTTGCTTGTCTTACTAAAAAACGGACACCTGTGAGATCAGATATGTGGGGGTAGGAAAGTCTGGTCAAATCCGCAGGACTTAAGACAATTAAGTTTCGAGGCTCAGGCCTGTGAGATATCCTGTCCTTTAGTAGGTTCGGGGGTTCAAATCCCCTCCCCCACACCATTTCTTTGGGATATATGCAGCTCTACAATTTTGACGGTTGTAAAAAGTATATGCTGGATAAGATAAATAATGCTGAACTCACCTAAATCTTTTTAAATAAGTGCTAATATCAAAATAAATAAGGGGAGATAGTAAGGGGTAAATAAAATGAGACCAATAATTTCAATTAATAATGTTGTTTTAGGGCAAGAAGCACCTTCCGTTGAAGGTGTTGGATACAAAGAAGTTATTGCGGGTATGCCAGTAACAGTTCAATATGGTTTAACTGCTGAACAAGAAGAAGGTGAAGCCCATCTCCATCCTAGTAAAGAGAATGAATTTTTAAGCTTACGTAATTGGAGAAGAGTAGCAAACTCTGCTTTAGTTGCATCATTTCCAGAATATTTTGGCACCATAGAAGAACCATTTTATGATTTGGAACAGGATATTAGAAGAGCAAATAACGATTGTAGCGAGGGCATAATTTCTTCTGCTGAAAATCACGATTTAGTTTATCTTAACTCTGAAAAGGTTGCACAAGCTTGTGTTAAAGTACACTTAGCTACTGATCTTCATCCTGATGGTGAATTTGGGTTTGCAAGTGATATATTAAGTGTTACTGTTAATAATTTTGCAGCTTATGTTTTAGTACATCATTATATTCCTGCAGATAAAGAGGATTATGTTTTAAATTCAGGAATATCCTTACCCATTCTGAAATCTTTAGTTAGAGGAGAACCTTTGAATTTAGATGATAAGACCACTTTTGGAAAAGCTTTTCATTTCCATGACCAAAATAAAGGATATGCTTTAATTGCAGAACCTACTGTGGATAATGTTAGAGCTACAATTGCTGCTGCAGAAGAACTAAAACAATTTGTGGTGGGAAACTCTGCACAATTACAAGGAATTGCAAAAGAAGTTATAAAAGCAGGAAAGATTTGGGACAAAAAAGCAGAAGTTAATGGAGTACATAATCGATATAAACATGAAATGAGTAACCTACTTGCAAAGTTACCGGTTCAAATTTCTTTTGATGATCGTGGAGCTTCAGAATATACTGATATCTTAGATGAAGAATTGAAAGAAGAATTGGTTCCAACTAACGAAAAGTTAATGGAGCTTAGTGAAACTTGCCCAAAAGGATTATTGGAACATATTGTTACTGATGTTCCTCTTAAAACTGAATCAATTTATTATTAATTTTTATTTTTTCTTTCAGAATGTTTTTATATTTCTTTAATATATAGTTTGGCGATTGATAATGGTTTTAAACTAAGAAATAGTTTTATTCAGATGGAAAAATTATTACAATATATGTATCTGTTTTCGGAATTGTTGCCGGGAGAATTACAGGAAGTTTATGGATTGGTTAATCCTTTGGTGTATCAACCCAAAGAAAAAGTAGTAATAGAAGGTGATAAAGGAGATTCTTTTTATGTGATTCAACAAGGAACAGTAGCAGTTTCATTCGAACATCCTAATCTGGGAACTCAAGTAGTGGCACAACTTAAAGAAGGGAATTTCTTTGGAGAGATTGGAGCCTTATTAGGCAAGCCAAGAACTGCCACTGTAACTGCGACAACTGAAAGTTATTTAATGGAGATTGATGGTGGGGAGTTATATAATTTAATGGAATCTCAAAGTCGGATCGGATATAAAGTTATGTTAGCAATGACAAAAGAATTAGCAATGAGGGAAGAGAAGACTAGTGGAGAATTAAGAGAAACGAGAATAGAGAATAGTAGGTTAGAAAAAATATTGTCAAGGACAAGAAAATAATAGTAATCTTTAAATAGAACTTCTTGATTTTTATTGTTTATTGCCCCTGTGGCTTAGTGGTATAGCGTTGCATTGGTAATGCAGAGATCCCGAGTTCAAATCTCGGCAGGGGCTTACTTTCACTTCCCAAACATATAAATATTTATTAATAAAAACAACAATCACAAAAATATGAGAACAGTAGACAACGAAAAAAGTAATTTTAGAAACTTTGCTGGTTTAGAAGCAAAAGTAAGAAAATTCGCAGATAGACATAAAATGCGAAATGAGGATCAATTTTATGGTTGTGCTCAAATGCTTAAATTTCTACCTTGTGTAAGTAAAGTTTATGATCATCTTGAAGAAACTCTAAAAGATTTAGGAATAGAATATAAATTTCCAAAAAAAGGGTCAGTAGAATTATTTGCTGGTTACTCTCGCGATGGTCAACATCAAGATAACTTTGTAACCTCTTATAATGTCCATAAAGAAATAAGATTGGCAGGTCAAGTTGTTAATTTAGAAGTTGCTGGTAATTCTAAAGGTTATTGTGGTTATGTGTTAACTGGCCAAAATGAACTTCGAGGAGATATAAGACTAAGCAGAGATGGAAAAGAATTCATTCATTCTGAATTTCAACAAAAAAAATTAGAAGATTATCTTAGGAGTGAAGTCAATTAAAAATTTCTATCCAAAGAAACCAAAAGAAGGTTCTTCTCCAGGGATTAATAATGTTTTCCCTTCAGATAAGACATAGTCCATACGAAAATTCTTACTTGGATGAATCCCCGTACTATTTGCTGAAACTGGATCTAAGACTAAAGCACAATCATCTGAAACTAGACTTAAAACACCATGGGTGCCGATGAAAGAATCTTGGGTACAATTATAAAGTTCCCAATCGGCCAATTCTGCAAGTGCCATTTTTACAGATAAGGCTTGGCCAATACAATTTATCATTTTATTTCTTCCTAAAGTTGTTAAGGGGATTGGTTCATCTCCAAAGTTTCTCAAGTAATGTTTTTGGCTTCGTTCAAGTAAATATTCATTTCTACCAAAAGAAGAAATGCCATGGACTCCTGCAAAAGGTAAGTTTTTTCTTAACTTTTTAACAAACTTTTTTGCTGAAGATTGCCACTGATTACTTGGTTCTGGAGAAACATTTCTTAAGGTGTCATTCCAAGCAGAATGAATAATCTCTGTTAAGTTATCACTAACCCCATCTATTAATATTTGTTCATCTACAAAACTATAAGTGGGGTCCCATTTTTTACGATAAATCATACCTGAATAATCAACCATAAGAATGCTTCAAGCAGGGAGTTTATAAAGATTATTGATAAAATTGCGATATTTTCCAGAGATAATATTTAACCAAAGAAATGAATTTTATTAGTAAAATATTTTTAAATCAATATACTAATTATTCTTAACGAGAGACTGAACATATGTTCAACCATTGCTCCAAGGATGACATTATCATTCTGTTCTTGGTATAGTCTAAGTTTTTCTTTATTTAATAATTCGTAAATCTCTAGAGAAGAATGGTAATCTTTTTTTAATAAATTTGAGTGTAAGGATTCAAACCAAAAAAATGCTTTTTTAAGATAATTTTTTGTTTTCTTTAAAGGTAGCTTGTTCTTAGTAAGATAAAACAATGAACCCGAAATTTTCTTTAACATTAGAACTAAAATATCATATTCATAAGTTTTCTCCCTACCAAAATTATTTACAAAAATTAACTTCTGACAATAATTACTTTGTTTTAAGATTGAATTTCTAAGTTCTAAGATTTCGGAATCAGTCTCTAGGTTTTTAGAAAAGTTATCTAATAAATAAGAAAACATATATTTAACAGTGATAAACAATTTATTAATGATCTTGTCCAAGTCTTCAGAATTTTCTTTAATTGTATTCTGAACAATTACTTTATGGTCAGTTTGTTCTGTAATAACCATACCAATGAAACTGTCGACAATCTTATTTATTCCCGTAAAAGAAAACTTTTTTTTGTTGGTTATTTCTATCTTATTATAACCTTGCCAATAAAGTAAAGAGATGGCGATTCTTAATGAATCTTCATTTAATTTAGTAGCATCAAGTTTGATTGTTTTTTCTTTGAGTATAGATTCTGGATTAAGAATTAGTTTATTACCATCTTCTTTAATAGAAACTTCATCACCTGGCTTAAGTTTTAATCGATCTACCCATTTCTTTGGAACATAAACGGTTAAACCAGTTCCACCTTGTTTGATAAGTTTTCTATTCATGATTTTTGTTTTAGCTTTAATTTTATTTAAATCTTTTGGTTTTTAATATCTAAGATATGAAAGATAGTGAAAAGATAGTTAAATTAATGGTGTTACTACTAAGGTATAACAATCAAAGGAGGAAATAAAATGAGTTATAAAGAAATTTTAAAACAAATCCCTGAAGATGCAACAGTTGGAATAACTAGAAGAGTTCCTGCATTTGTTTATATGAATCATGTTGTAGAAAAATTAGCAGTTAGAGAATTAGGATACGAGAATGGTGTAATGCCTTACTTTAATTCTGAGGGTAAAAAATTCTTAGAAAATTTAGAATTAAGTACAGTAGTTGAGAAGCTAGAAGAAACTGCAAACATAGAAATTCATCCAAAATATTGGAACTTTAGTGATTCTGAAGCAGCTTACGCTTCAAGAATAGAATCAAAAGCAAGAGCACACGGATTATTAAGAATGTTAGGGGAAAAATAAAAAATGACATTACTAAAAATATTGAAAGTTGAAAATGTAGAAGGAGATTATTCTGCTTTAGAGATGGGTTCTGGTTCAAGTCCGGAAGTTTATGCTTATGGAATTTTCAGTGAAATTGAAAGAGAAAGCGGGCCGGGAACTTTTGCAAGGTTAAGACAAGAATCGCCATTATTTAGTCTACTTAAAGATTTGGGAAGTTACATACAAAGAACCAGTTCCGGTGAAGATATCGTTGCTGTTGTAAACAAGCAAGATAAAGATTATATTTCTGATAAGAAGGTTTGTTTTTTTAACCAAGAACAAACAAAACTATTCTCTACTTACATTGACACACTAACTTGGCCACAGTATGAAATTATGAAAAAGTTTAATGAAAATCTAAAACAAGAATAAAAATGGAAATCAAAATGAATCGAAGAGGATTTTTAGAAAAATTGGGAACTGCGTTTGTTGCTGGAACATTAGCAGTTACTGCCCCTGGATTATTATCTGCGTCAGAAACACCAGACGAAGTATTAGGTGCATTAGAAGATGCTTTAAAAAATGATATGAAAAAAAATGAGAGGGCAAGAGTTTTTTATATTGCTAAGGGGAACCCCACAGCAGAAGGCTACCCTTCTGCTTCAATAATGGTTCGTCATCAAAGTAATACTATTAAAATGTCCGATGATAGTGATTACTTCCAACAAGCTGATGGTGTTCCTGATGTTGTAGAAGTTAATGGAAAAAGGCTTTGTAGTGGTAAGAGTTGTGCTGTTTACAAAGACATGTTTGTAACTTTCAGAGAAAAGCTGATTAATGAACACCTGGAAAATGTTGAAAATATGGTTCAAAAAGGAACTTACATAGTGCCAGCAGATGAAGGGAAAAGTTATTTAACAGATAAAGATGGTTTTATTTCTATATTATCTCCAGATAAAAAGTTTAAGTATAAGTTTATTGATAGTAACGGAAATGGATCTCCCGAAGAAGTTGAGATTAGAGAATACCAAGGGAAAAAACATCGTTTAGTTTTTCACGCAACTAATGATGAGTTTACTGAAAAACATTTTCGTGGTTTGATGCCAAGACTGTACAGTAAGATGGAAAAACATGAAGCTACTAAAAAACCTTCTGTGGATTACAAATCAAAACCAGTTCCTAAGAAAGATAATAGTCTTGACAAAGCCTTGGATAATGCGCTTGAATCTTTGAAGAGGTAAGTTCAAATGTTAGACAAATTGGTTAATAAAGTGGGAATTTATATGGTTCCAGTAATCTTGGTTACGAATATGGGTGGGTGTTCAAGACTAGAAAAGACAATTAGTGATTATTATAATACTTTACTTCCTAGGGAAGAAAATTTAAATGATTCTGTTCAAGAAAATAATGAAAGACCTTCTAAATATAAACCATACCAGTATAACCAAAGTAGTGTTAAGCGAATTTTGAGAACGATCGAAGGAATAAATTCGGGGAAGATTAAAGTAAGGAAAACAAAAAAAGGAGATTATTTTTTATCGAGCAAGAATCAATTTAAAATTAATCCTAAAAGTTATCAGAAAGTCTTTAGAGATGCAGATATTAATGGAGATGGAGTGGTTCAATTACACGAAGCAAGAAGACTTTATCATTCTACTATTAAAAAAAACGCCAAAAGAAAAAGATGATCTGATTTTATATCTTTAAACACATAAATGTTTTTAATGAATTTAGTTCTTTAAAGATAATATGATTGAACAAATCTCTAAGGAAATAAAGGAAGTTCTGAATAGCTTTTCTTCTGAAGATAAGATTATCTTTAATGGGAGAACTATTGAATTGAATAAAGGTTTTAAGGGAATTAACGATAAAGAAGGGGAGAAAACTGTTGCTTTTGTTGATGGAGGGCAGACAGAGGTTATTTCTACCGGAAACTTTTGTTTAAGTTTCATTAGAATCTTTGCCCAGGTATTTAAAGGTCAAGAGAAATTAAATTCTTATAAAAAGGAATTCTATTTGTTTACTCGAGCAAAGTGGATTGAAGGAGAATTATTTTATCAGAGTAAAATTTATGGAGATCGGGCAATTGATGAGAAGGATTTGTTAATATCTTCCAATGATATAACAATTAAGAAAGGGGTAGAAAGGGCTTCTGTTTCTAAAGTAGCTAATATAGCTAGAAGATTTGCAGAATTGAGTTTAGGTTCTTCAATAGAGGCAAATTTTATTGTTCTTGATGGAACTTTAGAGAAAAGTTATCGGAATGAAGAAAAATATTTAGGAAAGTTAAGTGCTGGAGTTTGTGCTTTAGCTAAAAGCTGTTCGCTGTTTACGGTTTCTGGGAATAATCCAATGATTTTATTGAATAAACTTTGTCCTCCTGGATGTTGGAGTTATTTTGTTGATAATAAAACTTCTTTTGTTAAATTACACCCATTAGCAAAACATGTATTTAGGTTTGAAGGTAATTTGGAGGTTTTGCCTTATTTAGTGGAGAATAGTAGGGATGCGGTGTTTTTAGGTTATCCATATGGGCTGATGTTAGCAGATAGGTTCGCTAGAGTTAGTAATGCTGAGAAGAGTTCTTTGAAGGCCTCGTTTTTGTTAAGGGCAGAAAATAAAGAAATTGGAAAGTACTTGAGTTCTTCTAATGCCCATGATATCCTAGATAATTTAGGGTAATATTTATAAAAACGATAAATTCTAGAATTTTAAGGATGATTTTGAAAAAGTTAATGGAAAAACATGGAATTCCAGAATATATCAATAGGGAACAATTGATCTTTATGTTTGATTTAATTGATGAAAAAAGAATAGATCCTCAGCATTTGGGTTGTGATATGACTTTAGAAATGGTGGCAGGGGTAACTCCACATACTGCTATCATGACCCACATACAAAGAGATTTTTCAGAACCATCTATTTATTTTTCTGTGTATGTTGATTATATAACTTGTTGCGGTCGTTTTATTGATGAGCTACGTAAATAAGTTGTTTTTTCTTTAAAATATAAAAAATAATATAAACCAGACCATTTCAAATAAGAATATGGAAGATTTGGGAATGGAGATTAAGTATTTTGGTGATTGTTTAGTACAAACTATGCCAAAATATAGCCAATTTCAATTTGATTTAGCGTTTGGAACTGTTTGGAGAACTTGTGGGGAAGATAATTTGGAAGTGTTGTTGGGTTCTGTAAC
>Ga0233431_1001087_pt1 | contig 50286 bp, 46 predicted proteins | sample SI_118_April2016_FD_179867 | JGI IMG/M metagenome (GOLD analysis project Ga0233431, IMG submission 179867) | Seawater microbial communities from Saanich Inlet, British Columbia, Canada - SI_118_April2016_200_MG | ecosystem: Environmental > Aquatic > Marine > Inlet | place: Canada: British...
GGAAAGAAGGGGCTGAAATCACCAAGACAGTGGAAATTCGTGCTGAGCTGAAAAAATCCCTGAACCTCACGATTACGGAATTCAATCTTAATGACAAACTGAAATACACCATTGAAACCGTGGAAAAAGGAAGAAAATACCGCATAAAATTTTCGACCATACCCGGGGAAAATCGCAATTACAACGGTATTTTGAAATTGAAAACCAGTTATCCGGAAATGCCCCTGATTACCTTCGTCATCCATGGCCGATTCATGAAGAAGGGCCCTAATGACCGGTAGTTCAGAGAAAGTTGTTGAAATCTTTACGGATGGGGCGTGCAGCGGCAATCCCGGGCCGGGAGGTTACAGCTCCCTGCTCAGATATGGAGAAGTTACAAAAGAAATTTCAGGTTGTGAGCGGCAAACCACCAACAACCGTATGGAAATGATGGCCGTCATCGAAGCGCTTCGCCAGCTCAAGCGACCGTGCGAGGTTATTGTTACAACAGATTCTCAGTATGTCATGAAGGGCATGACCCATTGGATTCACGGCTGGATCAAGAAAAACTGGCAGAATTCCCAGAAAAAACCGGTTCTGAACAAAGACCTTTGGCAGGAAATGCTGCGGTTGAGCCAACCCCATCAAATCCAGTGGAAATGGGTCAAAGGGCACCATGGACACCTTGAAAATGAACGTTGTGATCATCTGGCCAGGGAGGCCCTTGGAAAATGTAAACCGTAATAATACAAAGAGACCTTTTTCAAAGGTCTCGCGGAGTTTCTGAGATGAAATGCCCCAAATGCAATTATACGAGCTTCGATTACAACCAGGTCTGTCCAAAATGTGGAAACGATAACGCCCAAGAACAGACTCGGCTGAAACTCTCACCCAACAAACCGAATCCACCTTTCTTTCTGGCCTCTCTGGTTGGGATGGCGGGCTCTGAAAACCTTGAAATCCCGGACCGCGGGGCCGGTATGGGTGCTTCTGAAGGTGCCCCTGGAGGAATGGATGCTCAAGATTTATTGATTGCCCTTGACGATCTGGATTCGGACGATGCCAGACCGGATTCCCAGGAGCCATTGGATCCTTCAAAAGATGAAATTGTATTTGAAACAAACGATCCCAAAGAGGATTCACTGGAACCCCTTGATCCGGCGGAAGATGAAATTCTGTTTGATCTGGAACCGGCATCTGAAGAAGTCGAGGAAATACCGGAGAAAGCTCATGAAGTGGATCTTTTCCTGGCAGATGAACCCCACAGCGCAAAGACGCCCGCAGAGAAAACCGATTCTGCAGAGATCACCCATACATCGGAAGAATTGGATTCCCCGGAATTGTTTCTATCTCTGGACGACCTGCCGGATAGTGATGCCAAAACAGAACCGTCTGCATCAAGCGGCGTAGAAGAAGATGAGATCCTCTTTGAACTGGAAGAGGCATCCGAAACGGAAAGCGCACCTCCTGAAAAAGAAACCCCTGATGAAAAGGGTTTCTGGAATTCTGACGAAATAAATGAACAACTGGCCGCCTTCGACCTTGAAGAAGCCACAACCGAAAAAAAGGATGCTTCCCCGAAAGACAACGCTGACGGAAAAGAGGACGTGAATCTCTTTTCAGACAACGATATTGAACCCCTCGATCTTGAATTGTCCTTGGATGATATGGAAAAAAAGCCTGAATAGTGCTTCGTTTTCCCAACCGGTGTCAATCCATCAAAACTGCTCGAACCGGAGCCCCCTCCCCGCCCCCGATCTTCAGGGGAAAACAGTACAGAGTATAGTTGCCCGCGGGGACACTTTTCAGATTAACCCCTTCCAGGATCGGAATGCCCCTGCCGAGAATCTTGCGGTGTACAGGAAACCCTTTGCTGCCATATTTTTCAATGGTAATGTAATCAATACCGACCAGCCCGACCCCTTTTTGCAGACACCAATCCGCTCCCTTTTCACTGAGATAAACAAAGTTCTCCTCAAACACGCCGTTTTCAATTCGACCTTCCGTGGAGTTGCTGGTTTTGAAGAGGATGGCCTCACCGGGAAGAACATTCATATTTTCCAGCTCCCCAGGCTCAATTGACACCCTGTTTTGAACATGGACCACAAGCGCCGAAAGAATAAATTTTTCAACCGGGAACCGGTCAATGGTTTTTCCGTCTGAAAAGAAATGGGAAGGCGCATCCATGTGCGTCCCGGCATGGGCGCTCATGGTGATTTCGGAGAAATTGCATTCACCACCGTCTTCGAGGGTCCGGATCATTTTCCGTTGATACGGGGTATCTCCCGGGAAATCGATGGATTCATCGCCCAGTGAAACGGATATGTCATAGAGTCTTCCGTGTGACAACTGTCATCTCCTCAGCGCAAAATTGTAACGAAGCGGGTGTTGCGTCATCCGAATTATTCTTTAACCAGCAGATTGAAATACAAACGTTGACAGTATCTTCAAAAAAGTTGAATGCAGGTTTTAGGTTTCAGGCGTAAAGGGTTTGAAACAGGCGTTCCGCCATATCCACGATGTGGGGACCGGTTCTGCAGGTCAGTCCGCAATCAAATTGATAAATTCGCCCGGTCTTCACCGCTGTCAGCCGGCGCCAATGCAAATCCGCTTTCAACCGCGGAATAGCATTCAAGCCCCCTCCGCATATGAAAAACATCTGCGGGTCCCACGATCTGAACTGTGCAAAGGGCACCTTGGGATAGGCTTCGTCGATGTCCGTGGTTACGTTTACTCCGCCGCCGCGTAAGATAACATCATACTGGAATGAGCGCGGTCCTGCGACAATCAGACTTTCGCCGTTGAAATCCAGCACCCGGGCTACGGTTACCCTCTCATCAGGGGCAATTTTCAGAACCTTGGCGTCAAGCACTGCCATCCTCTTCCTAAGCCCTGCAACCAGTGCCTGCGCTTCATTAGAGATATCCAGTAAAACGCCCATGGACAACATGTCTTTAAAGACTTCATCCACAGTGGCCGGGTTGAAAAGTTCCAGTCTTATGCCTCGGGTTTTAAAAACAGGGATCAGTTTCTCATGGGCGGTTTCAAGTCCCAGAACCATGTCCGGTTTGAGCTTTCCGATGCGATCCATGTCCGGATCAAACCAGGAGCAGATGTGCGGTCTGGTGTGAACTTCCGGTGGAAAGTCGCAGGCATCGGTAATCCCGACCACACGGTGACCCGCGCCCAATGCAAAAATCGTTTCCGTTATGGAAGGGGTTAGCGATACAATTCTTTCGATCATATTTTCTCCTGTTTGTAAGGGAATATTGCTTTATTCCTTTGGGTATTCGCGGACAGCCCGAATAAAAGCGGCAATGTTTTCCATCCTGGCCGCCGGATAAATATCCGCCGGCGGTGCAACCGCCGTGGCGCCCTGGTCCAGGCGATCACGCACCGCTTTGGCGATGGTTTCCGGATCGCCGTCGGCCAGCATGGGATTACTGCCGCAACCGGTGAAAAGCGGCAGAAAAGCCGGGATCTTTTCCCTTGCATCGGTCGTATTGCACTGGCGATCAATCTGAACGCCGTCCGGGTGGCATGCCAGGAGAAACTCCAGGAACTGATCCGTGCCACCCACAAGTGAAATGGCCATGGGGCAGGGTTTTACTGAAAAAACCGCTTGAAGGTGCGGCAGCAGCATTCGGCCGAACATCCTTGGGGAAACACTCACCGCTCCCCCCTCTTCCACCACCATGAAATCAACCCCTGCGGCGGCATAAACGGTTTTCAGCGCATTGATAAACTCCGTCAATCGCTCTAAAATCCTTCCTGCCTGATCCGGCTTTTTCAGCAGCATGATAAACAACTGCTCAGGTTCCATCACCTGACCGGCCAGCGTGAAGGGGCCCGGCATGAACACTCCGACGGCGCCCGTGTCTGAGTTTAGATTCTTAAGCGAATCGATGGTTTGCAGAATAGCCGGCATCCGCCCACGGGTTCCCATATGGGTCGGAATGGCTACATCTTCAGCATGGGCTACGGGCCGGTGGGCGATGGTGGGGTAGACCGGGTGGCCGTCGAACCCCTCATGATAGCATACCCCAGCGCCGAGAATTTCCGCTTCCACATTCAGATCAAAGGGCACGACAGTGGATTCAAATCCCAGTTCAAAACCCATTCGGGCTGCCGTGGTCATGGTTCGTGCATCCCGGAAAACGTCATTGAACGCCAATCCGCGATCCCGAATGGCGGCAATGGGCAGAAACGGTCCGAGATGGAAGGTGGGTCGATTGCCCCTTTGATACTTGCGCATCAGTTGCATCAGCTTATTCTGCACGGGCTTCTCCGTTCTAACGCATCCTGGATAACTGCTTTCAAGCCGTTGAGCCCGATGTTTTTTCTCTCCAGAATCGGCAGGGCCGTCTTTTGGGAAATAGCATCGATCTGATCCCGGTAAGCGTCCAGGTCTCCCAAAGCATCCAGGAGTATGATGCCGTCGAGCATGTTGAACATGTCCCGTATCTCTTGACCGGGCCTATCCCAGATTCTGCCCATAAAACCAATGAACGCCGGATTCAAAAACAGCATTTTGTGTTCCGGATCGATCTCGAGCAGCCGCCCCCTGCCGCCCAGGAGACAATCAATGCAGTTAAGTCCGTCGACTTTGACCACCCCGTGTTTTTCAACCAACGCCTGCATTTCGCCGTTGAAACCCAGACAGACGTCACCGTAGACCACAACAATGCCGCCTGGAGAGCGAGGAAAGCGTTTTATCAGGGCACCGTTCAAAGCTTTCTGAAGACGGCTGTAATCGGTGTGCAAGCCCTTGCTCAAATAGTGAACCTCCGCATCGATCTCCCCCAACTCGAGCAACCGGTCGATTTCTTCTTGCAAGATGCCGCATGCAATCATTTTCGGTTTATCCGCCTTTTGCATGGAAAGATCTCCCTTCAACCCGGGCTTTTCACCGGGTAATCATTCGTAGCCATCACCTGAAGCCCATGGTTACCACAAAGGCGTGGAGGCGTAAAAAGGTTTCTGCTTTTTCAATTGTTTTCGCTTGACGCTCGGTTCGGGGTTCTTTATTTTTATCCCCATAGATTGAAATTATGTCTATAATAAATATGTTGGTTCGGGATTCAAGGCATCTTAATCAATTCATAATCGAAATCAGGGAGGATGAAATGAAAGTACTCAATCTTTATTTTTCTTCAACCGGGAATACAGAGAAGGTGGCGAGAAAAATAGACGCAACAGTCCAGGAGCTGGGATACCCGGTGGATACGATCAAAATTGGTTCAAAGGAACTTTCGCTGAACATTCTCGACTATGATTTCGTTTTTGTGGGATCCGGGGTATATGGCCAGCTGCCGGGAAAAACCCTCATGGATCTTCACAGAGGGCTGATTCAGAGTTATGTCAAGGCGGGGGAGATAAAACCCACTTCCCCCAGAAGGCCCTCTTCCCATGTGGTCGCCTATTGCACCTATGGCGGTGTTCACACGGGCATCAATGAGGCGATTCCAGCCGTTAAATTTATGGGTCAGCTCTTTGATCATCTGGGGTTCACGATTATCGGAGAATGGTATGTGGTGGGCGAATATAAGACGGAGAAACTTCGAAGCCATTCCGTGGGTGGTCGCCTGGGGGATATACGGGGAAGACCAAACCAGGCGGACCTTGAAGAGGTCGCTGAAAAAGTGAAAGGCGTACTTTCTTCTGTTGAGTAAATTTCCTCGTGCTCCACCCTGAACGTGGGAACCAGGTGGAACGAACCGTATTCTGACGGGAACGCCGCGTTCCAAGCCGACGCTCCGTGAGATTTTATTCCTGAATACCCTCCAGTTTCCAGTCGGATGAGCCTGATTTGGAAAAAGCCCACCGTTCCAGGAACTTCACCGGCTCAGATGAACTTCCCTCAATGACATTTCCGGTGGCCTCATCCACCGTGTAATCCAGCAGGTTTGCTCGAAACTGGATAATGACAAAGGGTTCCCCGTCCATCTCCCCCATGTCCACAATATCCACCTTGCGCACGGCAATGTTTTCAAGGCGGTTTTCCTGCCCTTTGGCTTTCAAATCCGCAAAATGCTGTTCGTATTCTCCCAGGAGCTGGGCTCCCAGATACTGCGTCATCACGGAAATATCCCTGCGGGTCCAGGCCGCCTGGACCTTGAAAAACACATCCTGGGCAAATTCTTTGAAACCCTCGGGATCAAATCCCGGATCGGAGTGTCTAACCGTATTCAGTTCTTCCACTGCAGGGTCCCCCGATGCCATGTCGGGAATATTGCCCGATGCCATATCCGGGGGCCGGGATGGCGGGGCTGGAACATCTTCATATCCACCACCGGTGTTATATCCCCCTCCCGGTGAGGAGAAGGGCGATCGGTTGGACCCCGAGCGGTTCTTCCCTGAAAATTTTTTATAGAGGAAGAAAATCAGCCCTCCGATGATCAGGATCTCAAACAGACCAATGCCACTGCCACCGACACCGCCGCCACCCATGCCGGCACCATGACCCACACCGCCGAACAACATGCTCCCAATGGCTCCCCCGAGAAGACCGCCGCCCAAACCTCGCATAAAACTTGAACTTCTCCGAGGCGTGTTTACGTTCGTTCTGGGAGCGGTCCGGCTCGGCGTTCTGCTGAAGGAACGACTACGGCTGAAAGATCTTCCACCGCCCCTGCTTCTGGCCTCTGAATACTCCACCCAAACCGCCGATACAAAAAGAAAGGCGAAAAAGAGCGCCATCATTGAAATCATCACCTGGTGTTTTGTAGGTTTCCGTCTTGATATATTTCGCATTTTATCCCCTTGATTCCTCACTCATGAAAAACCCTTTTCCGCACAACCTCTAATGGCCGTTGGGTCGTTACAAATATTCCATTACCTCTATTTCAAGGCCATCCGGCCCATTTACAAAAAAGATTCTAAGGCCATCCATGGGGGCAAAGGGTTCTTTTGAAATTTCAGCCCCCCGCTTCTTCAGTTCCGCCAGGGCCTTATCCAGGTTTTCCACTTTCAAACCGATCTGGTAAACACCCCAACCGGGCTCATGGGGTTGCACACGGATAGTAACCTCCTCCCGTTTGGGAGAAAAGGCAAACCGTTGTCCCGCCATTTCCAGTGTAATTATGGGCATCCCTTTTGCTTCACTCCTGGCTACCTCTTTCGCATCAAACATCTTTTTGAAGTAGGCAATACTTGCGTCCACGTCACTACAGCGGACATGAATATGGTCTAAAAAATACTCCATAGAAACCTCCTGATGTACGATTTTTCTTGTGAATTTACGGGTCAGAGAGATTGATTGTCAATGGGAATCCGCGTTGCACGCCAGACCCTCTCCTCCGGCAGATTTGCTCAAGACTTGAATCAAAGGTCAACAGGACCAACTCAGGCAGCTCGTTTAGCAGATTCTTGGCTGTGGCAGGATGCCACAAATCTGCACCACGCAAAGGCCATTTCGGCTCAAACTTCTGGTTATTTCCCACTCAGGAAAAGCTGACATCTCGATAGAATCACTGTAATTACATTGTGGCTTAATGTCAAACAAACAAGTCACGGCCAAAAACCGATCTAGCAAATCCGCCGCATTTTTTCTCCATCATTGACACTTATGTTCTGAATCTGATAGGGTGCGGCCTTTCTCATAAGAGCCTGAAAATTGGAACAGAGATTCATTGTGCAGAACTGGAAATTTCGGACTCCCGAGAGGAATCAACAACAACAAAAACATCGATCTATACAGAGAAGATAGAAAGGAAACCAATGGGTCTCATAAGCGGCTCGGGGAGTTTTACCCGGTACCAGGTAAGGGGTAAGCCCGCAGAGGACTTTCTGGAAGATCTGTCTGAGAAAATCGGTCGTCATACCTTTCGAAACCTGACTGAAGATTCCACCCAGGAACGGTCTGCGGGCTGGGTCAATGTCATGGACATGTTCGACAACCGTTTTGCGGGATTTGAGTTTCTCAAAGAACCTTACATTGCCATGTCCCTGAGGGTGGATGAAAGAAAGATCCCCGCAACAGCCATTAAACAGTACTGCCTGGAAGCTGAAGAAAAAATCAAAGTCGCTGAAAATCTGGATTTTCTGCCGAAAAGGCGGCGGGCGGACATCAAGGAAGGCGTTAAACTGAGGCTTTTGAAGCGGGCCATTCCCGGTTCCAAAGTTTACGACATGGCCTGGAACTACCCTGCCGGCGATGTTGTTTTCGGCGGTACCAATACCAAACTCTGCGACGAATTCCAGGAGATCTTTCTTAAGACCTTTGATTTTCATCTTCTGGCCATGTGTCCCTATACCCTCGGCAGTGGATTTCTTGAAAAAAAGGGCGATTCCCCCGATCTCATTGACGGCCTCGCCCCTTCAAATATCTGGGAGGCGTCTTAACCATGCAGTTACTTGAAAAAGTCAGAAAGACGGAATTCCTTGGAAGGGAGTTTCTGGCCTGGCTGTGGTTCAGAACGGAAACGGAAAGGGGCCACTTCAAACTGGGCGACAAAGCCATTGAAATCTGGTTTGATGGTAAAATCACCCTTCAAGGTGAGAATGAAAGAGGCCTTGAAACCATTACCTGCAGCGGTGAAAGCCAGAACATGAAAGAAGCCCGTTTCGCTTTAGCAGAAAACAAAGAGGTGGTTCAAGCCACCCTGGTATTCAGTATGGACGACAACCAGTGGACGTTCGTTCTGGACTCCCTCTGGTTAAATTTCAAGACCTTCAAAACGCCCAAAGTCATACAGGATAAAAAAGACGATCCGGACGGCCTCTTTTATGAAAAAATGTTCCTCATCGAAGCAGCGGTATCGGCCGTAGATGACATTTATGCCGAATTCATTAAACTCCGAATCTCCCCGGAATGGTCCGGTGAAGAACTTCCGGCATTGTCCCGATGGGTTCAGGAGGGTAAATAATGCCCAAACGAAAACTGTCTATTTCGCCAATCTCTGCGTCAGATCAAAACTTTAATCCTCCTTGACCTTGACAAAAAATCCTAGTTTTCGTTCAGACACTAAAAATAGCATTCGGATGGTGACTGTCTGTTGATGTCGTGGAGCACATAATGCGACGAACCAAAAAACCTCCAAAAAAAAGACCCAGGAGTGAATTGATGCCCATCGGGGACGTCATCGCCTCCCTCATGACTGACGGCACCCTCCCTTACAGGCCTGATGACGTTGAAATCTGGCGGGTATGGAAAGAGGTGGTCGGTCAGACCTATGCTGAAAATTCCCAACCTTCAAGGATTCGAAAGAAGCAGTTGACGGTGACGGTTGCAGATTCCATCTGGCTCCAGGAGTTGACCTTTTACAAAGAAACCATCCTTGAAAAACTCAACCGGAAACTGGGCAGAAAAGCGGTTGACTGTATAAATATCAGGGTTGGGTCCCGATAGCACGAAAATTCCGGATCCCGGGGACACAACAGGTAAATACAAGTAGAATTTATTTTGTAGCCATGAAAACCAATTTTAGTCTTTACGATATCGACCACTTACAGGGAAAGTATCAAAGTCGAAATTCAAGCAATTTTGACACGAAGTCAAATCAAGAGAATCGGAATTAAATACCATGTTCAAAAGCGTTCTTCAAATTGGCACTTACTATCGAAAGGGCGGCGCAGCTCGTGCAATGCAACGCCTTCATAGGGGTTTAATCGAATGTGGACATGCCAGCCAAATTGTTTCTCGTGAAAGGCCGGCAACTGACTCAATTATTTGCATAAAACCTCTGGATACTGAAAGGGATCGAAAGGAGCATTTCCTAAGCTCGGTAATTCAACGGTTTTACATTGATTCGAGTCGTACCGCGTTAAGTAATACACTTTTCACATTCTATCAACCCGGTCTGGACTTAACCTGCCTCGAAATCGCTCATTCCGCTGACATCATTCATCTGCACTGGATCATAGATGAAATGACGCCTCAGATGGTGAAGCAACTAACATCATTGAAGAAGCCAATTGTCTGGACTCTTCATGATCAGTGGGCATTTACAGGGGGTTGTCACTATTCCGCCGGTTGCATGGAATATTGTTCAAATTGTGAAAGCTGCCCCCAGCTTGATCGAGATCCTTTGAAAATAACAGAAACATTGTTGAAAGATAAAAAGGAGCTTTTCGATAACCCTTTATTGACGATTGTCACTCCCAGCCAATGGATGGCGGATTGCGCGGCCAAGAGTACGGTCTTCAGAAATCACCGCATTGAAGTGATTCCAAACGGCATAGAGACGTCCGTGTTTTCTCCCATGCCTAAAGCGTATGCAAAGAAAATGATTGGCATAAACGAGAGAAGCAAAACTATTCTTTTTTGTGCTTTTGCCGGTGACGAGAAAAGAAAAGGATTTTCAGATTTTACAGCTGCCATCGGCTATGCCATGTCAAATTTCGAATTTAGACGCAAGGTCGAAAAATCAGAACTTGAGTTGCTTTTCTTAGGGGGAAGCGAACAAACGTTTGATCAAACGGAACTGCCCGTCAAAAATCTTGGGCTTTTTGATTCGGACGCAGAGATAACCATGGCATATGCTGCCGCCGACCTCTTTGTGCTACCCTCTTTAGAAGACAACTTTCCCAATACCATGCTGGAAGCAATGAGTTGTGGCACCCCACTAATTGCCTATTCGACAGGCGGTATACCCGAAGCGATTACCGATGGGGACAACGGTCTTATTGTTCCGACAGGCGATTACAGAAAGTTGGGTGATGCGATTTGCTCCCTTATGGAGAACGAAGAGCTCCTCAAACATATGGGGAGGCGGGCACGTGAAAAAGCTTTGCGAGAATTTACTATAGATACGCAAGCAACCAGGCATTCTCATCTATATGAGACACTCCTCAGGGATAAAAGCAAACTACCCAAAAAATCCAGCCCTATTCACAAACGTGCAGCACAATTTGGGAATATCGCTCACAATGGAAATGTTCATACAGCAATCGCTACATCCATAGGCCCCCGATCCGATCTTATTTTTGACGCAGTTTTACTGAATTCACTCAACGCATTGGATTGCAGCCGAAACGATCTAATCAAGGAAAGTTTAGAGAAAGAATTCGAGATTCGGAATTTAAAGGGAGCTGCCGATGAACGACTGCAATTATTGACGGAAAATTCAGGAAAATATGAGAAAGAGCGCGAATCTCTATTGCTGGCGCTAGCGGAGCAAAAAACCCGCACAAATAAATTGGAGCAGCAAGCCGGATCCCTTTTAAAGGAAGTTAAAATAAATGAATTGAAGATTCAGAACCTTAAGGAAGTTGCCGATGAACGACTTGGGTCATATGAAAAGGAGCGCGAATCTTTAATGCAAATCGCCGGAGAAAGACATGCGCATATCGAAACTTTAGCGCAACAAAATGAGGATCTGAGATCAAAAAGAATTTCATTCGCCTCCCTTACCCGAAAAACTAAAAAGAAATTCCAGAATTGGCACAAGTATAATTATTTCAAAACCTTTCTTGATCCTCGTTTGGGAATTCTTGAACAGTATCCACCAAGAAAGCTTAAAATACCAAAAAAATATCTCAGAACCAAGTGGCGTACGCAATATCCCTCCATCAGTATCGTAACGCCATCCCTGAATCAGGGTGTTTTTATTGAACGAACCATTGAAAGCATTTTAATGCAGAACTATCAACACTTAGACTATCACATAGTTGATGGCGGTTCGAAAGACGCTACCCTAAACATATTGGGGTCTTTAGACAAGCCTTCGATTTCTTGGTGCTCCGAGAAAGATAGTGGTCAGGCAAACGCGATTAATAAGGGATTTCGAAAAACAAAAGGCGATATAATGGCATACATCAATTCCGATGATATGCTTTTGCCGGGTAGTCTTCATTACGTGGCAGGATTCTTTTTCAAAAATCCCAAAATAGATGTCGTTTACGGGCATCGGATAATAATTGATGAAAACGATTTTGAAATCGGCAGGTGGGTAATGCCAAGGCATGATAACGAAGTTTTGAAGTGGGTAGATTTTATCCCTCAAGAAACGCTTTTCTGGCGCAGAAGAATATGGGAAAAAGCAGGTGGATGCATTGACGAAAAATACGACTTCGCCATGGACTGGGAGTTGATTTTGCGTTTTCGGAAAGCAGGCGCAAAGTTCAGGCGAGTGCCTCGATTTTTAGGCGAATTTCGACGTCATTCGCAACAAAAGACTTCAAAGGAAATCGAAAAGCAGGGCGAAATTGAGATGCAGCAATTGAGAAAAAGAAGTATCGGCTATCAAACTGATTATGAGGAAATTAATAAAAACATTCGTTCATATATGAATGCCCATAAACTTCTAACCAAATTGCATCGCGTTGGAATCCTAAGCTATTAAACTTTTCGATATCGCATGTTATAATCATCCAAACCCGCACATCACCGGATTACCTACCCCATAACATATTGAGTCGAGGGTATTCATATCGGACCCCAGCAAAATCTCAGATATCAGTGTTGCCCCCAATAGAAAAATCTCCCTGGCCCAGAAGCGTTTGAGGGTGGTGAGGCCGGACGGCGATGCAAAATCGGGATTTAAAGCAATTTCATGCTCCTTTTTGGTTTAAAGATTGCGTGTACTATTAAAATTCCTTGTGACTGCTGCCTTTACCAACCAGAGAATCGTTCCCATTGTAGGCAAAAACAGTAAACTCGTAGGTACCGGTTCCTGTGGGAGCTTGAGAAGGACAGGGCCCCTGATAGTTTGACAAACTTCCATAGGGGATGATCCCCTTTCCATCGTTTGAAACCTTCCCCCCACCGTGATCGTAGTCGTTGTTTTGAATATCGATGACTTTCACTTTAAAATAGGCGGTATCCTTCGGAACATCTGAAACGCTGATTTCAGGGTTTTTTGGGTCAAAGCATTTTCCATAGTCTTTCGGCCAGGTAAAGCTTATAATTATTCGTTTTACATTGGGATTGTCTCTGGCGTTTTTAGTGTCGTCATCGGTGCACCCTGCCATCATAAGGACTAATGCAATAATCAGATACCGGGATTGAATCATATCATCCCTCCTGAAAAATGATTTATTGTTCAGAATCATCGATAGTCTGTTAAGTTGTTGCACAAACAAAATTAAAGATAGGCGTTACTTTTCTTTTTTCATAATCCCCATGGAAATAAGTGTCTCGTACATCACTGGATGAATATTTTCCAATATCAGTAAAATGATGTTTTTTTAATAAATTATCAATCTCTTCCACTGTAATGCCAAATTTATAGGGTTCACCAAGCTTCTTTACCATTTTGTACATCACTTTTCCCAGCCGTTCTGTTGATGTTCCATCAATAACTTCCGGCGGAAAATAGTCAAAAGCAACTTTACTTCCCCGGGCCGAGTTCTCGACGATAAATTCTAACATTTGTTCCACTGATTCCTTCTCAAGATAGTAAGTCACACCTTCCCATATGAAAAGCGTTTTTTCTGACGGTGCATATCCACTTGAAATAAGCGACTCCTTTAAATCATCCATCTCAAAGTTAACAGGAATATAGGTAATATTGTCAGGGATATCTTTTATATTCTCTTTTATTTTAGCCAGCTTGTCTTTTTGTGTGCTGGGATGATCAACTTCAAAAATCCTTGCATTGGGTAAGATATCGCGAAAGCAATATGCACTCATATCATACCCTGCACCGAGAATAACAAGTTGAGTATACTCGCCGGGAAAACACTGTTTTATACATTCATTCATAAAACGAACACGGGCTATAACTGAAATGTAAAAACCTGGATATTTAAATTTTCCGAGCAGTTTCATAATCAATTTATAAATGGGGTTATAAATAATTTTTTGCCATTTATTCCCCAGGAATATCTGGGCATAGGGATCATAAATAACACGGTCCTTTTCTGATCGCATTGACTCCACCGCTCTATAAGCTGCAACACCTTCTGCAGTATCGCTGGATTTACTTTTGTGCATGATACAAATCCTCCTATAGTTGTTGGATCCTTTGATATTTAGTGCCCGAACGAAAACTGTCTTTTTCGCCAATCTCTGCGTCAGATAAAAATTTTAATCCTCGAAATACCAAATGTATTCCTGTGGTTAAAATTTTGATCTTTCTTGACCTTGACAAAAAATCCTAGTTTTCGTTCAGACACTATATTAGTATCAAACTTAAAACTTCACGTTGAAACCAGCTTCATGCCTTTAAAGCAAAGAACCAGATGGAGGCTTGACGGCAATATCTCCCATTGAATTTTTCCATGCATTAAAACCAGCCTGTAAAAGGACATCCACTGCACGGTCTGTGTACCCTTCCTTTTGCATCTGGTGCCAGATCATAGCACCTTTTAGAATGTATTGGTCTCTTGCCATAAGTTCCTTGGGAAAATGCAAATACCCGTCCTTTTCGCGGGTGCAAATATTATGATTTTCCAGCAATTCATCTAATCGGTTACTGAACGAAGGCCAGAAAGACCGATCCGAACGTATTTTTCCGCTGCACGTTGCCAGCAGTACTGCTTCCGGATCATTTTTCTGGATTGTAAACCATGGCATGATGGCCAGATGCCCTAAATTATCCAGACTGAACGCAAACTGACTTGGGTATAAACCGTCGCCCCCTTTCTGATAAATAATGTACCTTGATTGTGCCGCGAAGCCATTAGTCCCGGTGATGATGATACCATCATCATCGAGAAGTTTATCGGCCTGATACAAGATCTGTTTTCTAATTTCAGGTTTAAAATAAACTAACATATTCATGACACGACAGACTTTGGCTGGCGGGAGTTTCAAATTCAATATTTCTGATTTGATGAATCGGAGGTTGCCTGTTTCGAAATTACGGATGTGGTTATGTATGAGTCTGTTCCCATCCTTTTCCACTGTTTCACTGTCCGTTATACAATCTGGACTATTTGAGTCTCTCAGCAGAGGAAAAAGATCTGAAAAAAGCTGTTTAAACTGGTTTTTGATCCTCACTGGGTCCGGATGTACAGCCGACCTGGTGGTGCCGGGCAATATCTGAAAATATTGGAATCCATCCTTTTGGTCAAAACAGGCATAATTTCCGTCTTTGTCGTATAAAACATAATCGGCAAAGGCTTGGTCGACTCCGATAATTTGCCAGTCAGTAAATCTTTGGGCTGTCTCTGCCGTTGTGACAGGCGGGAACCCGCACCCTATATCAACAAAGAGAAGCGGTTCTTCCCCAGACATCCAATTCAGTAGTGAAACATAATCATCTAATTTTTTGTGGCGAAATGGAAATGTAATGGGGGGGATACGTCCCCCCCATGCCCCTGGTAACATATTTGGGATGGTCAAAGACAACCACTGGATGAGAACCGGACTAAACTGGGCTGGCGAATATTTGGAGCGTTTCATTAGTGTCAACAATCGAAGGATATAGCCCTGTGCATCGTCTGGCAGATTTGACCAGGATATGGCGCCGGCCAAATGTTGCGGCAAACCCATCCCTAAATATTGCTCAACCAGGTTATCAAACGCTGCCTTTCTCTTGCTTCCCAATTTCTGCTCCCAAATATTCAAACTAATTTTACGCTACTTGTTCAGCCAGATATTAAATTGAGTTCCTGAGAAACCCTCCTCTCCAGGCACGGGCTGTTTAATATTTTTTACATAGCTTTTGGCAAATATATAATGTCTAAACCCGGACAGAATTATAAAAGGTGAGTCTGAATTGACCTTTTGAACTACAGTGTTCAGCATTTTTTTTCTGGCATCAGGATCAGTGCTCAGGCGTTGCTGAACCAGCAGTTTATCCACTTCTTCGGAAGAATACTTACTCAAATTCAAAGGACTCTTAGAATGAAAATATGCCAGTGAAATGGGTCCCATATCATAGCCTCCAGGGAACCGCCACGAGGTCATATCATATTGCCCAGTGAACAATTGCATAATAATAGAGGAAAAATCCATGGGCATTGGGTCCACTTTAATGCCAATTTCTTTCATCATCTGTTGGACAATCACACCCGCTGCCCTACCCCGTGAAGTGGCTGTATGAAGATATTTTAATTCCACAGGTTTGCCATAATCAGCCATCAAGGCCCGGGCCTTCTTTAAATCATGATGCAGATAGCCGGTATTGTTTGAATTTGGTTTATCTTCATGCCAATTTTCTGTGTAAGGCACTGTATTTTTATAATTGGCTTTTATATACTTTTTTTGATCCCAGGCAAGCGCAATGGCATTTCTTACCCGAACATCATTCAAAGGTGGTTTTTTGCTATTAAGAAGCAGAACTAAACAACTTCTATAGTCCACAATATGGGTGGAAAATTCAGGATTAGAAGTCAACTTTTTAACATGGGTCGGCCAGTCGGTCATGATCATATCGACCTGTCCGGAAACCAATGCAGCATAACGGCTTTCATGGTCAGGCATTATGAGGTAGACAATTCCATCCAAATATGGTTTGCCTTTTTGCCAATAATCAAGGTTCTTCACCAATGCAATACGATTTCCACTCTTCCATTCCTTAAAAAGGAATGGTCCAGTACCAACCGGCGAACGGTGTTGGGTGCCCTCTTTAACTGCTTTGGGCGATGGTATGGGAGAAACAAACCCCGCTGGATTTGTCAGAATTGAAGTAAAAGGAAGCCAGGCATGCTTCAAGTTAAATTGCACCTCATACTCTCCTGTTTTTACCACCGATAAAATAGGCTTGATCGTAATTTTAAAAATCAATCGGGTTTCAGGATCTAAAATACGCTTCCAGTGAAAAACCACAGCATCGGCATTAAACGGTGTCCCATCGTGAAATTTAACCCCTTGTCTGAGTTTAACAGTCCATGTTTTTCCATCAGCAGATGATGAGGCTGATAATCCTAAAACAGGGATAAGTTCGCCGTTTTCTCCCCGATCAAAAAGCATTTCCATGATCCGATGGGCCACTTCACTACCAACACCAAAAGGGGAGCGGGTTTTAAGGACATCAAATCCGGAAGCACTGCCCCAGGAAACAATACGCAGAGTGCCGCCATATTTCGGTTCACCCTCACTGGCCGAGGAAATCCCCATTGTCATGATTAGTATTCCAAAAACAAGTACGGCAAACAGGATCATTTTTAAACCATTTGATTTGTTTCTAATTCCTTCCATGTGGTGTTCCTCCTTTTTAAACTCTGATGATTTACTTGTAGCCGTTTTCAAATTCAATATGGGATCGTTTTTTTCAGCATTCCGGAAAGTGGCATGCAACCTTATGTCCCGGTTCTATCTCATTTAATTCAGGTTCCTTTTTTTCGCACAGCACCTGAGCCTTTGAGCACCGCGTACGGAACCTGCATCCTGAGGGTGGATTAATTGGAGAAGGTATTTCTCCTGTGTTTGTTTTACCCGAAGACAGTCGGAACCCAGAACTTGGAATAGCGCTAAGCAGGGTCTTTGTATAGGGATGAAGATGATCATGGTAAAGTTTTTCAGATGGTACTTGTTCGCAAAATTTCCCCAGATACATGACTGCTACGGAATCACAGACGTTCTTTACCACTGCCAGATCATGGGATATAAACAGCATGGTAAGTCCATGTTTTTTTCTCAAAGTCTCCAACAGATTTAAAATCTGGGCTTGGATAGAGACATCAAGAGAAGAGACCGGCTCATCACAGATCAAAAACTTAGGATCTGCCATCAAAGCCCTTGCAATCTGGACACGCTGGCATTGACCTCCAGATAGCTGGAATGGGCGTCTGTAACAAGTCTTTGGATCAATTCCAACGGACTCAGCCATTTCCAATGCAAGATGGGTTTGCTCCTCTTTCTTTGCCTTTCCTACAATCTTAAGCGGGGCTGAAATACTATCAATAATTTTCCGTCTTGGATTCAGTGATGAAACCGAGTCCTGAAAAATCATCTGGAACTGTGGTCTTAATTGTCTTAATCGATTTTTATTCACACAGGTCAGATCTTCTTCCTGAAAAAAAATCTTTCCTGACGTTGGCTTTGGAAACTGCATGATTGCCCCGGCAATCGTAGTTTTTCCGCATCCGGATTCACCTACCAGTCCTAATGTTTCTCCTTTTGGTACCTGAAAGCTGACGTTAGACACCGCATGAACTTTGTGCCTGTGGCCTGCATTAAAGTGAACTGTCAGATTCTTAACACGAAGAAGCATATCTTTCATGATGCTTCTCCTATGGGATACCAGCAGGCAAACAGATGATTTTTTCTTATGTCAGATCTTAACAAAGGTTCTTTTTTGATGCATTTATCCTGAACGCAGGAACACCGGGGTGCAAAACAACACCCTATGATCGGTTCCATTAAATTTGGCGGCTGTCCATCAATGGCGGCGAGAATTGTGTGAGGTGGCGTATCAAGACGGGGGATCGAGTCCATCAAAGCACGGGTGTATGGCATACGCATATGGGTAAACAGATCAATTGCCGGTGCCTGCTCAACAATTTCACCTGCGTACATGACCGCAATTTCATCGGCTCTACCCATCGCTACCCCCAGATCATGAGTGACCAGGATCATTGACATCTTTTTTTGGGATTGCCTTAAGGCCAAAAGATCAAAAATCTCTTTCTGAACCGTAACATCCAGTGCAGTTGTGGGTTCATCAGCGATTAGTAATTTGGGATCGCAGGAAAGTGCAATCGCAATAGCCACCCGTTGACAAATACCACCTGATAGCTGGTGAGGATATTGATCAAATCGTTGTTCAGGCATTGGAATACCCACTGAATTCATAAGCGCTATTACTTTTTCCCGTGCCTGTTTGCGATTCAAACCCATATGGTGCAAAAGAGGTTCAGCAATCTGCTTTCCTACTTTCATCACCGGATTAAGACTTGACATAGGGTTCTGAAGGATCATGGCAATTTTACAGCCACATATTTTGTTGAACTCTTTTTGAGAAAGATTGGATAGATCATCATATCCATAAAAAAGGATACGAGAATTTTTTGGCACAACAGCAGCTTTTGGCAGCAATCTTAAAATTGATTTACAAAGGATGCTCTTTCCCGAGCCTGATTCACCAACGATTGCAAGGGTTTTACCCTCCTGAAGTCTGAAAGAAACGTTGTTCACCGCTTGGATAATGCTATGGGCCGTATGAATATTTACGTTAAGGTTTTCAACCTCTAAAGTTCTGGCAGGCAAGGAATTATTCAAAGCTGTCCCTCCTTTGCATCAACCAGGTTACGCAAATAATCACCCATAAGATTAAAAGAAAGAACCGTCAAAAACATGATAAAGGAAGGCAATAGTGTGATAAAAGGCGCCTCACCCAGCACCTCCCTGCCGTCAGCAATCATCCCACCCCAGCTTGGGATGGGTGCCGGGACGCCAAGGCCCAGGAAGCTAAGCACACCTTCAGCCATTATCATATACCCAACGAGCATCAATGCATATGCGGCCATGGGAATAAGGATATTCGGCAGTATTTCAAAAACCATGAGATACACATCTTTTTGCCCCATCATCTTTGCTGCCTGTACGAATTCGCTTTGTGCAAATTTAAGGGTATTGGCCCTTGCTACCCTGGAAAAGGCAGGGATGACAAGTATGCCGAGAGCAATGACAAGATTTTCTATCCCCGGTCCTAAGTAAAAAGTAATGGCCAGCATGAGTACAATCCCGGGAAACGCCAGAATAATATCCATGGTTGCCATAATTGCAGTTTCAAGTGTTCCCCGGTAAAACCCTGCCAGCAGACCCAAGGTTCCGCCAAGGATAAGACCGATTACCGGTACGACCAACCCTATAGTGAGCGATATGCGTGTACCGAAAATCAACCGTGTAAAAATATCACGACCCATCGTATCTGATCCAAGAAGATATAACCCCTTCTCGTAAATTTGTTCTCCATTATTATCGGTGAGCAGTTTCTCAACACGGGTTCCAGGAGGGGCTGCCGAATTATCCCAATCCATATGGTCATATTCGGGCAATGGCAGAAAATCGGCACAAAGGGCAACGATAACGGTCAATATTATCCAGGTGATGGAAAACCAGAATGAGATACCAGGCTTATTTTTATTAAATGATTCAGCCATTACTCACCAACGTCTTATTCTGGAATCTTATTCTGGGATCAAGAAAGGAATACAGGATATCAACAAAAAAATTAATGAGGACATAGGCTATGGCTATTAACAGAATACATCCCTGGACCATTGGGTAATCCCGTGCAAAAATAGATGAAATAAAAAGGCTGCCAATTCCGGGAAGTGCAAATATATTTTCCACGATCACAGCTCCGCCGATCAAGTGTCCGACCTGAATGCCAAGAATGGTTATCAAAGTGAAACACGACGGTCTTAATGCATGTTTAAAAAGAATATAAAACGTTGGCAGGCCCTTGGATTTTGCCATTAAAATATAGTCTTCCTGCAACGTTGCGATCATGTCACTTCTGAGGATGCGCATTAAATATCCCCATTCCACCAGTGCAATGCTGAATCCGGGAAGCAAAAAAGAATTAGCGTTGCGCCAGAATCCATCAGAAAAAGAGATATATCCTGTTGCCGGCAACCAGTTCAATTTTAAGGAAAAGGCAAAGATAAGAAGAAGTGCCATGACAAAAGTAGGAACAGACATCACGCTAAAGGCCAAGGTATTTATTGTTTTGTCTATACTCGTCCCTGATTTGTACGCACTGACAATGCCAAAGGGAACTGCCAGCATCAAGGCCAATATCTGTGAAATGATCATCAGTTCTATGGTGACCGGCAGGCGGTGGGAAATAGCTTCCAGTACGGGTTCATCAGTTATAATAGAATGGCCTAATCGTCCCTGTGCCGCATCTGCAAGCCAAAGAGAATACCGTACAAAAACATTTTTATTGAGCCCAAGATCTTCACGGATCTTTTCCACTTCCGCCAATGTTGCGCCAATGCCAGCGTTGGTGACGGCAGCATCACCGGGCAGAAGATTTATCATCAAAAAAGTGAGCGCTGTTACAGCCAGAATAACGACTATGAGCCGTAATAATTTTTTCCCAAAAAAATTAAGCACTATTCCTATAGCAGGAATGCTATCCTTTCTATCAATTATCAACCATTAATCTTCTTTTTTCTTCCCATCGAAAAAGTCTATTTCTGTGGGTTCGGGTCCACTGGTTACGCCTCTAAAAATGGCCATACTTATCCGTTTCATTTTGTGGGCTATCGTCTCTTCATTCATTTCCGGCTGATCGATTTCAGGTGTGTTTGTTATAAGAGATGCAAGGCCATGGTTAAAAATCCATCTCGAAGACCTTATTTCGAGTTGCATTCCCTCAGACAGGTCTTTAAAAGGAGGATAATCAGATAGTTCGCCGGCAAGTTTGTCCCAGACGGCTTGGCCAATTTCACTTGGAATTTGGTGATGTTTTCCATCAAACATCACTTTATAAAGAAGCCCTTCAGCCTTGGCAAAATAGAGGTGTCCTATCCCTTGATCTATCCATTTATCTCCAGTTATAGAGGTTGTCGTATATACTTCAAATAAAGCCCAGGCTTTTCTTAAAACTTCTTCTTCAATATTTTTCATTGATTTGAGTTGAGAATAAATTGGTCCAGTTGACGAATTTAGTTCTCTGGCAATGGACCTCGAGGACAAGCCCTCCCACCCATTTTGGCGAACAACTTCATAGGCGGCATTTAATATGGACTCTTTTTCAAATTTGACTTTCGGCGGCATATGGGGGATTCCTTTTTGATCTTATTAATAACAGGCGTTAGTCAACACCTGTTAGCTAACATCTGTTACTTAACTTGTCAACCTCTTTTTAGAACCTGACTTTATTGCAACCTTTTTCTAGAACAAAAATGATTTTGTTGATTTAATTTATTGAAATTATTTACAATTTATCAAATGCCCATAAAGTGGTCCCTGTTACACCGACAGGCAAACGTGGGCGTTCAAGATGCAAGCCAAAATCTTTGGTGGGTTCGGTCGGACTACGGAAAAGGGTTGAAGCACCGGAGAAATTATCGGAAAACCGCCTTGTTTTCTAGCGACCCCGGCCCCGGTAAGATCTCAGATATCGGGACAATCCCGAATGGAAAAATCTCCCTGCCCCAGAAGCGGCGGAAGAATCTCCAATCCGGGCTTTCCACCGAGCGATGCCTCGATCAACGCAAGCTTGGCGCTTGATTCAAGATCCGGATAGTGAACCCTGACCCGTTTGGGTTCCAGGTTGAACCGTCGCAACCGAACAAACACCTCAACAAGGCGCGCCGCCGGATAAACCAGCGCAAACCGTCCTTTTTTTGTGAGGAGTTCTGCGGCAGAACGCAGGAGATCATCCAGAGACGCCAGGATTTCATGCCTGGCAATGGCCTTTTGAGGGTCTGGGTTGATACGTCCGCTTTTGATTTTGCGGTAGGGCGGGTTACAAACCACAAGATTGGCGAATCCGGAATCAAAGGGCAGATGACGAAAGTCGCCCCTGACCACATCCATCCTTTCCTGAAGCCCGTTGAGCCGCACATTTCGGGCCGCCTGGGCAATCAGTTCTGCCTGAACCTCCAGCCCAAAAACATGCCCCACCGGTTTTTTCAACAGCAGGATCAAGGGGATCACCCCGCAACCCGTGCCCAGGTCCACCACCACATCCCCGGGGCGTACGGTTGCGAACTGGGATAGCAGGACCGCGTCAATGGAAAACCGGTAACCGTCCCTGGACTGAATGAGTTTCAGCCGGCCGTTCAGGAAAAGGTCCAGCCCCTCGTCAGGACCCAGAATGACCTCAGGGGACCGATATGATTTCTTTGGGATCAATTTTGTTGAACACCATACCCGTCAGTACTTTGGGATAAAAATAGGTGGATTTTCTCGGCATCACAAGACCGTTTTTTGCCACCTCGGTCACATGCTCGATTTTGGTGGCATTCAACATGAACATCATCTGATATTCCCCCGATGCCACACTCGAAAGGGCCAGTGGCGTATTGCTCTGATAATGAAAGATCTCATCATCATCCAGCCCTTCTTTGGTAAACCCCAGACATTTCTGAAAAACCAATCGTGACAAAACAACCACATCGAGCTTTTTGAGGGAAGCATGAAGGTCCTCCCCCATTTCGTGATGGGCCGCCTCTTTCAGTGATAGCAGGAATCCCCGGTCGCTGCCATGGTGAAAAAAGGCAAATGACGTTCTGTTCAGCCCGGCATCCTGCAGGACATCCTTGTAGGTTTCATACTCACTGGCCAGTTCACCGGATGAAACAGGAAACGCTTTGATATCAAAATATTTTTCTGCCTTCTCAAAAAAAGATGCCTCCTGAAAACCGGGCACCCGTTTGACCATCCTGTGGGAAGGCAGGATGGTAAGGCCTTCGTCCCGCATATTAGACAGATACATCAGAACGAACTCATAGGATTTGTCGGCAGGTTTTCGGCCATGCCTTGCGCGCAGAATGTTTCTGTAATTGCGGGAGGTTTCATAGCGGTGATGTCCGTCGGCGATAAAGACGGCCTTTGCCCGCATGGCATCCGCCACTTGTTTGAACAGCAACAGGTCTTCCAGGACCCAGAGACGGTGTTGGGTCCCATCCGCCAACTGAAAGTCCATCTGTGGGGTCAGGTCGGCAGAGGCACGGCAGGCATTTAAAACAATATTTTCACGGTCATCATAGAGCCCGAAAATCTGGCTGAATTGTGCGCCGCAGGCCCTGTAAAGCTTCAAACGATCTTCTTTGTGGGCGGAAAAAGTTCTTTCGTGGGGTAGGATAACGCCTGACCCTTCATCTTCAATACGCACCAGTGAAATAATCCCCCACCGAGTCCGCATGGCCATACCGTTGCCTGGGTCATAGGTCATGGCCGTCAGATAAAGACAGGGATGAGGGGACCTTACCAGGTTCCGGTTGGACTGCCATCGCTGAAAGGTATCCGCGGCCCGTGTGTACCGGTTATCCCAATCCGAGTCACCGGTTCTCTTTTCGCCTAGAATTAATCGGATGACATTGTGCGGGTCGGCCTGGTAATATGCCTGCTGTTCTTCCTGGGAAATAACATCATAGGGGGGAGCAACGAGTGCTGAAAGGTCTTTTCTTTCGCGGTAGTTGTAGGTTAAGCCCCTGAATGGCGCTATGGTTAACATGGATTACTCCTTGACATGCGAATAAACAAACAAAATAATCGGTCAAATTTTCACGAAATCTGTGCTATGTCAAGATATTTCGAAAAGGACTCTTCATGAAAACCAGCGATCCGGATCTCAACCTTAGCCGAACCTCGAAAAAACCCGTCGACCTCATCATCCAGGGCGGTACGGCCGTTACCATGATGCCAGGTCAACAGCCGATCACCGACGTACGCATCCTCATCGGAAAAGACCGTATCATGGAAATCGGTCCATCCGCTGAAGTACCCATTCCTCAAGGTTTTTCCGCAGAGACAATTGATGCACAAAATGCCATCATCATGCCCGGTCTGGTGAACGCCCATGCTCACACGGCCATGACCCTTTTTCGCGGTTTCGCAGACGACCTTCCGCTGAAGGAATGGCTCTTTGAAAAAATATTTCCGGCAGAGGCCAAGCTTCTTTCACCGGAAACGGTCTACTGGGGGGCCCTTCTGGGATGCGTTGAAATGATCACCTCCGGAACCACCTGCCTGGCGGATGGTTATTTTTTTCAGGATCAGACCGTCCGTGCCGTACATAAGTCGGGACTCAGGGCGCTGCTGGCACAGGGCATCATCGATTTTCCGGCCCCCGGCGTTCCTGACCCAAAAGAAAACATTCGCATCGGGCGGGACTTCCTGGAAAAATGGTATCATTTCTCTGACCGGATCACACCGGGCCTGTTTTGCCACAGCCCTGTAACCTGTTCAAAAAAAACCCTGCGCCGATCCCGGGAATTATCACGAGAATACGGTGCACCCCTTCAAATCCATCTTTCGGAAACTGCAATGGAAGTTTCTGAAATAGTGAAGGCCCACGGGAAGAGACCGACCCACTATCTGGATCAACTGGGTCTGCTGGATTCCCACCTGATCGCAGCCCATGGGGTACATCTGGATGTAACGGAACTTCAATGCTTTCATGAAAAAAACGCCAGCATCGTTCACGTCCCTGAAAGCAACATGAAATTATCCTCCGGAATCGCCCCCCTGGAAGAGATCATCGCCATGGGATTAAGAACCGGGCTGGGCACCGACGGCTGCGCTTCCAACAACAACCTGGATCTTTTCGGTGAAATGGATACGGCCGCCAAACTGGCAAAAGTGTCAACAGGAAAGCCTGATGCGGCAAAAGCCTACCAAGTGCTTAAAATGGCAACCCTCGGGGGCGCAGCCGCCTTGGGGCTTGAAAAAGAGACGGGAAGTCTTGAAATGGGGAAAAAGGCGGATATCATTGTGGTCGATTTGGAATCACCGCATCTTTGTCCCCTGTTTGACCCTGTTTCCACATTGGTCTATTCCGCCGGCGGAAGTGATGTAAAAGACGTGGTCGTAAATGGCGTTCCCCTCATGAAAGAAAGAGCGCTCTGCTCTCTGGATCAGGATGAAATCATGGCCAAAGTCATAGAAATCAGCAAAAAAATCCATCTGTGATGCATGATGTCTTTTTTCAATTCATGCCGCCGAAAGCGCTGTCCACGTCATTGTTTTTTGAACATAATTTAACAAAAACCATTGCCTTAAGAATTTTTTGTTGGTATCTAGATCGGAATTATAATTATTTACGGTTGACGGTTATCGGTTAACAGTTGAAAATATCAAAACCCCTGAATTGATAACATTTAACCATTATTTGTAGCATAAAATACATGGGATAACATACTCTTATGCGTAAAAAGCGAAACACGACTTTAATATTGGCCGTCTGCGCCATCGTCCTGGTTTTTGGTTTTATCGGATGGTTCCTTGTGGCCATTTTTGAGGGAGAAAAGCCGAAGATTCAACTGGGTCCTTTACCCGTTTTTCTAACCAAAACCGCGGAAGTCCCTCTCATCGTGACCGATGCAGAAAGGGGCATCAGGACCATCAAGGTTACCCTGAAACAGGGCACCCGCCATATTACACTTCTGGAAAAACGATTTTCCTTTGAAGGCCTGTTCAATGCCGAAGGCGTCCACCGGTTTGAGACGGTCCTGTCCATTGATCCTTCAGAATTCAATCAGGGCAGGGCCGATCTTGAGGTATACGCCTGGGATTATTCGAGGAGCAGCGGCGGAGACGGCAATCTGACCATCGCCGAGCACAAAATGACCGTTGACACCATTCCCCCCGCTCTCAGGCTGGTGAGTCAACTCAATTACGTGAACAAAGGCGGCACCGGTTTGATCGTCTATCAAACCACCTCCGATGCCGTCAAAAGCGGACTTTATGTGGAAAAGCGGTTTTTCCCCGGATACCCGTCCGGGCGAAGCCCGGAGCAGGGAATGCATGTCTGCTATTTTGGAATTCCCGTTAACACAACAAAAAATGTCAATCTCTTCCTGTGGGCGGAAGATAAGGCAGGAAATATTTCAAAAGCCAACCTAAACCGCAGCATTCATATCCGCAAGAAAAAATTCCGCACGCGAAAAATTAAAATTTCGGACCGATTTCTCAATGGCGTACTCCCTTACTTTGCCCCTGAACTGAAAGATCCAACCGCCCGGAATGTGGTCAAATTTCTAGAAATCAACCAGCGACTCAGAAAAGAAAACGGAAAGGTATTTTACAATCTCGGAACCGATACCCTCCCTGAAAAATTGTGGGAAGGGTCGTGGCTCAGGCTCAAGAATGCCGCCACCATGGCAAGATTCGGCGACAGACGGCTTTACTACTACAAGGGGAAAGTCATTGACGAACAGGTTCACATGGGTGTTGACCTGGCTTCTCTGGCCCATTCAAAGGTGGGCGCCGCCAACAACGGTCGTATCACTTTTGCCGATCGCCTGGGGATATACGGTTTAACCGTGGTCATTGATCACGGTCAGGGAGTGGCTTCCACCTATAGCCATCTCAGCCATATCAATGTAAAACCGGGGCAAACCGTCGCCAAAGGAGATGTCATTGCATTGACGGGACAAACCGGATTAGCGGGCGGGGATCACCTCCACTTCGGCATGATGATCAGCGGTCTCTTTGTCAATCCCATAGAGTGGTGGGACAACCACTGGATCAAGGATAACGTAACCCGGAAGCTGGACGCCGTCAAATAGCAATCGGAGGTATGGAAAAATGGCGTTTCGATTGAAGATCATCTGTTTGGCCTTGGCCATACTGCTGTTCATCCCTGCTGCGGCCATTGGCGCTGAAAAGTCATTGATCTTTTACATCCTGGACGGGTCAGGCTCCATGTGGGGTCGTGTGGATGGAAAAATCAAGATTCAAGTGGCCAAGGAGGTTATGACCACCCTGCTCAAGGAAACCCCGGAGGGTATCGACTGCGGCATCATGGTCTATGGGCACCGAAAAAAGGGAGATTGTGCAGACATCGAAATGATCGTTCCCATGGGACCCCTCCAAAAAGATACAGCCATCACAAGAATCAACCGGATCAGTCCCAAAGGAAAAACCCCGATTTCAGCCAGCATCTCCGTGGCAGTGGATAAGGTTAAGGGCAGTGATGCCGCCAGCACCATTGTGCTCGTGAGCGATGGCATCGAAACCTGCGGAAAAGACCCCTGCGCCGTGGTGAAAAAGCTAAAGGAAAGCGGCATTAACTTTGTGATGCATGTAGTCGGTTTTAATGTAAAAGCCGATGCTGCGAAACAGCTTTCCTGCATCGCAGAAGCCGGCGGAGGCAACTATTTTTCCACCACCAACGCTACGGACCTGCTGGCGGCAATGAATCAAATCAAAGAAAGCGTGGTGGAAAAAAAGGAAATTGAGCCCCCTGCCCCCACCCCTGAACCCGAGGTCATCACCCAGAAGGTTTCAGAAAAGACCACCTCTATTCGCATCAAGGCAAAAGGACCCGGCACCCTTAAACTGAAATACGACAGCTGGCTGAAAGCCCCCTATTACTGGAAGCTGGTGGACCCGGAAACCGGTGAGGAAAAAGCCCGCTTTCGAGGCCTCGGCGATCAGCTGGTGCCGCCCGGTGAATATCAGATCGTCTGGCGGCAGGAACAGCATGCAAGCGGCGAAGTCACACTCGGTGAGGTGATCACGGTGGAATCGAGGAAAACCACCGAGGTTATCCTCAAAACGGGCATTCGGCCCGTGACGCCAAGTTGGGTTAAACGGCCCCGGTTCTGGGGATTGAAAGACCCCGCCACCCAGAAAGTGATCGCACACTTTGAGCGGCTGGAGCCGCAGTTGGTCCCATCGGGAGAATATGACCTGGCATGGCGGCAGGATGAGCACGGATCCAGCACCCTCGCCCTTGAGAAAGTGAACATTCAGCCCGATAAACTGAACGACGTAGAACTGGCCACGGCCCTGAACCCGGTTCCCGCGGAATGGGTGCCCGGGAGGTTGCGATACTGGGAACTTCATGATGTGGAAACCGGCAAACCGGTAGCCCATTTCAGGCTGGGTTTGTTGCCCCAGCTGGTGCCCTCAGGGACTTACCGGTTCATCTACAAGAAAAACGAACACGAGAGTTCCAACTCCGATTTGGGAGAAGTGACCATCGAACAAGGAAAGATGAATGATTTCCCCATTAATACCGGGGTTAAGCTCGTTCCTCAACCCGGTATCAAACCGCCCTATAAAATCGAGTTTATCGAACTGGACGACAAGGGAAAAGCCATTCGAACCGTGTTCATGCAGCGTTCATTCGACCCCATGCCGCTGAAGCCGGGCACCTATAAAATCACTTATCGGCAGGAGGAACACGGCAGCAGCACCCTCACCCTGGTGGATGCCTTTGAGCTTCCCGAAGGCGCCCTGGTGGAGGTTGAGATGTAAATGCCAGCCAAAGATAGCGGGGATTTGAAATCGGTGTTATTACCGGATGCATTCCGCCGGTGCAGACCAAAACCATCCCGTGTTGGACGGCTCATTGTCTCTTGTAACGGAAAATCAGTGTTTCCCGGGTGCCAACGGCACGCTACGCCGTTCATAGGTGATGTAGGAGAGAAGTGCCACCATTTTCGGATCATCCAGCAGCAATGGTTGACCCTCCAGCGGCTGCTGAATGCACCAGTTGACCATTTCAGACAAGGTAATCACACGACCGATCTGCTGCTGGAATTTGGGATAGGTCTCCGGATGGGTGTTGGCGGCGTTGGGATGACACTGATCGCACGACACTTTGTTGGTTCCCAGATCCCCGCTGTGAAAGAGTTTTTCACCTTCCATGACAACACTCATGAATTCCTGCTCCCACCGTTTCAAATCGTTTTGGGTGAAATCGTCCGCCTGGGTGGAGAAGGAAACCGCCAGGAATCCAAAACCGATCAGGCCTGCCAGACAGGCGCTTGAGAAAAATTTGCTTTTTCGCATGATAACTCTCCTTATGGTCTCAAAAATGGGTCTGAGGCGGAATTCGCTTGCTGTAATCCTGATAATTCATATCTTGCGGTTTGCCGGTGGCGGCATCAAATGCAACGGTGCGGTTTTTGTTGTCGGGCAACTGGTAGTGCATGGCGGTTTTTCCGTTTTGCATGTCGACAAATTGCCATCCTGTGGCGTCCCGCTCAAAAAATGGATCGGCCCGGTTCATGGGCACGGTGATTTTGGGGAGACAGCTGGCCGACTGGGAATAGGTCTCGGGGTATGGCCAGGGCCAGGCGGTTGCCATGGCGGCCTGAAAGGTAATATTGCCGATCTGGTTATACTGGATCTGGTGCACATGACCGTAAATGACGGTAGCCTTTTCAAAGGGTTTCAGCAGGGCTTGAACCTTTTCGGCATCCTGTGTCCAGAAATTCCAGGGTTTGAAGATCTTTTGAATGGGTGAATGGGAGAATACCACCACGGGTGTATTCCGGTCGAATTTTGCAAGGTCCTTTTTCAACCAGGCTAACTGCTTATCCCCCACCATGAAAGGTGACCCGTTGGGGTTGTCGAGCCTCGCCATGGCCAGCATACGCTCCATGGGAGAGGCCCATTTTTTGTGAGTCCAGCTGTCATAGGTGAGAATGCTGTTTAAAACAACAAAATGGACCCCTTTGTGATCAAAGCTGTAATAGAGGGGACCGATCTTTTCCTCCCAATACTGTCCCAGATCCAGGTAATAATCATGTTCACCGATCACATAGCGAACCTTGCCACGCAGGTTGCTCATCATCTCCAAACCATGATCCAGCTCTTCCTTCTTTCCCAATTGCGCCAGGTCGCCGCCGAACATGAAGAAGTCCGGACGGGGAGTGAGCAGGTTGGCCTCGCGAATGGCTCGAATGAGGCCCATATCCCAGTTTCGAACAAAACGGGTGCCTTTGATCTGTTGAATGTGGGCGTCTGAAATATATCCAAAAGTAAAGTCCGGGACCGGTCCTTCACCGCCAAAGGCCAGTTTCACCAGGCTTATGGGAAAAGCGGCGGTCAGTAAACCTGCGCCGGTGGCCTTGAGAAATGCACGTCGGTTCATGCTCATCGTAATATTCCTCCTTGATGCCATGCGCTTGGACGCCCTATGGCTTTTTCTGTGCAAATTCCGGACTGGTGAGTGCCTTTAGAAATGCCACCAGATCCGCCTGCTGCGCCTCGGTCAGGTTGAGGGGACGAATGCCGCCGCTCAAGAGTTCCGGTACGGGATCGGCTTCATCCAGGCGGCCCCCATTATTGTAGAACGTCACCACTTCCTCCAGGGTTTTGTGGCTGCCGTCATGCATATAAGGCGCCGTCAATTCGATATTTCGTAGGGTCGGGGTCTTGAAAGCGCCGATATCCGTGAGCTCTCCCGTAACGGCGAAGCGTCCAAGGGAAGATGTCTTGGGATTGCTGAGGACTGCGATATCGGTTCCCTTTTCTTTTACGTTCTGAACGGCGGCTGAGAGTTCATCCAGGTCCTTAGGCATCTGATTGGCGGAAACCCCGATCATATGGAAGCGGTTGTCCGTAAAGAGGGCCTGGGTCTGTTCGATCCGGTGACATGAAACACACCGACCCTGGTTCACATAGACTTCCAGTCCTCGAATGGCGGCAGGGCTCATGGCCGTTTTGTCCCCCTTGAAATAGTATTGATCAAATGGGGAATTTCCGCTGATCAGGGTTCTCTCAAAGGTGCCCAGCGCCTGCTTTACTTCGGTCATGGTAATCCGGTCGCCTGTCTTACCGAAAGCGTTACTGAAAAGATTCGAATATTCCGGGTCGGAACGTACAATCTTAAGAATGGGTTCGTGGTCTTTGAGACCCATTTCCACCGGGTTTAAAAAGGGCTGGGCCGACTGGGATTCCAGAGAGGGTTCCCTTCCGTCCCAGAACTGGGTGTGGAGGTAAACCGCATTGATGATGGTGGGCGCGTTTCGCGTCCCTTTCAGTTTGTTGATCCCCTCCGATACCGGGAGCCCGTCGGCAAAACCTTTCGCCCGGTCATGGCATGTGGCGCAACTGACCTCTCCCGTGGTGCTGAAACGGGTGTCGTGAAACAGCTTGTCCCCCAGTTTGACTTTTTCGGGAGTAATGGGGTTGTCGGCGGGTATCGGAACCGGCGGGAGTCCAACCGGCGCTGCAAACGCCATACAGGCCGCGAAAAGGACGGCTGTTGCTCCGATGCGAATCATTCCCTTTAAATAGCTGCTGGATGTTTTCAAGGTCTTTCACTCCTTTCCCGAATAATGGTTTATGAGTCCCCTGGACAACCGCACTTTAGGGCATCGGCAACAGATTAAATGCGCAAAATTGCGCTCCATCCTGGTTCGTCTGTTTTTACAAGAACAGAAAACGCACATCCACTGATGTACGATAGTATGATATTTTCCGGGTGAATGCAAAGAAAACCCGCCTGGCGAAATCCATCCAAAGCTATTTCAAATTTTCATTAGCTCAAAACAGCCATGACCGGAATTACTGGTTCATCTTTGAATTGACATACTGAAGTGTTCTTGTATGATGCTGGAGGCAGTCGGGTTGAACATGTTGATCCGGCAGTCGGGTCTTTTATTGCGTCTCTGGGAAAGCTTGGCACAAGGCTCCGAAACTCCGTTGCTGGTAACTTGAAAGGGAGAGAAATGACTTTAAAACAGGAGGCAACCTGTTTTCCTCCAACCGTTTCCGGCGACAAAAACCTAAGCGAGGCGGGCGGCTATCAGGCCCTGGTCCTGGCTGCGTCGGCCGGTGACAGAAAAGCCTTTTCTGAACTGGTCAAACGCTTCCAGGGAATGGCTTCTGCCGTTGCAGGGCGATGGTTTGACGACAAAGGGCTGATTGAAGACGCCTTGCAGGAGGCGTTTTTGAAGGCTTTTCTGGAACTTCCCAACTTAAGGGACGTCCACGCTTTTCCTTCCTGGTTCAGAAAAATTCTTCACAACTGCTGCAACCGACTGAAAAAAAGACAACGCAGTTTGCTTCCGGACAGCGGGGAAGCGCTTAAATTCCTTCCGGATCCAGCACCGGACCCCTATGAGCAGATGGTGCGTAGCCAGTCCCGCGCCATGGTGGCCAGGACCTTGAATGCGCTGGGCGGCGTTGCCCGCGAGGCCTGCATCCAACGCTACATTCTGGGGCGGCCCTACAAAGAGATAGCAGCCGCCTTACAGGTACCTGAAGGAACCATTAAACGGCGGGTGCATGACGCCAGAGCCAGGATGTTCAAGACGTTCCGGGCCCATGACGATCCGGTTATCCGCGTCGGTTATCTTCCCATTTCCGACCACCTCCTGGGCATGGTTTCGCACCACATCAACCGGGGAAATCTGGAGATCCGGCTGAAAAAATTTCTTTCCTGGGCATGCCTTGCGACGGCTTTGGAGAACGGCCTTTTGGATGCGGCTTTTGTTATGGCGCCCATGGCCATGGCCATGCGGAACAAGGGCGTTCCCATTGTGTACATCATGGATGCCCACCACGAAGGTAGCGCCATCACGGTGAGAAACGATCTTGCCGCGAACAAGCGATGGTCTTCAAATCGGGTGGGCATGCCTTACGCCATCTCAACTCACAGTATACTGTTCGCTGACATGGTCGGGATGGATCGTGTGCCTGGACTGTCCAGCAAGAACACTCGATATCGGGGGCCGTCCTATTTGCTCAATTCCCTGGTCAATCGTGAAATCGACGCCTTTTTCTGCGCAGAGCCCTGGAACACAAAGGCCGTAATCGAAGGGAAAGGTCGTATTCTGGCCCGTTCAAAGGATTTTTTGCCGGGGCACATGTGCTGCATCCTGGTCGTCAGGGAGGCCTTTTTGGAGAAGCATGGAGACCTGGTGCGCCAATACCTCCGGCTTCTTCTTTCCAGCAATGAATATCTCTCTAAAAACTACCGCCGCTGCGCCAAAATCCAGGAACACTACACAGGCGTTTCCGCCGATATCATTGAACATATTCTCGACAAAAGCGAAGTCACTTTCAACGACATTATCCCGGATCGAGGTCGTACCGAGTCTCTGATGAATCTTGCCGTGCAGGCCGGAATCCTTGATGGCCCCTGTGATCTTAACGCGTTCCTTTGCTCCGGCATTCTTTAAAAACCCGCCGTTCATTTTTTTACCGAACTTTTTTCGGCCCCAATGTATCTATAATATTTGCAGAGACAGAAATTTTTTTCTGGATGCTGCACCCCACTGATTCATAAGCCAAAGACGGAGAAAAAGCATGCCGAGCAGTATCGACGAAGTCGTCGTCAGCGTTGCGGACATTTGCACCTACAAATGGGACGTCATTCGCAACAGACCTCTTGTCTATCTCGTCAGCGGTTTTTCGGGGGGCGCCATGGTGGCTTTCGGCGCCACGCTAGCGCTTTCCGTCTCTGCAGGCGTACCGAATCTGGCGGTGGGATTGGCCAATCTGCTCATGGGGCTTGTGTTCATGTTTTCATTGGTGATCATCATGGTCAGCGGCATGTCCCTGGTGACGGCCGACATGTACATTGGGATCATCGGCCTGTTTCACCGTCGCATCAGCTGGGGTTGGTTTTCCTGGGGGGTCGCACTCGGATACATCGGAAACTTTCTGGGGAGCATGTTTTTCATGTGGCTCATCAGCAAGTCCGGCAGTTATGCGCACTGGCCCTGGCTGGCCCGGGCCCACAGCATCGGCGTGGCCAAAATGGGCCAGACCGCCGTTGAAATTTTTGTCATGGGTATCGTTTGCACCTGGATGCTGCAGACGGCCGCCATCCTTTACGTCAAAGCCCAGGGCGACACGGCCAAAATTGCCATGGCCGCCTACGGACCCCTGGCGTTCGTGGCCGGAATGACGGAGCACTGCATCGCCAACATCGGCTTTCTTGCCCTGCCGCTGTTTCAACAGGATATCTATCTGAAGGCATCGGCGAAGATGAGTGAGGCCGTCCCGACGATCCTTAACTGGGGTTTTGGTCAGTACGGGTGGGCTCACAATCAGCTCTACACTGTCATGGGGAACCTCATCGGCGGGATCCTTTTTGTGGGAATTGTATTCCAGTTCGTTTCCAATCCGGACAGTGTAAAAGCAATCTACAAGACCAAAAAGAATTTCATGCTCAAACTATAGCCATAAAGGAGGGCCATGGACTATTCAGTGTTTAACCCCACGGCCTGGCTGGCTTTCATCGGGTTTTGCATCCTCACCTGGGTGATGGTGAAAGCGTTTCACGCCAGGCATCCGGATTATCCGGGAAATCAGGAAAGGGAAGATGAAGCGTCATAAAATGAAGAGAAGAATGGAGGTGGCGGTATGAACAAATCCGAATGGATACCAACTGCGTGCTATCAATGCAAGGCCGAGTGCGCCATTCTCGCGCGGGTTGAGGACGGTGTTCTCAAAGAAATCAGGGGAAACCCCAAGGCAGGCGGAAAGGCCTGTGTCAAGGGAATGTCAGGGGTTTCGCTACAGTACAGTCCGGACAGGCTGACACATCCCTTAAAGCGGGTGGGAAAGCGCGGCGAGGGAAAATTTGAGCAGATCGGATGGGACGAGGCCATGGACATCATGGCTGACAAACTGACCGAGCTCAAGGACCGCGGAGAAGCGCATAAATTCACGGCCAGCTTTTTTCCACACTCCATCAGCGATCCCAAATGGCGATTCTTGAACGCCTACGGCGGTTTTATCAACACCGCCCTTCCCCACTGCGACTCCGCCAAGATCATCGCTTTTATCAAGGCCATGGGCGGTGTTCCCAACCATCACATCCCCCCCGCCTATTTCACGGTGCCCAAGGGCGGCATTATGATTATGGTGGGCCGGCACGCCATGGGCTGCCTGGATAACGCGGTTATTCCCCGTGACATTCTTGATGCCAAAGAGCGTGGCGCCAAACTCGTGGTTCTGGACCCCATGTTTACCACGGATGCGGCCAAGGCCGACTGGTGGATCCCCATCAAACCCTCGGGTGACACGGCTTTTTTCCTGGGCATGATCCACCATATCGTCACCAACCGGCTCTACGACGGGGACTTCGTGGACAATTGGATTCGCGAGGGCGATTTTGAAAAACTCGAAGACTACATCGCAGACAAGACCCCTGAAGCCATGAGCGCCATATGTGATGTAACGGCAGCGGATATCCGCAAACTGGCGGACATGTGCGCCGCGGCCCCATCGGTGGGCGTTGACAGCTTTAAGGGAATCATGCTGGGTCAGGCCATGGACTTTGGCCACGCCTGGACCATCTTTCTGGCCATTACCGGGAACATCGACAACCCGGGCGGGCAGCCGCTGCCAGGCCTGACGCCAATGGCTCCAGTAGAACCTGTGCCGGCCGGCCCGGACCTGGCCGAACTCGGATGGCACCGTACGGGTCCCAACCGGGACAAGTTCGCCAATTACGCTTTTATCATGGAACCGACCTGGTATCAGGCCCAGGCCATCAAAGACGATGGCCTCAAGGTGCTGATGACCGCCGAGTGCAATCCGGCCATGACGGAGATGGGCCAGAATGAATGGCGTAAGGCCGTATGCCTTCCGGGAGACCGGGACGAGTACAAGCTCGAACTGCTGGTGAGCTTTGATGTGATGATGAGCGAAACCTGCAAGTATGCTGACCTGGTGCTGCCCGACCGATCCTATTTTGAACGCTGGGAGCTCTTGTACATGCCCTGGTGGTACAACTTCGGACACGGCGTGGTGCTTCGCCGTCCCGTGGTGGAAGCGCCCGGGGAAAGCCGCCACATCAACGACGTGTTCATTGACCTGGGCAAGCGACTGGAACCTGAATATTTCGCGTTCAAGGATCTCTCTGAATATTACGACATAGAACTTTCCGGGCTGGGCCTTTCCGTTGAAAAACTCATGGAGATGGGGGGGCACTGGTCTCCCGGCACCATGGGATTTCGCAAATACGAGGAGGGGGGGTTCGGCACCCCCAGCGGCAAAGTCCATCTCTACTGGGAAGACCTCGAGGGTGCGGATCAGGCCATGCCAAGACCTGGCCTGGCACCGGAATACGAAGTTGATGTGGAAGAATATCCTTTCACCCTCATATCCTATCGTACCATTTTCCATCAGGGCAGCGGCCAGTGGACCCACAACAACCCGCAACTGCGGGATGGCCGTAGCGGGATTTTTGAAAACCCGGTGCTCATCAATTCAAAAGCGGCTGCCGATCTGGGACTTTCCGACGGTGATGTGGTGAAGGTCAGTTCCAGAACTGGAGAAATTACGGTCAAAGCCAGGGTCATCGAAGGCCTCCGGCCCGATTGCCTGGCACTGCATCACGGCTTTGGATCCAGCGTCGGCAAGGTAGCCTGCCTGGGTGATGGCGTAAGCGACAATGTTCTCATCCCGGATTCAGGCATGACACTTGACTGGCAGGATCTGGTTGGCGGCGAATCCCATGTGTCAACCCGAGTACGCATCGGCAAATAAGGAGGTATGATGATGGAACAACTGAGTATAATGATAGACCTTGGCCGTTGTATCGGGTGCAAAACGTGCATCGTTGCATGTCGCAACGGGAAGGAAATCATCGACCATGTGGAAGCGGTTCCCAACGCGCTTCCCTACTACCTGCGCGTAGAGACCAAGGAACACGGCAGGTATCCGGACCTGTCTCTGGATACCTGGGTGGTTCCCTGTCAGCACTGCCCCGATCCGGGGTGCCTGAGTGCCTGCCCCCATGGGGCCATCGCCAAGGATCCGCAGACGGGTGTGGTTCATATCGATCCGGAAAAATGCACGGGCTGTGAGTTCAAAGCCGAGCTGGGCGTGGAAAACAAGACGGTGCCGTCTCCCTGTAAGGTGTCCTGCCCCGCAGGGCTCAATGTTCAAGGCTACGTGCAATTGGTCAAAGAGGGCAAGTATGAAGAAGCGGTCAAATTGATCCTGCGCAGAGTGCCCCTGCCGGGCGTACTGGGGCGCGTATGCCCCCACCCCTGTGAAGACGTGTGTCGACGGGCCGAAGTGGACCAGGCGGTATCCATCCGTGAGTTGAAGCGCGCCGCAGCCGACGCCGTTGATTTTGCCACCCTTGAGATCCCCAAAATCAAGGAAAACGGCATCAAAATCGCTGTAATCGGATCGGGCCCGGCCGGCTTGACGGCGGCCTACAATTTGCGGCTGAAAGGGTACTCGGTTACCATTTTCGAGGCTTTGGACGTGCTGGGCGGCATGCTGCGCGTGGGCATTCCCGACTACCGGCTTCCAAACGAGGTGGTTGACCGGGAAATTGACTATCTGCTGCGTCACGGCATAGAGGCCAGAACCGGCGTACGCTTCGGTGAAGACATGACACTTGAAAGTCTGGCCGGGGAAGGCTATGCGGCTGTGTTGCTGGGAATCGGCCTGCAGGGCGGCATGAATATGAACGTTCCGGGCAACGGCACCGAGGGGGTATTGGATGCCATCCGTTTTTTGCGCGAGGTCAACCTCGGTGACCGGAAACAGGTGAACGCTCGATCGGTGGTCGTGGGTGGCGGCAACGTAGCCATTGATGCAGCACGGGCCGCCAAGCGGCTGGGATGCGCCGATGTAACCGTGGTCTACCGCCGCACCGAAAATGAGATGCCGGCCTACGCCGAGGAACTGGCAGGGGCAAAACAGGAAGGCATTGCCTTTGTGGAGCTGGCCGCGCCCGTAGAGGTTGTGGACAACAACGGCAAGGTCTCAGGACTCAAATGTATTCGGTGCGAACTGGGGATGCCCGATGAATCCGGGCGGCCCAGACCGGTGCCCATCAAGGGGTCTGAATTCGTCATCGAGTGCGACACCGTCATACCGGCCATCGGCCAGAGTATGGACGCAACCTGGACGTCCGGGAAACCCGAACTGGCAATCACGGCCAAAGGCACGTTTCATGTTTCCAGCCAGATGCAGACCACCCTGCCGCATGTTTTTGCCGCCGGCGACGCCGCGCGCGGACCGGCCACGGTAATTCATGCCATTGCCGACGGACACCGTGCGGCGGAGGCCATTGACCGATTCGCCCAGGGTCTCCCTGTTGCACCGGCGCTGGCCGAAACACAGCTGGCCGCCCCTGAAGACTATGTTTGGAAGGCCGTGCCCTCGGGCAGCTGCGTCAGCGCACCCAGACAATCGGCCGCGTACATGGACCCGGAAGAACGATCGACCTGTTTTCTGGAAGAATGTCACGGTCTGGGTGAGGATCAGGTCAACGCGGAAGCCAAACGTTGTCTCAACTGCGGCTGCGCCTGCATGCAGAGCTGCCCCTACGACGTCATCCAGTTTGACGGCAAGGCGGGCATCTCACACAAATGCAACTTGTGCTCCGAACGCGTCACCACGGGGCACGACCCGGTCTGTGTGGAGGTGTGTATGACCGACGCCCTGACCTTTGGCGAGCACGAACTGCTCAAGCAGGAAGCCCTGGACAAAGGACGGGAAATCGTTCCGGAGTTGAGCAAGGCGGCACACATTTATGTCAAATAGCCACTTATAAATGGCACTTTTCTGAAAACCGGCAGCCCGCTTGGCGTGGCTTGCCGGTTTTGTTTTTTCGGGATAAATATGTGGGAATACCGGCTCCAGCATATGGTTGCGGCATGAGAAGAAAGGCGGGTCCTGCCAAAAATCAGTCGGTTCCAATATGATCCAAAAGCTTGTAGGTCAATACCTCCTGACGCTTGCCTTTTACCCTCACCGCGCGGAGCGGTTCCATTTGATAATCGTCGGCCACCAGATCACGAGTCGTCTGGCTCAAAATGATATCACAGGCAAACTCTTTGGTGAGGCCCTGAATCCTTGAAGCCAGATTCACCGTATCTCCTACCAGGGCATAGGAACTGCGCTCTTTGCTCCCGATGATGCCGGCTAACACCGCCCCGGTATGAATACCGATCCCATGGCGAAATGGCGCCACACCTTGGGTTTTGAACCTCGCATTTAAACGGATCAATCTTCTTTTCATATCAAGCGCGGCACTGGCTGCCATATCCGGGTGATCATCACGGGGAACGGGTGCGCCGAAAACAGCCTCAATCTCATCTCCGACATATTGAAGTATCAGCCCGTTATTGCTCTTGATCGCCTCTGCCATCTCGGAGAAATATTGGTTCATGATGCTCACGACCCGTTTTGGGTGGGTCGATTCCACAAAGGGAGTGAAGTCCCTGAGATCTGAGAAGAGCAGCGTCGCCCGTGTCATTTCCCCGTCTAAGGGGACCCGACCGGCCAGGATTTCATCCCGGATCTCCCGGCTGATGTACTTTCCGAAGGATTCCTTTATGGCTTCAGACTCCTTCAATCCTTTGATCATCCTGCCGAATCCCTCGCCAACGGCCCCGATCTCATCATTTGATACCACACGTATGTGGACATCAAGGTTTCCCTTAGCAACTTCTTTCATGGCGGTTTCCATCTCTTCCAATGGCGCGGAGACACTTTTGGAGACAACCAGCGACAATATAACAGATAGGACAACGCCTATGGTGGTGATAAAAAGGATTTGAAGCAATAACCCGGAAATAACCTGCTCCCCCAGGGCAGGTCCGGCGGTCTGCAATGCCAGAGCCTTGCAGTAGGCAGAAACCCCGAGCAACGTTAAAGGGATCAAGCTGATCATGAGAAAGACAATAATAAGACGGGCCTTCACGCTCAGCTTGAAGACCCCTTTCACCTGACTCAAATCTCCTTCCGGGAAAAACAGGGGGAGCTGGTTGCGCCATATGTTTTCCGTGGCAAAATAGATAAAGAGGCACGTGGTCAAACCGCCGATAACGGTAATCCCAAAAATCGTCCTCAGGCTCTCCGTAAGGGTTGTCGGCGGCACCCCGAAAAAGGTGTTAAGAACGACCGGCATGAGCATGCCGAAAATGAACCCAGCCATGATCCATGCCAGAAGGGTGGTCCCAGCCAACATTGGGACCAGTTGAAGCGCCTTTCTTTTCAACTTCCGGGAATACGCCCCATGGCGCCTCTCCGTTGAAATCTGGTCCTGCATCGCCTGGTATAAAGGGCGGGACCACCTGTGATTGATGGTTAGAATCACAATGAAAATGAACGCCGTTCCAATGACAAAAAAGATCACCGCATTGAGTGAAGAAGGTGCCTCCGGTGTTAGATTCAGGTCCACATTGATGTAGTAGGAATAAACGAAACTCAATAAGGCGCCTATCAGATTCCCGAGAATGGTTACAAAGAATATTTTCCGTCTCATGGCTTTTCTCCGGGCTTGTTCACAGGTGTTTTAAGGGATCACTCTCCCGGTTGATATCATCAAGGCATTAACAACCTCAAGACCCAATCCGGCAGTATTCCGAACAGGACAATCAGCCCGGCCAGGAACAAGCCTCCGGACAGACGCCTTAGCGAAGTGCCGCTTTCAGTGGTATAGGCCATTTTGGATGCTTCCGGGCTTTGTTTTGTGTAGGCATACCGCACCAGATTCAAATAGTAAAAAAGGCCGATGGCCACGTTGGCGGCCGCAATCACCACCAGCCAGTTGCAACCGCGGTTCCAGGCAGCGGAAAGCAGAAAAAACTTCCCCATGAAACCGGCTGTGGGGGGCAAACCCACCAGTGCCACGGCCCCCACGGCCAGAACCAGGGCAAGGCCGGGCGCCCGACTGGAGAGACCCTTCAGGTCTTCCAGCTTCAGGTTTCTCCCATCCACCGATTCTCGACAAATCACCCAGAAACAGGTGAAACTCATGAGAACATAGGCGAAGGCGTAGAATGCCGCAGCCGCAACACCCATGGGGGTTCCCGCCACCACGCCCACCATGAGATAGCCGGCATGGGCGATGGCCGAATAACCCAAGATGCGTTTCACATCCTTTTGAACCAGGGCCGCAAGGTTCCCATATGTCATGGAAGCGGCGGCCAGGACCGCCAGTATGGTGGTGATTTCCATTCCCGGTTTCAAAAGCGGTGTGAAGCGGAGCAATACCGCCACAGCACCCACCTTGGGGAGTACCGCAATGTAGGCGGCGGTTTCATTGCCGGCCCCTTCATAGACATCGGGCGCCCAGAAGTGAAACGGGAAAAACGCCAGTTTAAACAGCAGCCCCGAGAGAAAAAAGGTCAAGCCTAAAACCGCCATGGGGCTGTGAGACCAGGACCAGGACATGTGCACCAGTTGATTGAGGTCCGTGGTGTGTTGAGCCGCCAGGATGTATGAAAACCCGAACAGCCCCACAGCGGTGGCCACGCCACCGATAAACATATATTTGATGGCGGCTTCGGCCGCGGATAGACTTTTCGTCCGAAGCGGAACCAGGGGAAAGAGGCTGAAGGATGCCAGTTCCAGGGCCAGATAGATGCTGATCAGTTCCACTGTGGAGCAGAGCAGCATCAGTCCCCAGGCGGATAGCGCCATGAACAGGAAATAATCACACTGTTTCTCCTTTTCCAGCAGCGGTTGTTCGACACCATTTATGACCGTCAGGAAAAAACCAAAGCTCACGGTCATTTTAAAGAACTGGCTTAACCGGTCCACCTGATACGTTTGGCCGAAAAGCAACCCGTTTTGCCCGAGGGATGCCAGAGCCACCAGAACACTCAAGCCGGCGGCCCAGGGCAACCATTTTTTCAATTGAGGCGCCCGGTCCCCCTGGACGATGCTTTGCAGGAAAAGCCCTGCCACGATCAGGAGCTGGAAAAGTTCGGGGAGAATCAGCTGAAGGTTCATGGCTGGGAGCCCCCCGTGGATTTGCCGTTGAGACTTTCCGCATTATTGACAGGTGAAAAAAGGTTTTTATCTATGGAAAGCGTAACCGATACCCTGGATTGAAATGCCACGATCAGGTGCTTCAGGGAGGGGTTCATGACTTTCAAGCAGAGAGTGGGCGCTAACCCCAGGTAGAGCACCAGAAATGCCATGGGGAGCAGACAAGCCCATTCCCGACCGCTCATATCCCGCCACTTTGTTGCATTTGACGGCTCGCCCCAGGTCATTTTCTGGGTGGGCCGAAGCATGTAGGCCGCCGCCAACAACGCTCCCGGCACAACAACAGCGCCCAACCACAAATTCCTTTCAAAGGCCCCTACCAGGATCAGGAATTCTCCCACAAAATTATTGGTGCCCGGAAAAGCAAAACCTGCAAAAGCAAAAAGACCCCAGAACCCCATAAACGCCGGAACGAATTTACCCAACCCCAGGTTCCCCGATATTTCATGGCTTCCGCTTCTCTGATAAAGGATCCCCACCATGGCAAAGAGCGCACCGGTGGTGATGCCGTGATTGACCATCTGGATCACTGCACCCTGCACCCCATTGATGTTAAAGAGAAAAATTCCTAAAATAACAAACCCCATGTGCCCCAGGGAAGAGTAGGCGATGATTTTCTTGAGGTTTGACTGGGCGAACGCCAGGAGGCCGCCGTAAAGGATGGAGCAAACCGACATGGCAATGATCAGGGGTGCAAAAAAATGGGCCGCTTCAGGGGCGAGCGGCAACCCCAGGCGCAGAAAACCGTAGGCCCCCATTTTGGCCATGACGGCGGACAGGATGATACTGCCGGCAATGGGGGCCTGCCCGTATGCCGCCGGCAGCCAGGTGTGAAAGGGAAAGAGGGGGACCTTCACCGCGAAAGCCAGCGCCATGATCAGGAATGTCCATTGCTGGAAATTAACGGAAAAGGACTGGTTCATGAGGGCTGGAATGGAAAAAGAACCTCCTTCCACGCGAAAAGCGATGACCACCACCAGAAGAAGCGCGCTGCCCGCCAGGGTGTACAAAATGAACTTCAGAGCAGCATGGTCCCTTTGAGGGCCTCCCCAGAGGGAAATCAGGAGATAGGTGGGGATCAGGATGGCCTCCCAGAACAGGTAGAACAAAACCAGGTCCAGGGCGGAAAAAACCCCGATCAGGGCTGAAATAAGAACAAAAAGGCAAATGTGAAATTCCCTCACCCGGTTGATGATGGAAGTCCATGAACAGATAATGCAAAAGGGGAACATGATAAGGGTCAATGCCACCATGAACACACTGATGCCATCCACCCCCAGGAAATACTGCAAGCCCCAGGTGGGAACCCATGGAACCGATTCCACAAACTGGAATTCCGCCGTTCCCAACTGAAATTGAAGCAGGAAAAGCCCCATGAGCATCTCCGTCAGAGATACTCCCAGCGCCCACCGCCTTACGGCCACAGGGGTCTTTATAAAAAACACGCCTGCGCAACCCAGCAGCGGCAGCAGGATCAGGCAGGTCAGAATGGGGAAATACGTTTCAGTCATAAACCTATTTACCAGAACCAGATGAGGGCAAAAACAGCCAGAGCCAGCAACATCATCCAAGCCAGCTGATCCTGCAATCGGCTGCTTTGAAGCCGGGTTGAAATTCTGCTCAAAAACATGGCGGATGCAGCCGTTTGGTTCACGGCCCCATCAATGCCTCTTCGATCAAAAAAATCTGCAATACGCGCCATAAAATAAAAAGCCCTTAAAAAAACAGTGCGGTATATCTCCGACCCGATAGCATCCACCCACGAAAGGGGCCTTGAGAAAACAACCATGATACCCCGGCCGATAAACCCGTAAACCCGTTCGAAATCGGGAAGTTCGTTGGTTCCGGGCCGTAATAGCGGCCGCAGAAACATGAACAACAGGACGTTGGCAGCCGGGAAGAGAAAACCGACAGCCAGTTTAAAGAAGGTCCAGGGACGCTCCTCCATCGGGTATGGCAGATGGCGGTTCAGCACCTCCGGAAAGATCCCCTGAACCAGGCAGAAGGCCCCGGCCATGCCCATGGCCACCACCATGTTTCTGTGCAGGGGCCGCAGGGGTTCAGTAGGAGCGAAAAATTTTTCGCCCCTACTTTCGGACCAGAACAGGAAAAAAGGGAGTCGCACCCCCCCCAGAATTATCAGCGCCATGGCCAAAGCCAGCACCAGCACCAGTAAATCACCCGGTAGGGGCGAAAAATTTTTCGCCCCTACAAAAATCAAAGAAACGCCTTTAAAACCGCTGAAAAAAGGTACAGCACAAAGGGCAAGGATCCCAATGAGGGTTGAGGCGGCTACAAAGGGCAGCTTGCGGGAAAGGTTTCCCAATCGTCCCAGGAGTTCTTCGCGGGTGGCGTAGATGACAGAACCCATGGCCATCAGAAGGAGCGCCATATAGAAAGTATGGGCGTATGCCAGGGCAATAGCGCCATCCAGGGCCATTTTTGAGTCCAACCCGATACCCGTTATCATCAGCCCCACCTGTGCCACCAGGAGATAGGCGAGGATTCTTCTGATGTTGTTGGAAAAAATAGCATACGCGGCCCCATAAAGCGCTGTGCAAACTCCCAGGATAATGAGCAGGTCAAGACCCGCAAAACAGCGGGCCATGGCGTAGACAGCCGTTTTGATACCAAATATGGACAATAATACCGCCCCGGGAATGGTGGCTTTCGGAAGCCCCTGGGTCATCCAGGCGTGCAGCGGAATGACAGCGGCGTTAATGGCAAAAGCCCCCAGAATCAACCAGTCAAAATGCCACATGAGATTGTTTTCCGCGGGACCGAAAATGAAGCCGCCCGTAACCCGCTCCCTTAAAAGAATACCGGCCAGCAGCAGGACAGAGCTCAACAGCAGGATCATCATGTACAAAAAGCCCGTTTTTGAAGCATCATGTTTGTGGTTCAACCAGATGAGAAAAGACGAAGACACGGTCATACCCTGCCAGAAGATGTAGAGAGACCAGTAGTCACCTGCCAGGACGCTTCCAAAAGCGCCTGCCATGAAAAAAAGTGCCGCCACGTGTTGGGCTTTGTCACGCACATGAAAAGAAAAAGTGGTACAGATAAGGCTCATAAAGGCGAATAGAATGGTGAAGGGGAGAGACAGCGCATCTACCCGGCCGAGCACCAGTACCTGCCCCAAATAATCCACCTCCCAGTAACGGCCCAAATGCATATGAAGGGTCAGGAAAATGGCCGCAACGGGGGGTATGAAAAGCAGCACACGCCAGAAGGCGCCCCGAAGAAACGGGAGGATAAGCCCCAGTATCACAAAGAGGGTGGCCGGGTGCAGAAAACTGCCTTCGATGAGGTTCATAACCTGTTATCTCCAGAATTTTCCATAAACCTCCACAAAACTGACAAAGGTCTGGGGGTAAAACCCGATGAGAATCGATATTATGGCGATCATGAACATGGGGACCACCATGGTTTTCGGGGCTTCAGCGTATTGACTCATATCCACACTTTTTACGGGGGGCATGAAAAACCCTCTGATAACGATGGGGCCGAAGTAGGCCATGTTCAACAGGACGCTTGCCAGGATCACCAGCATGAGCACAGTTTGTCCCGCGTTTGTGGCCCCGGTGATCAGGTAGAATTTACTCAAAAAGCCACTGGCCGGCGCCAGCCCGATAAAGGAGAGCGTAGCCAGGGCAAAGGCGCCGAAAGTCCAGGGCATGCGGCGGCCCAGCCCGTTCATGAGACTGATCTTTTTGGAGCCGGTCACCACCATGATACAGCCGGCGGCGAAAAACAGCGTAATCTTTGGAAAAGCGTCATGCGCTATGGCCGACACGCCCCCCTCCACACCCCCCTGGGTCAGCATGGCAACACCCATGACAATGTAGGAAAGATGGCTCACGGTGCTGTAGGCAATCCGCGCCTTGATGTCGTCCTTGGTAAGCGCGATCAGGGCCGCTGCGATGATGGTGAACCCCGCCACATAGGCTGTAGGCATACCCAGTCCCAGATCATGCAGGGAATCCAGCCCGAAACAGGAGAGCATGATCCGGCACACGGAAAAGGCGCCCGCTTTGACCACAGCCACGGCGTGCAGCAGGCCGGAAACGGGCGTGGGCGCCACCATGGCGGATGGCAGCCAGCTGTGCAGCGGCATGATGGCCGTCTTAGTGAGGCCCGCCAGGAACAGGATATACACCACAATGAGCAGCACCGGATTGGCGTCTTCCGGAAAAATTCCTTTGTGGATGTCTCCCAGCTGAAAATCCAGGGTCCCGCACAACACATAGGTAATAATCATGGCCGGCAGGAAAAAGAGCTTAGAGGTGCCCAGCAGATAAACCAGGTATTTCTTGCCGGCCTCAAAGGCATCTTTACTCTGATAATGGGCAACCAACGGGTACGTAAACAGGGTGATGATTTCATAAAAAAGATAAAGGGTGAAGATATTACCCGCAAAAGCCACCCCCTGGGCCCCGAAAACGGCCACCCCGAAACAGATGTAATATCGCGTCTGGGCATGCTCTTTGAGGGTTCGCATGTAGCCGATGTTGTAACTGGTGGTGAGTATCCACAAAAAAGATGAAATCAGGGCAAAAACCATGCTCAGACCATCGGCGCAGAAGCTTAACGTGATACCGGGAAGAATGCGAAACAGGGTGTAAGTATAGATCTTTCCTTCCAGGATGCCGGGCGCCATGGAAACCACGGCCAGAAAGGCGATGGATGCGAAGACAAAGGAAACAGCTTCCCGCCGGTTTTCCTTCTTCGCCATCAGCCGAATGAGAAAGGGGGCGGCAAACGTGACCGCCACCGGTATGAGCGGTCGGATGCTGTTGATGATGTCAGGATTATGGTTCAATTAAAACTATCCTTCCATTTGGAAAATACCATCGGTTTTTGAACGCTTAAACCGTTTGACCACCACCAGAATAATGGCCAGCATCAATGTTGCTTCCGCGGCGGCAAGGCCCATGACAAAAAGTGCTGCCAGCTGACCCCTGACCGCATCGCCTTCAGTGAGCTGGGCCGCCGCCACGATGGAAAGCCCGGCGCCGTTGATCATCAACTCCAGGGCAATAAGCATGCCCATGAGGGTTTTACGCCAGACAATACCAAAGAGCCCCACAGAGAACAGGAACACACCCACCAGTTGAAACAGCATGAGATCGGTCATTTTCTCCCCCGCTTCCGCCAGGCCGCCAGCACCGCACCGGCCATGGCGGCAAAAAGCACCACGGAAATCAGCTCGAAAGGGAGCAGATAAGGCCCGAGCATTCCCTCGCCCAACAATGCGGGCGACACACTTTCGGGGGCATCCCGTGCCGCTTCAGGGTGATGAATGATGATGAGAGAAAGAATCACTGCCGGCGCCAGCAGACAGACAAAGGCATTGACCGCTTTACGAAGAGAAACGGGACCGGTTTCATCGCCTTCGGCTGACGCCCTTGACAGCATGATGGCAAAAAAGATGAGCACGCTGACCCCCCCGACGTAGATGAGGATCTGCATAAAGGCGATAAAGGGCGCTGCCAGCAAGAGATACATGCCCGCAACAGCGATCATCACGGCAATCAAACCCACAAGAGCACGCACCAGGCTTCTGGAAGCGACCGCCATGATGGAACCCATGCATATGATGAGGCAATAGAAAATAAACGCAGCTTTGGCAAGGATTTCCATAATATCAGCCCATATTTACCCTGATTTTCTCAAGTAGATCAAATTCGAAATCCTTTTTGTTGATGCTTGCGCAATAGGGATTTCCTGAAAAACGGATGGCCCTTTTAGGGCAGTTTTCCGCGCACAGGCCGCACTGGCAACACAAGGTGTAGTCATAGGTGAATTTTGAGGGGCCTTTGGGAGCCTTATGAGCCGTTTTGTTTTCGTCTGGGGCAACATCTACAGGTTTCGGCGCCTTTTTCCTGAGCACTGAAATTGCCCCCGTGGGGCAGGTGGAGGCACAGGTCATGCACGCAATACAAAGGGGGCTAGCCGGGTCCTCCGGGTGGGGAACCAGCTCAATGGGGCCCCTGAAGGTCGCCAGATTGTCCACGCAGGCTCTCGGGTAATGGACCGTTACCTGTTTTGAGAAGAAAAAGGCACCGGTGATCCTGAGCCCTTTCACCAAACTCCAGAGTCCCAGAACATCCTCGCCCATTTTTCTCAGTGCATTCATGAATGATTTTCTTAAAAAAGTTTCATGACCAGAGCCGTACCCAGGAGGTTCAAAAGGCTCAAGGGCAACAGCCATTTCCAGTTCAGGTTGAGCAGCTGGTCAAAGCGGAGACGGGGAAAGGTCCACCGGAACCACATCATGACCAGCAGGAGCACGTACATCTTGGCCAGGAACCACCAGAAACCAGGCAGAAAAGGCCCCTGCCAGCCCCCCAGAAAAAGGGCCGTGCAGACGCTGCAGACCACGATCATGTTGGTGTATTCCGCCAGGAAAAAGAGCCCGAACCCCATGCCCGAGTATTCCGTATGAAAACCGGCGGTGAGTTCGCTTTCCGCTTCCGGCAGATCAAAGGGGTTACGGTTGGTCTCGGCGACCGCGCACACAAAGTAAATGAAAAAGGCCAGGGGCTGGGTCATGATGTTCCAGTGCCATGGGTACGGCCCCTGTTGCGCCACCATCTCCGAGAGGTTCAGGGTACCACTGGTAAAGGTCACAGCCAGGACCGCCAGCAGCAAGGGGATTTCATACCCTACGGCCTGGGCCACGGATCGTGCCGCTCCCAGCATGGCCCATTTGTTGTCGGAACCCCACCCGGCCAGGCAGAGGGCCAGCACGTTGATGCCTGAAAATGCCAGAATCAACAGCAGTCCCAGGTTTACCTCAAATCCGGTGAGGATCGGTCCGAAGGGGATAGGGAGCAGCAACAGCAAGGTCGGTGCAAAAGCGGCGATGGGTGCCAGCCAGAACAGGACGGGGTCCGCCCCGTCAGGTTTGAGCGGCTGTTTTGAGAGGAGTTTAACGGCATCCGCAACGGTTTGGAGCATGCCGTGAGGACCTACTTCAAAAGGCCCCGGCCGCCGGTGAACATGACCTGCCACTTTCCGTTCCAGATAGACCAGGAAGATCACGCTGGCAGCCACAAACAATGCGGTGGCCACCACCGCAACGATCATCCGTATCAGTTGAATCTCATCGAAGGACATGCCGTGTTTTTTTACCCTTTTACGAAATTAATGCAATTGTTAGACAAAACTCAGTCATTTACCTCATCATTCCAAGGATTGATAATGGGCAATTTACTTGTTTGAAAGTCCTTTTCATTCCTTGTCACCAAGACAAGATTATAAGTATAGGATGTAGCAGCAATAAGGCTGTCTATTGAAGACATGGGCATCCCTTCATTTTCAGCTTTTCCTTGCATTACGCCCCAATTCTCGGCAACAGTAATATCAATGGGATAAATACGATCTTTGTAATTCTCTATTAGGGTATTAAGCCAATCTGTCAATCTTTCTTTCTTTTTCGATTCAGGGAGTTTTGTCAATCCTTTTCGGATTTCACCGATGGTAAGGGAACATAAAAACAACCGTTCTGATGGGATACTATTTATCCACGTAATTACCCTTGAACTGGGGGCAGGTTTCACAATCTCTGATATTACACAAGTATCCAGTAAATAATTCACAGTTCGATACTCCTTGGGTAATCTTGCCGTCTTTCGATTTCAAAATCTTCGTCCATTTTGGGACAGTTTAATAAAAACTCCTTAAAACTTGGTTTATTAGAAACTAGATCCTCATAATCCTTTGCAGAAAGGACAACAACGGCCTTTTCTCCTCGACGTGTTACATACTGCGGCCCTGCCTTCAGCGCATCATCTACAACCTTACTGAATTGAGCTTTGGCATCTTGCAATTTCCAGATTGCTTTCATAATTCACCTCCCCATTGCAAATATCTAGTCAGACTAGTCTGGATATGTATAATTGTCAATACGTTTCCTGTTCCTCCAGTTGGCGCAATGTTTCTTCAAAAACAAACTTAACATCCGCCTTTATAAGACTTTCAATTATTGCGCTCAGATCTGCGCCTGTTGTTTTTTTGCCGTTGGTATGCATTTCTCAATTCCAAAATACCACGTACGGCGTTATCATTTGCCTTTAGGCGCTCTTCCGGCGACATCCTAAGGAACATTGCAACCAATCCTTTGTCAACACCTGGACTATTCTTAACTTTCATTTTCTCGGCCATAAAGAACCTATTTGTTAATAGCTTTCATAACGTGCGAATCACGGGCGGACGGTAGATGGTCCCCCGTCGACTTTGATCTGGGGAACAATTTAGTCAGCGGTTCGGATTTTTGCGTTCCCTGAATTTGATTAGCTTTTTTCTTCAACCTTCATATGTTTCTTTGTATGCCTTTTTCAGAT
>Ga0233431_1001092_pt1 | contig 50107 bp, 37 predicted proteins | sample SI_118_April2016_FD_179867 | JGI IMG/M metagenome (GOLD analysis project Ga0233431, IMG submission 179867) | Seawater microbial communities from Saanich Inlet, British Columbia, Canada - SI_118_April2016_200_MG | ecosystem: Environmental > Aquatic > Marine > Inlet | place: Canada: British...
GAGATACTCGCGAATCACACTGACAGGATATTTCTCGCGAGCTCCCTAAGATCGACGCGGGCGACGATTATTGTCGTTCAGGGAAGTCGCTCAATTCCCCGTCTCAACTATCGGGGAACAGTTCGCGAATAGCTCTGGCGGTCTCGGCTTTTTCCTTTTCCACGAGCACGATGATTTCCTGGATCCCTTTCGAAGTTTGCAGGACGCCCTTGAATCCCCCCTGAACTTCGTTTTGCAGCTTGAAATCCCCTACTGCTCGTCGTCGGCCGATGGATTTTCCGCCGAAGGAGCGGCCGATGATCACCGCGGTCACGCCGGGAATGTTTTCCAGTCTGGCAATGGTCTGCTGGCCTTCTTTGTCGGTGGATCGATGTTTGCCGCGGCGCTCTTTTCCCATCTTCACCCGATCGCCTGAAGAATGGCGCGCACTTTTTCGGCGCTGGTGACCTTCCAGGTGAACTCTCCGGGCGGGAGTGCGCCGCCCATGGTGCAGCGCGGATTGCGGTACTGCATGCGGCTGTCGATCGGCTCTCGAGCGGTGGCGTGCAATTCTCGGACGCGGGTGCGGGCGACGACTTCGGCGGCATTTTCTTCGGTGATGCCACCTCCGGCCATGATGGCGATGCGGTTCTGAGCCTGCTGCACCAGGGCGGCGATCAGGTCCGCGCCTTCGAGAGCGGTGGCTTCCTGTCCGGAGGTGAGGAGTCGGTCGATGCCCAGATCGATGAGGAGGTTCAGGGACTGATGCGGATCGCGGGCCATGTCGAAGGCGCGGTGAAAGGTGACGCTCAGGGGGCGGGCGTGTTCGACGAGGAGGGCGGTGCGCTCGCGATCGATGGAGCCGTCGGGATGCAGGAGCCCGAGGACGACGCCGTCGGCGCCGAGGGTGCGGGCCTGTTCGATGTCGATGCACATGACTTCGAATTCGTCGTCGGTGTAGCAGAAGTCGCCGCCGCGCGGGCGGATAAGCAGGTGCAGGGGGATGGTCAATCGGCTGCGGACGAGCTGGATGGTGCCGGCACCGGGGGTGATGCCGCCTTCGATGAGATCGGCGCAGAGTTCGACGCGGTCGGCGCCCCCTTGCTGAGCGGCGACGGACGACGCGACCGAATCGACGCAGGCTTCAAAGGTGATCTGGTCCAACTGTGTTCCTATGAGTGATGTGGTTGACGATTTATAGAATTTCTGCTCTTTTTTCTGTGTTGCTAGTCCGGGATCATGGGGAAGATCACCAGATCGTCTCCGCGTAGAAGCTCCGGATGACTCCGTCCGAAGTGATCAGCGGACACGAGAGCAGGGTTGCCGTGGTGACTATAGTTCGGTCGGCCGGATCTCTGTGAGGCCAATCCAGCTGCAGATTTTTCAACCAGGTTTTTTCGTCGACGGGGAATATTTCTACGCCCTCTACTTTTTTTAGATTGTCCACGTAATCTTCTACGGAGAGGGGAAGAACGAGCTTTTCCCGTTTGACTTTTAGCCCGATTTCCCAGATCGAGATCGAGCTGATGATTTTTCTCTTTGTAGCGTCTATGGCCTCCCGTGCTGCAGAGGAGAGGCGGTCCGGGTCGAGGGTCCAGAAGATGAGGGCGCAGGTGTCCAGGACGATCACAATTCGGTCCACTCTTCTTCGGTCGGAGCGTTGATATCTTCTTTGTAGAGCACTTTTCCCTGCACCCCGGCGAAGATTTCGGCGACCGAATTCTGTTTTGATAGCGGCAGGATTTTTAGTACGGGCACGCGATTATCGGTGACGATCAGCTCCTGGCCGCTTTGCTCTATCTCCCTGAAGATTCTGAGCATGTGCGTTTTAAGATAGCTTTTTGAGACAGTGGTCATTTTTTTACCTCATTATGACTATAGTCATGAACATAGTCATAATGTATTGAAAAGAGTATGATCTGACAATGTCGAATTCCGCCCAGCCTCGCCAGCTGCCAACGCCGATATTGCCGTCTGTCCGCGAGATGGAATTTCAACGGTGGGTGTCAACCTTTTTTCCGGAGGAAGGGTCCAAATACGGCAGGATGCTGGTTTCTTCTTGACACTGTTCAACGGTCCGGATAGGTTGGCCGAATGATGTCTCCATTTGGTCCTGATTGATCTTTTTCGTCACAGAGGATCTCCGAACGCCCTCCTGAATGGCGCTCGACGCCACTGGCTACCTTCTGAACAACCGATCAAAAGGAAGTTGATCGGTGAGAATTGAGCGGTGCGGATGCAGCTTTTCGCCGCTGGGAAGAGGAGAAGTGCGCCAAATGGGAAAGTCATCGGGTAGCTTTTGATTTTTAATATTTTCATGAAATGGAAAAATTTTCGCCGTAAAAAGTAAAATTTGATTAAAAATATCTTGCTTATGTCTCATTTCTTTGCTTATGTATTGAAAAATAGAAATTTGCTCTTTCTTCCGAAATGCAAGCAAGAGGTGGAGATGAACAAGAATGATTCTGCGATTGTTCGCCCGGGAAAGATGGGGACAGGAAGCATACCGTGCTGGTGTTTGACCGCCCTATTTCTGGCCTCTTTTTCGGGGGTTATATGGGCGAATGAGGAAGAGCCGAAGGCGGAGCGGCCGCATCCGGAGCGGGTTGCGACGGCGGTGCGGGTCGGATCCATGCCGGTGAAGTTGGATGGGGTGCTGGATGACGAGGTGTGGCAGCGGACACCGATCGCCACTGGTTTCACCCAGCGGGAGCCGGATGAGGGGAAGCCGGTCACCCAGGAGACTGCCTTCCAGGTCGCGTACGACGACGAGGCACTCTACGTCGGCATCACCTGCTACGACAGCCATCCGGACAGCATCGTCGCCATGCTCACCCGGCGGGACGACTGGGAGGAGCGGGACTGGGTCGAATTGCAGCTCAACCCGCACCACGATCACCAGACGGGGTACTGGCTTCTGGTGGGACCGTCCGGATCGATAATGGACGGCATCATCTACAATGACGACTGGTTCGACGATACCTGGGACGGGGTCTGGGAGGTGGAGACGGCAATCCACGACCGGGGCTGGAGCGCAGAGTATCGGATTCCCTACCACGTGCTGCGCTTCGCCGAGCAGGAGGAATACGTCTGGGGGATCAACATCCTGAGACGGCTGGTGCGCAGGGAGGAGGAGAGCCAGTGGGTCCACGTGCCGAAGGGGGAGAACGGCTGGGTGTCGTATTTCGGGCATCTGGAGGGGATTCGGGGGATCACGCCGCCGGCGCATTTCGAGGCGATTCCGTTTGGGCTGGGGCGGGCGACTTTGGGGGAGGATGATGATCTGTTTGGTTCGGTAGGAGTCGATGTGCGCTACGGGCTGACGCCCAATATCTCGCTGAATGCGACGGTCAATCCGGACTTCGGGCAGGTGGAGGCGGATCCGGCGGTGCTCAACCTGAGTGTCTTCGAGACACATTTCCGCGAACGGCGGCCGTTTTTTCTGGAGGGGCAGAGTATCTTCAACAGCCCCGGGCCGGACATCGTCGGCATCGGCGGTCCGGCGCAGCTGTTCTACTCGCGGCGGGTCGGCAAGCGTCCAGGGCGGCTCGGGCTGCCGGACTACAGTGAGGAGATCGAGCGGCCGGATGCGACGACCATTCTCGGGGCGGCCAAGGTCTCGGGGAAGACGGCGGGAAAGATGTCGTTCGGGCTGCTGCAGGCGGTGACGGCGAACGAGCATGCGATCATTGAGGAGACGAGCGTCGATCCGGTGAGCGGAGAGGAGCGGACGGCGCGGCGCGACTTTCGCGTGGAGCCGTGGACGAACTATCTGGTGGGGCGCATGGAGCAGGATATCCAGACCCACTCGAAGGTGGGGGCGACGGTCACGGCGGTGAACGGGGACGGTTTTTCCTCCAGTTATGTGGGGTCCGTGGACGGGACGCTGAAGTGGAAGGACAACGCGTACCGGATCTTTACGCGACTGTCGGGCAGCAGCGCCGGAACGGACGACGGGCGGGATGAGGGGTACGAGGCGGTGGCTTATTTTTCGAAGTTTTCGGGGAATTTCGGGGGGCAGGTCTACGTGGATGCGCGCTCCCCCGGTTTTCAGGTCAACGATCTGGGTTTTATGAACAGGGCGGACCGGATTCAGGCGGGGTGGCATTTCATGGCTCAAATCCACAACCCCTGGGCGCTGGCGCGGCGCTCCGGTTTCAATCTCAATGGCTGGAAACAGTGGAACTACGATGGGGTGGTGCTGGCGCAGGGGGTGAACTTCAACACCTGGCAAAAGCTGCTGAACTACTGGCACGTCAATTTCGGGGTCAACCGGGTGCTGGGGGCGAAGAACGACCTGGAGACGCGGGGCGGTCCGGTGATGAAAAGTCCGGCGGGTATCGATTACTGGTACGGCTTCAGTTCGGATGACCGCAAGGGGGTGAGTTTCTGGTTCGACGGCAATGGAGATCGGGTGGATGGAGGAGACAGCTACTCCCGGCGCTTCGGGGGAGGTATTGCGCTGCGGCCGGCGTCGAACGTGCGCTTCGAGATCGGCCCTTCGTACAGCACGACGAAGGCGTTTGCGCAGTGGGTGGACAACGTGGATGACGACGGGGACGACGAGGACGACCACTTCGTGTTCGGGCAGCTAAAGAACAGGGTGCTCGATCTGACGCTGCGGGGGGAGGTGGCCTTTTCGACGAAGCTGACGCTACAGGGGTATGTGCAGTCGTTCGTCGCCAGCGGTGACTACAGGGAGTTCAAGGAGTTGGAGCGGCCGAATTCGTACGCGTTTGCGCCGTACGACTACCAGGGGGACAATCCGGACTTCGACAATCGGTCGCTGCGGGGAAACCTGGTGCTGCGCTGGGAGTATCAGCCGGGGAGCACGATCTTTCTGGTCTGGTCGCAGGCGAGGAGCTTTTCGGTGGACAATCCGCTCGATCCCGACTTCCGGCCGTTTCGCGGGGTGCGCAGGAGTCTCACCGACGACGGGGACAATATCTTCCTGGTGAAGTGCAACTACTGGCTGGGGCTGTAGACGAAAGGATCCGCTGGCGAGCTGAATTTCGAGACCTGCTGCCGAAGGATCGGCGGCAGGTCTTTTTTGTATATATTGGAATTTAGCTCGGGACGAAAGAGAGAACGAAAATGAAGACTTACGGCAGACGACCGACTATAGGTGAGATCGAAGAGTACTACGCCCGCGAGGAGGTTTTGGAGTTCATCTACGAGGATTGCCGGACGCGCACGGTAAACGTCTCCTTCAAGGGAGGAGGCCTGCACCAGGGATTGTACGAAACGCTGCAGCCGAGAAGCGTGGGCGACCTGCGGGAGAGACTGGAGGAGATTTTCCGCGACTGGGTGAAGAAGGCGTATGCAAAGCGGGCGGCGAGGGCGAGGGTGCCGGTGGAGGAGGTGCGACCGGATATGTTCGGCTTTCTCTCGTTCCACAACAGCGCGGTGATCGGTGGCAAGTGGAAGGAGAAGGGATTCGATCTGATTCTGGAGCCGGATCTGGCGGGCTGGCGGCGGTCGTTTGAGGAGATGACCGGACTGATTCGGATGCTGGAGGAGTTCGAGGTCTGCTTTCGGCTCAAATACAGCGGAGTGCGCAGTCTGCACCTGGTCATCCCGTGGGAGGCGCTGCCGACAGAGTTCAAGGGACGTCCTCTCAAGAGGCGGCGCAAGTGGCTGGTCCAGGGGATCAGGCGGTACGGAAGACGGCACTGCGGCTTGAAGGGGGCGGATAGCCCGGGTTTTTTGCGGATGGCGTACAGTCTGAATGAGGACAACGGTCTGGTCAGCGTGCCGATCGATCCGGCGCAGCTCTCGTCGTTCCGGCCCTGGCAGGCGAATATGCACAACGTGAGGGTGGATCTTCCCTGGCACGGTGACGTGCCGAAGGGGGCGAGCCGCAAGACGCTGCGCTTTATGCGGGAGGTGTTCGACCGCAAGGGAGGGGAGAAGGCGTTTTCCTTTGGATTGGAGATGGGACGACCGGTGCGGGTGGAAACAGGTAGAGGAGATGGCTGGGAGGAGCATCTGCATTCCGAAGAAGAGGCGGAACGGCTGGCATCTGCCTGGGGGCTGTTGCATGCCACCGAACCGGTGTCGCCGGATCTGCTCCGCATGGGTCTGGAGGATGAGAATCCGGACGTGCGCTGGTACGCGACGGAAGCGCTGCAGAGGGGAATGGACGACGAGAGGATGCGGCTGGCGGCGCGGATGCTGCTCGATGGGGATCCGTTTGTGCGGATCAGCGCCGGGGATGCGCTGCGGCTGGCCCCGCAGGAGATGGGGCGGGTTCTCGATATCCTGGTGGAAGCGGTGGAGCGCGAGGGAGGGGAGCTGCCGTTTCGCGCTTTTATCGATCTGTTTCTCGACGTCGCCTACGTCATCGAGAAGATGTGTGTCGGCCGTCCTCCCGAGCTGCGAGGACGCGTGCTGATGGCGGGAGGGAGAGCGATCGCCCGGCTGCTGGAGCGGACGGTTTCCGGAACGCAGGAGGAGTCCGGAGGGCGCTGGCTGAAGCTGTTGCGCAACTGGGGGAATTGGCTGTGGCGACTGCGCTCGACCTGCGTGGAGAACGAGTTTTCAGTGGCTGCCATGTTCGGGCCGGCCATCGAACTGTGTCTGGATAAGCTGGCCGGAGAAGGAGAGGAGACGGAGATTGCGCTGCGGCTCTATGCCGGGATTCTGGAACGGCTGTACGACCGGGAAGCAGCGGCGCTGGGTGCGCTGCTGGAGGTGGCCAGGAGGCTGGAAGTGACGGTTGCGGAGCTGCCCGAGCTGGTGGTGGACGAGGGGGAGAAAGATCAGCTACTGGCCGCGATCGACGAGAGTCTGAGCGGTCGGTCGGATGCGGAGCTGATGCGGCTGGCGGTGCGCCTGCTGCGCGACGGGGGAGATCCGGTCCGCGGGCTGGCGGAGCAGGTGATACGGAGGCTGGACCGATCGCCGGAGGAGTTTGTCCGGATCTTCTCCGGTATGATGGAGGACGAGAGCGGGCTGGTGCGCTCCAGCTGCGTGCGGGTTCTGGGGGAACTGGGAGGAGCCAGCGGAGTGCCGGTGCTGGTGTCGGCTCTGGAGGATGGGGACAGGCACGTGCGCCAGGAGGCCGTCGCGGCGCTGAAGCGAGTGGGCGCGGCGGCGGTGCCGGCGCTGGCGGCGGCGCTGGGGAAGAAGAACGGTACGCTGGCGAGCCATGCGGCGCTGGCGCTGGGTGAGTTGGAGGCGGAGGAGACGGTGGCGGTGTTGAGAGAGGCGCTCGGGGAGCGGACGACCGGGCACAACGCGGCGCGGGCGCTGGGGCAGATCGGCGGGCCGGCGGCGGTGTCGGCGCTGATCGAGGCGCTGGAGAGCGAGCATCAAGGGGTGCGCCTGGGGGCGATCGAGGGGCTGGGGCGGATCGGAGATCGGGCGGCGGTGGCCGCGCTGATGCAACTTCTGGGGGATGAAAATACGGCGATTCGCAGCCGGGCGATTCAGGCGCTGGGTCGGCTGGGTGCGGAGGGGGAGGTGCCGATGCTGGTCGAAGCGCTGCATGACGAGGAGAAGGTGGTGCGCAATGCGGCTCTGTGGAGTTTGGGGCGATTGGGTGGCGCGGTGGCGGTGTCGGGGTTGATTGGGGCGCTGGAGGACGAGCGGGTGCGGGGTGATGTAGCGCGGGCTCTGGGGCAGACGGGAGATCCGGCAGTGGTGCCGGTTCTGGTCGGGCTGCTGGGGGATGATAACCGGCCGATTCGCGGCACGGTGGTGAATGCGCTGGGGGTTCTGGGGCTGTCGATGCCGGAGGTGATCGAGGGATTGGGCGAGATGCTGCACGACGAGGATGAATGGGTGGGGCATCTGGCGGCGAAGGCGCTGCGGAAGATCGGGACGGAGGAGGCGCGGGCGCGTTTGAGGGAGTGAAATGGGGTGGGTTCTCCGTAGGGTGATCTCCGGACGGCACTGCGGTTAGTTGTGCCGTCTTTTTATTTTCGTGATAATTGATTTTCAATGGGGAAAGGTGTCTCGAGCAAAAAATCATGGGGAAGAGGATGTAAATGCAACAGCTTAAGTGGGATAACGAAGCAAACGGCGTGTGGAGGATGCAGATCGGGACGGGGCCCTTTCTGGATCTGTTGAGCCAATCGGGAGCCTCTCCGAGAATAGACAGTCTGGAGAAGATGTCGACACAGGCATTTCCCCTCGCAGAGGAGCGGATCTCCGTAACCGAAACAGGGGATAAACTGGTTTTCACGCTGCCTCTGGAAAGGGGGGAGAGGCTCTACGGACTGGGGCTCAACTTCGGGGGACTGGAGGTGCAGAAGTCGATTCGCCATCTGCACGTCGACCACTTTGGGGGGAAGGACAACGGGCGGACCCACGCTCCGGTGCCTTTCTACGTTTCCGAAAAGGGGTATGGGGTTTTTGTCAATCTGGCGCGCTACAGGGAAGCGTTGCTTCGAATGATGAAGATTTTTTCTCGTATGACCGGATGATGTGGAAGTTCATGAGCGAGTGATGCGATTTTGCACGGGGCGAACATTAACGCGTAAGAATCCATAGCGGATCGCTGCCTGACAAAGAGCAGCACCATATGGAAAATGGAGGATGAAGAGTATGAAGACATCACCCCTAGAAAAAGTGCGCGAGCTCTACGAGGAGTCGGCGGATTCGTATGCCGAGATGATGGACTCCGAGATCGATCTTCCGGTCTACTCCGACATTCTCGGTCGATTGGCCGGACGCATTGTCGACATTCCAGGATCGGTTATCGACACTTCGTGCGGATCCGGGCACATACTGTCCAGGTATCGAGAGCGGTACGATTCCGGACGATCGCTCATCGGCATAGACCTGTCGCCGCGCATGGTCGCGATTTCGGGTGAAAAACTGGGTTCCAGTGCGCGGGTTCTCCACGGTGACATGCGCTGCCTGGAAGAGGTGGAGTCCGACTCCGCAGCCGGCGTGCTGAGTTTTTTCGCCATCCACCACATCGGCCCGGAGGAGGTTCTGGCTACACTCCGGGAATGGCATCGGGTTCTGCGTTCCGGGGGGCAGTTGGTCGTGGCTACCTGGGAGGGGACTGGCACTATTGATTACGGGGAGATGTCAGATGTGGTGGCGCTCAGGTACACCCAGGAGGAGATGCGCGACTGGGCTCAGGAGGCCGGATTCGCTGTGGATCGATGCGTCGTCGAGCCGGTGGAAGAGATGCCGATGGAGGCGGTCTACCTGGAAGGGATTAAGGAGTAGCGGCTCAATGGGATATGATAAGAACTCCTTTCTGAGTTCTTTTGTCGGAGGAGCTTCTATCTTTTAATGGTCACATCACACAATGGTCACGGGCGATTTTTCCGGTGGGTGGATTTATTGGCCGACTCGCTCAAACCTGCAAAAATTGTAGGTATTGATTCTCTCCGAGAGTGGTCTCTCTCGCATGTTCTTCGATTAATATTGGACGACGGTCGCACTCTAATAGCCAAGCGCGGAATTCCCACCAAAGGCCCCACGGAGCTGGAGATCTACCGAGACTGTCTGGTTCCTCTTGGCATAGATGCGCCGACCCTCCTCGAAAGCCGCACAAGTGCTTCTGAGTATATTTTCCTGATGGAGGATCTGAAAGGCATTGACCTCGAGCAGCAACCATCCCGGTCATCCTTCCTCGATGCGGTTCGCAAGCTCGCAGAAATCCGATCTGCCTCCGACGGGATTAAAAAGATCAGCACTTCTGTTCTTCAGAAGCATTTACTGACCAAAGATCAGTTTCTGTGCGAACTCGACTATGTGCTCGAACACGCGGGTTCGGAGCATCGAGAGATGGTCAATGCTCTCAGAGGAATGGTCGGATCAATTTCGGAGCATCTGGATCGACTTTACCAGGCGCACTCTTTGACCCTGAACCACAACGACTACCACGGCAAGAATCTCCTGAATGTCGATGGACGCATTGTTCCCATAGATTGGGCCAATGCGCGCATCAGTCCTCACATCGGAGATCTGTATTGTCTGATTGGAGAGGCGAAGGATCAACATATTCCCGGGGCCGCCGTGGTTGAGGCGTATAAATCGGCTCTACAGGATCTAGGAATACAGGAGGAGGTGACTGACTGGCATCTCGATGTGGGGGGGCTCTGCTGGAGTATCCACTGTCTGCAGTGGATACTCGAATTCGGTCTGGACGCCATTCCTGTATCGAGAGGCTGGGTGCCAAATTTCCTGACTGATATGTGTGCTATGGCATCTCGATTGAGCAGCCCCACCAGGTCAGCCCTATGAATCAATCCCTGTCACCAGCACGTGGTCTCGTCTGTTTCGACCTGGATGGAACGCTGCTGCGCGGTCGGACCGTCTGTGAACTTCTCGCCGGACCTCTCGGTCGCTGTAGGGAGATGGAACAGTTCGAGTCCCGCAAGTTCACGTCCGAACAGGAGATCGCCGAAGCGCGTGTGGAAATGGCGCGCTGGTACGAGGGTGTGTCTTTGGTCGAACTCGAGAGGTATTGCGAGGGGGCGGTTTGGGCTCCCGGTGCCGTAGAGGCGGTGGCGTATCTCCAGCAGCGGAACATACACGTCGCCATTGCGTCGATCACGTGGAAGTTCGCCGTTGCCTGGTTTGCGGCGAGACTCGACATTGCGAATTTTTTGGGCACCGATCTTCTGCCATCGGGCGACATAGAGCATGTCTGGGGCCACACGAAGGGCACGTGGTTGTTGGAGCTGGCCAAGGATTTCGGGGTCGAAGCGAGCCGAATTGCCGCGGTAGGCGACTCCGCCGGAGACATCGACCTGCTGAAGGCCGCTGCTCTGCGCTTCTTTGTGGGACCGGAACCACCGGATGCGGTGCCCGGGGTCATTCATCTGCCGGCCGCCGACATTCGCACTATTGCGGAGCATATCGTTCACGTGTGGCGGGTTTAGACGAGGTCAGATCGGCATACTCTCGGAAATCTGCGAGAATGGCTCGACACGGAAGAACAAGGTCGCGGCGTTCGGCACGGCGAGAGAGGAGGATGGATTGGAACGGATTGCGTTGATAAACGGGCGGGTCGTCGATGGCACCGGGGGACCTGTGCTGGATTCGGCCACGGTAGCCATCGAGGGTTCGACGGTTGCAGGCGTGGGGCCGACGGAGGAGAGTGTTCTTCCGGAGGACTGCAAAGTTATTGACATTCAGGGGAAGACGGTGATTCCGGGGTTGATTGACGGTCACGTGCACGTGACCAGTATGCCCGGGCTGCTGGACGCGAAGGGGAAGATCGAGGCTCAGCTGCGCGCTTCGGAAGTTCTGCGGGAATACCTGTTCTGGGGCACGACTACGATCGGGCATGCGGGCGGCTGCGAAGAGAACCTCATCTTGCGCGACATGATCGAAAAGGGGACGCTGAAAGGACGGGCGCGTCTCATTGTGAGCGGAGTGGTAACGGCTACGGGGGGACACGTGCGGGGGGAAGGGGCGGACGGCCCGTGGGAGATCCGCAAGATGGTGCGCCGGATGGCCCTCGATGGGATGGATTTTATCAAGACGTGTGCTACCGGGGGGTTTCAGTGGGCGCATGAGGGTTTGGGAAGTCCCGATTACTCGCTGGAGGAGTTGGAGGCTGTGGTGGCCGAAGCGCACATGCGGGGCAGGCGCGTCCACGTCCACGCACACGCCCAGCCGGGCATCCGGAACGCGATCGAAGCGGGCTGCGATGTGATATTGCACGGGGCGAATATCGATGCGTCCGCCCTCGAAGGGATTGCCGATAGGGGGTTGATCTTCATGCCCACGCTCTACATCACCAGTGAGCACATCTGGGGGAGCGGGAATCTGCCGGAGCACATGACCGGCCGGATGAAGGCGGCGTACAGGCCGCATCGCGAAGGTGCCGCGCGGGCGCACGAATTGGGAATAACCATGGCCGCGGGAACCGACGGCGGACCCAGGCCGGGCGCGATCATGCACGAGCTTTGTGAACTGGTCGGCTGCGGTTTGACTCCGCAAGAGGCTATCGTCGCCGCTACTCGCAACACGGCTGAGGCTCTGGGAATCGGAGAGCGCCTGGGGACGCTCGAGCCGGGCAAGCTGGCGGACTGCGTCGTGGTCGATGGCGATCCGCTGGAGGATATCTCCGTTCTCACTTCTCGGGAGTCGATTCTCATGGTGATCAAGGAAGGACGGGTGGAGGTGGACCGGCTGACGGAATCCGATATCGGCTGAAGTAGCGAATTTCCAGCCCTTATAGCGGTTGGCTAAAGTACCTGAAGAGATGCCGCGTGTGGACGGCGGATCCGGGGGTCGCTTCCGGGCGGCGACAAGACTCGGCCTGGGGGCCGCCGTCGCCTGGAGCGGAGCGTCGGTGGGGTTGGGGACCAGACTGATAGTGTGGAGATATGGGGAGAGGGTGTTGCGGGAGCGGGACGGTGGGCCTTCTGGTTGATATTGGAGATGCCAGAAGCGCGGTGATTCGTTTGGTTGTGCGGTGGACGGAGTGGGGCGGCCTCAGACAGTTGTCGCCGTCCGCCCGCGCTACGCGCGGGTAATCCAGCAACCCCCGGACCCGCCTGCGAGATTCACAGATTTCCGCTATAGACTTATAGGAGGGATAGCAGAGAGAGGAGACTTCTATGCAGGTGAAAGAGAACTGGGCTGATATCAAGAAGATCTTTGCGCAGTCGTTCAAGTCGTCTTTTCACTACGCCGTGGCGACGGTCGACGAAGAGGGGGGGCCGCACGTGACGCCGATTGGGTCGCTGATTCTCGGCAGCCCGGGGCGCGGTTTTTACTTTGAGGAGTTTCCCCGGCAGCTGCCTCTGAATTTGCAGAGTAACAAGCAGGTTTGCGTGCTGGCGGTGAACAGCAGCCGCTGGTTCTGGATCAAGTCGCTTTTCTCCGGCCGGTTTTCGAGTCCACCCGCGATACGGCTGTTCGGGACGGTTGGCGAAGCTCGCGAGGCGAGTGAGAAGGAGATAAAGCTGTGGCACCATCGGGTGAAGAAGGCTCGCAACAGCAAGGGGTTCGCCCTGATGTGGAGGGATATGAAGAGAGTGCGCGATATCGAGTTCTCGAAAGCGGAGCCGGTGCACATTGGCGAGATGACGCGGAATGTGTGGGATGGCATGGTGATGTCCAGGGAATCGGTGGGCTGATATGATCACAGACCAGACGGAACTCGACGCGCGGATCGACGGGTACGGACCCTTCCCGGTCACCCGCAGAAAGATCGTCCTCTTCAGTACCGGAAACGACTGGGAGGATCACGGCCCGGCCATGGCTGCTGCGAGCGATACCTATTTCGCCCAGACGTTTTGCGCGGGTGCGGCGGTGCGGACGGGGGTGCGGTATCTGGCCCATGCGCCCTTTACTTCGGATGGTGCGGGTGACTGTGCGCGCGCCTGGTGTCCGGTATATCTGCCCGAACCGGAATACTTTGAAAGGACGACGGAGTTCTGTAAAGCGGTCCTGGATCGCACGAATCCGCGTCCCGAGGCTGTCGCCATTTTTGTGCCGAATCATGGGGAGCCGGAAATGGCCCGGAGGATCGAGGAGTTCGGGCGTCGGCTGGAGGTTAAGACCCGACTGGTCGGGGACATTGTGACCCACAAGCGGTTGACGGTTGAAGATTACGAAGATTCGCCTTTGCGCAGCCTGGTCGAGGAGGGCATTGAGGGGGATCACTTTCAGCATTGTGGTTTTTTCGACTACAGCGTGGCGTGGGCTCTGGGCCATCTGGACAAGCCGAGATTGGATGCGCTGCGGGAAGAAATGGAACGGGATCTGGAAGCCGCTTTGAAGAGATATCCGACTATTCACAACCTGGCCGGGTATGTCCGATATGGCGGGTCGGAATTCGCTGGACTCAGGGAGGTTCTCGGCGTTCCAGAAGGAGAGCCCTATCCGAAGGTGGAGCCCAAGTGGCAGGATGCCTGCTTGATCACGGGAAAGGGGATTGTCGAGGACACTATCGACATTCTCACGGAAGAGATCCTGGATTTCGAGAGAGAAGTATTCGGGTAGCAGAGACCGGGATCCCCCGTTCTCAACGGACGCCGACAGCGGGAACGGGGGACAGGAAATTCCAGCAGCAGGCGATTCTCCAATAGTCACGCTTGACGTTATTCACGTGTCGCGTTATTATTTTGTATGATCATATCTTTTAGATGTTCCGACACGGAGGCTCTTGCGAATGGGCAGCGGGTCGCGCGATTTTCGAATATCGAATCAGTCGCGCGACGCAAGCTTCGTCAATTACAGATCGCGGGGAGAATCGGAGATCTCCGTATCCCACCAGGCAACCGGCTTGAAAAGCTCAAGGGGGATCGCACCGGGCAGTACAGTATCCGAGTGAACGACCCGTTTCGGGTGTGCTTTCGCTGGTCGGCCACTGGTGCGGAAGATGTAGAGATCGTGGATTATCATTGAGAGAGAAGAGAAAATGGCCAAGCTCAAACCTGTGACCCCCGGAGAACTTTTGCGAGAGGAATTTTTGGTACCAATGGGTCTTTCGCAGTACCGTCTCGCAAAGGAAATCGATGTTCCCGCTCAGCGGATAAGTGAGATCGTAGCCGGCAAGCGGACTATTACAGCTGATACTGATTTACGCCTGTGTCGCTTCTTCGGCCTCTCCAATGGCTACTGGCTGAGGGCACAGGTAGCTTATGATACCGAAGTGGCAGAAGAGGTCCTCGCAAAAGTTCTGGCGAAAATCGTGCCGTGGAAGGGGCTGCAGCCTGCTGGTCATCCCGCCTAACAGCATACGACAAGCAATTCTATCAGTCTCTCTCCGCCTTATTTCGAACCAACAGGCCCGGATGCCCCGGCTTAGCTCGCCATCTTCCCCGCGATAAACTCCGCGAATTCGTCGTCATTGCGCACCGGCTCAAAAGCTTCGTCGTCGCCGAACCACCTGCCGACCCCTCCCAGAAAGATCCACTTTTGCACCGACGGGGAAGTGGACTGCTTCATCCTGCGCAGCACGGCGAGGGCGCCCTCGCGGTCTCCTTTTTTCATATGGGCGGAGGCGAGGAACATGTAGCCGGGGCCGGTCTCGCGAGTCTTCAGGACGCGTTCGAGCAGAGTTACGGCTTCGGCAAAACAACCTGCCCTACTACAGACGGCGCCCAGATTGTGCACGGCGTATCCGGCGAAGCGCCGATAGGTCGCGTCCAGTTCTTCGCGGCGCTGAGTGTCGGCTTCGCCAGCGACGGCGGAATTCCATTCGGACTGATAGGCCTGGATGTTGTCGAGGGCGATTTCCAGCGTTGCCTTCAGCCCTTCTTCGTCGCCGGTGATGGACTGGATGCGGATACGCGCTCCCAGGGTGTCGCTTTTCCACCAGCGTCGCTGGACCGGGTCATCGGTGCCTTCGCTGTCCAGTAGATCCAGATAGTGCTGGCCGCTCTGGAGTGCTTCGTCGTAGCGCTCCAGACGTCTGAGGATGCTCATCCGGTCGCGGAAATACATGTAGTGGGTTCCGGAGAGGGGGGAGCCGAATTGCGAGTAGAGGGCTTCCGTCTCCGCCAGCCAGGTATCGGCGTTTCCGGTTTCGCAATAGATGAGGATGGGGAGGGCGGAATAGGCGTCGAAGCGCTTTTTCGGCGGGATTCCGTCGATGACCATCGCGCGTCGGTGCAGGGAGAGGGCGCGCTCGTTATCTCCGGCTTTGCGCGCGCTCCAGGCCGCTTTGACGAAGGCGCGGAAGGACTCGTGGGGATCGTCCGTTTCTTCGGCGTGGGATTCCAGGAGCCGTGCTCGGTCTTCGTGGCGGTTCAGATCCCAGTAGAAGCTGGCCAAGGTCAAGATGGTCTCTTCCTCTCTGGCACCCAGGCGATAGGCTTCTTCGTGGGCGACGACCGCCTCGTGCAGTAGTTTTTCGTCTTTGGGACGGTCGGCGTCTTCCAGCATATCGTTCAGCTCGCCGTCGAGAGCCAGGGCCAGGCCGCGCTGCGCTTCGAGGTGGTCGTCCACGGCTGTGGTGATCTTGCGGAACTCCATTCTGGCTTCTGGCCAGTTTTTTTCTTCCAATAGCTGCCGGCCTCGCTGCAGGGCGACTTCGATTACTTCAGCGGTGAAGTTTTCGGGCAATTTTTGTTGTCCGAGGGTTTCTTCGACCATGTTCAGCATCTCCTCTTTTAGGCGGTTGCGGGCCCGGTAGAGCCGCTGGTTGGCGGTCTGGAAGGGGATATCCAGAAAGGTTGCGATTTGCTCGAGGGGCAGGCTTTCCAGGTAGTACAGGGTGACGATTTGCTGCTGGACCTGGTTCAGCTTGCCCAGGGCGAGGAGCACGTTTTGCCGGGTCTCCCTGGCGATCAGCTCGTCGTCCGTCGATGGATTCGGCATGGCCAGTTCCTCCACCGGGGTTTCGCCCAGGGGGAGGTGGTCGCGCTGGCGTCTTTGCCACATGCGGCATTCGTTGGCGGCGATCTGTTTGAGCCAGGGGGCGAAGCGGTACGGGTCGGCCAGGCTGCGGAGCTTCAGGAAGGCTTTGATGAAGGCTTCCTGCGCCGTGTCCTCGGCCGTATCCCGGTTGCGCATGTAGCTCAGGCAGAGGCCGTAGACCGCGTACCGGTAGCGGTCGATCAGGGTGGCGAAGGCTTTCAGATCCCCGCTCAGGCTGGCCTGCACCAGCTCTCCATCGGCTCGCATGAATCGCTCCTTTCCAGTGCATACACAGGGAAGATGCGGTATGGCCGAAAAAGATAACGGAGAATTTTTGGTAAGGGAGAGAAAAGTTTCCGGGTTTTTTTTGCTCGGTCTCTACAACAGCCTACATTATGGCCGTATGAATTGAGCTGGTTTTCAGGAGAATTGGCCTACAAAAGGGTGCAGGGAAAAAGGGAGATCAGGCATGAACATCATCTACGTAAATCCGGACGAGATGCGGGGGAGCGTGCTGGGATGCTACGGGCATCCGTTGGTGCAGACGCCCAACTTCGACCGGCTGGCGGCGGAGGGGACGCGGTTCGATCAGTGTCACGTGCAGCACACGGTGTGCACGCCCTCGCGCTGCAGTTTTATGACTGGATGGTATCCGCATACTGCGGGGCATCGGACGCTGTGGTATCCGCTGCAGGAGCACGAGCCGAACAGCATGCGCTATCTGAAGGAGGCGGGGTACGAGGTGCACTGGTTCGGGAAGAACGACTGTCTGGCGCCGGATGCTTTCGAGAGTTCGGTGACGCGTATCTACGGAGCGCGGGGGCCGGGGAAATCGGAGAATTCGTTCGAGAGAGGAGAGCCGGGTTTTTTCAGCTTTTTGCACGGGCCGATGGACGGGCCGCCGAGCGATGAGGAGTTCTACGCCCGGGCGATCGAATATTTGAAGGGGAGGAAGGAGGACGATCCGCCGTTCTTTCTCTTTTTGGCGACCGGCTTTCCACACCCGATCTACCACGTGCCGCAGCCGTGGCAGGATATGTACGACCCGGACGATCTGCCGCCGCTGCGGCCGGAGGTGCTGGAGGGGCAGGCGGATTTTCATCGGCTGATTCGGGAGTATCGAGATCTGGAGGGGGTGGACGAAAAGACGCTGCGCAAGATCATGGCGGTGTATCTGGGGATGGTGTCGTATGTCGATCATCTGCTGGGGCTGCTGTTGGACGCGCTGGAGGAGACCGGGCTGGCCGAGAGCACTGCGGTGATGGCTTTTTCGGACCACGGGGACTGGGCAGGTGACTACGGGCTGGTGGAGAAGTGGCCGAGCGGTCTGGACGATTGTTTGACGCGGATTCCGCTGATCGTGCGCGTTCCAGGGATGGCGCAGGGGCATGTGGTCGAGGAGCCGGTGGAGTTGTTCGACATCGTGCCGACGACGCTGGAATTGGCCGGGGTGGAGGCGCGACACACGCACTTCGGTCGATCGCTGATGCCGCAGTTGGAAGGGGCACCGGGAGATCCGGAACGGGCGGTTTTTGCCGAGGGGGGATACGATACGCACGAGCCGCACTGCTTTGAGGGGAAGCCGTCGGACGGGGTGGCGGGAGATCCGAAGTCGATCTACTACCCGAAGGGGATGCAGCAGCAGGAGCGGCCGGAGAGCGTTTGTCGGGCAACGATGATTCGCACGGCGACGCACAAGCTGGTCTGGCGGACGAGCGGGGAGCACGAGCTGTACGATCTGGTCACCGATCCGGAGGAGTTGAAGAATTTGATCGGGAAGGAGGAATGCGCGGAGGTGCAGCGGGAACTGGAGCGGCGGGTGTTGGATTGGTACGTGCATACGGCGGATGTGGTGCCGTTCGAGGCGGATCCACGGGGGTTTCCGCCGGGGTTGGTGAGCTGAGAGAGGAAGGGATGGGGACTAGCTGAAGTTTGTTGAGGAGAGGCTGCGTGTGGACGGCGGGTCCGGGGGCTGCCTCCGGGTGGCGCCGAAACTCGGCCTCGGGGCCGCCGTCGCCTGGGGCGGTGCGTTGGGGAGAGTGTGACTGAATCTGGGAGATTGGTGGGATTTGATGGGGCGGAGGGGCACGGGACGGGGGGCCTTCGGGCTGATGGAGGAGATATTGAAATCGGCAGTGGACCGATCAGTCGACCGGTGGATGGACCGGGACGGCCTCAGACAGTCGTCGCCGCCCTCCAGCAACCCCCGGACCCGCCTGTGGTGACTCGTATAGTAACGGGATTGCGGAATTGGTCCGGACACTTCCGGGACTTCTTCGGGGTAGATCGCCAGATATCCGGACATCTGAAAAGTAGAACGGCCGAAGGAGAAATCCCGCTGAGTTCGATCCTCAGCGGGGCTTCTCTTTTTTTTTTGGAGAATCCGGGAAAGAGACGGATTACTCGTAGATGTTTTGCATCTGCCAGGCGTCGAGGGATTTGAGCTGGCTGTCCCGGCCCTGGGAGCGGAGGGAGACGCCGATGCTGTCCTCGCGGCCGGGATAGACGCGCACGGCGACGCACTGTTTGCCGTTGATGAAGACTTCGACCACGCTTTTGTCGATAAAGACGCGCAGGTCGAGGAGTTCGTCGGAGGCGATGAATACGGGAGCGGTTTCGGGTGCGCGCGAGAGGACGTCGGGGAGGATGGAGGAGTAGGAGTTGTCGATGGTGATCAGGCTGTCGCGGCCATCGATGGTGGAGTCCGGATTGCGTAGACCGCGGTCTCGGAAGAAGGCGATGCGGGTGTACTCCTCTTTGTCGGGGGAGCGGAGGACGTTGAGTTCGACCATGGGGGCATTTGCCGGGTCGATTTGGGCGACGATTTCCATGGCGTTGCCGCGGATGTTTTCGAGGACGATTTCCCGGTTGGCCGGGAGGGGCATGGCGTCGATGTGCTGATGGTCGAGGCGCAGAGATTCGATGTCGCCGGCCGGCTGGATTCCGAGCTCATTGCGAGCGGTCAGGCTCAGGCGGCGCGGCAGGGTCATGATCTGATTCCAGCCCTGGGTCGGTTTGCCGGAGTTCATGTTGAAGATGCAGATGACGTCGCGGCCGTCGGGGGTGGCGGAGGGGGCGTGGACGCCGGAGGGGACGGACGGGCCGAAGTTGAAGAGGCCGTGAGAGGTGACGACGAACTTGTCGCGCTCCTCGTCGTAGTCGCCCAGCAGGTACTGGCCGCCGCTCATGTGGCTGAAGAAGGGGAGGATGTAGCGGTCGCCGATCGGCCAGAAGTAGGGGCAGGCGCCGTCGTCGCCGACCAGGGTGAAGCGGTCGTCCTCGACGAACGGGTGGAGGTATTCCCAGGTGGCCAGGTCTGGAGAGCGAAGGAGGAAGTTGGCGCGGAGCCGCCGGTTGGCCGGTCCGTTGGGCAGGGTGCCGCCGGAGAGGGAGTAGTAGAAGTCGCCCTTTTTCCAGATGCACGGATCGAAGACCCGGTAGGGTTTGGGCGTGCCGTCGGGGTCGGCCATGGGGATGACCGCCTCGCCGGTCACTTTTTCCCAGTTGAGGAGGAGGGGATCGCTGGAGACGGCGACCATGTTGCCGACTTCGGTGCCGTGGTAGATGGCGATCACCCGGTCTTCTTCGACGAGGGTGGCGCCGGAGAAGCAGCAGCGCTCCGGATGGGGGTAGATGGCGTAGGGGAGGTCGCGCCAGTGGATCAGGTCGTCGCTGATGGCGTGGCCCCAGTGTTGGCGGGGATCTTCGGGCGGGTACGCCTGGTAGAAGAGGTGCCAGCTGCCGTTCCAGAAGCAGAGGCCGTTGGGGTCGTTGAGGGTGTGCTCCGGATTGACGTAGTGGTAGATCGGCCGGTGCGGATCGGAGGATATCTTTTTGCGGGCCTCGATGAGCCGCTGCATCAGAGGGTTGGTGGCGAGCTGCGCCTCCTGCTCTGCGAGGGTGCCGGGGAAGGTGTAGTGGGGAACGGGTGAGGTGTAGTCGGGTTTGCTCATGGGGGTTCTCCTTCTCTTTGGGACGGCGGATTATCGGATCTGTATTATCGGTCGATCGGAGCCTCGTATCAAGCGGTGCGGCTCTGGGGGCGCTCTGCGGTGAGGGAGGAGAGGCTGCCCAGTTTTCTGAGTTTGGGGAAGAGGCCGGACCAGGTGGCCACGACCACCAGGGTGCCGATGCCGCCGCTGACCACGGAGATGAGCGGGGTGAAGAGCTGGGCGACAAGGCCGGATTCGAAGCCGCCGAGTTCGTTGGATGAGCCGATGAAGACGGCGTTGACGGCGGAGACCCGGCCGCGCATTTCGTTGGGGGTGCTCATTTGGGCGACGACGTGGCGGATGACCATGCTGACGTTGTCGAAGGCGCCGGTGAGGGCGAGTGCGATCAGGGAGAGCCAGAAGCTCTGCGAGAAGCCGAAGAAGATGGTGGCGACGCCGAAGCCGCCGACCGACCAGAGGAGGATCTTGCCGGCCCGGTTTATCGGTGGGAGGTGAGCCATGAGCAGGGCCATGACGCAGGCGCCGGCGGCGGGGGCGGCGCGCAGCCAGCCGAGGGCTTCTTCGGGTTCCAGGCCGATCGATTCGAGGTCGATGATGTCGCGGGCGAAGATCGGCAGGAGGTAGACGGCGCCTCCGAGGAGGACGGCGAAGAGATCGAGGGAGATAGCACCGAGCAGCAGCTTCTGATGCCAGACGAAGCGCATGCCCTCGGCGACCTGGCCGAACATGTTGCCGCGCGGTATGCGGGGGGCGGGTGGCAGGCGCACGGTGGTGAGGAAGAGGACGAAGGCGGCGGAGGAGAGGGCGCTGAGCAGGTAGGCGGCCTGGATGTTGAAGGCGATGACGAAGCCGCCGATGGCCGGGCCGCCGATGCCGGTGATCTGCATGAGGCTGGTGCGCCATTTGACCGCGTTTTCAAAGAGCGCCTCGGGGACCAGCAGGGGCATGATGGCGGCGCGGGCGGGCCAGCCGAGGCGGAGGAAGGTGGAGTCGAGGAAGAGGAGGAGGTAGAGATAGGGGATCGGCGCTCCGTACCAGCTGAAGGCGGCCAGGCAGAGGGAGGAAAAGGTGGCGCCGACCAGGCTGAGCATCATCAGCTTGCGGCGGTCGAAGACGTCGGCCAGGTAGCCGGCGGGCAGGGTGAAGAGGAGCATGGGCACGGCCTGGACGAGGCCGACGAGACCGAGGGCGAGTGCCTGGTCGGTGCGGTTGTAGATCTCCCAGCCGATGGCCAGCCCCTGGGCGGCGGTGCCCATGCGGACCAGACAGGTGGCGGTGAGGAAGCGGAGGAAGAGGGGGATGCGCAGAGCGCCGTAGGGATCGTGGGTTTCGGCCAAAGAATGGTCCTTTTTACGATCTGGGAGTGAACTGACTCGGGATTATAATTCTCGTGTGTTCGTCACGCAATGGATGGATCGATTTTCAGGACGACGACGGTCCGGTCGTCCCCCTGGGGGGTGGAGTCAGCGAATTCTTCGACGGTGCTGAAGATGCGGTCGATCAGCTGTTCGGGGGAGAGTTCCTCTGCGCAGCCTTTGCGGATCGTCTCTTCGGTCTGGTCGTAGCCAAACTGGTCGCCTGCCGGGTTTTCCGCCTCGACGATTCCATCCGAGCAGAAGATGATGTAGTCGTGCGGTTCTAACTGAATCTCCTCTACCGGGTAGCGGGTGTCGGGGCGGATGCCGAGGGGATAGGCCTCGATGCGGACTTCGGACAGCTCACCGGTGGAGGCACGGAAGTGGCACGGATACGGACAGCCGCCATTGGAGAGCCGGAGGTGGAGGGTGGAGGGGTCGAACTCGCCCATGGCGAAACAGATGAAGGTGTTGTCCCGGAGAAGCTCAGCCAGGGTCTGGTTGAGGTTGGTGAACAGCTGTTCCAGGGAGGGGGCGGCGCGCATCTCGGTTTTGAGGATACCGTCGAACATCACTGCGGGGATGGCCGCTTCCATGGCGTGTCCGGTCACGTCCGCCAGGCAGATCGACAGCCGGTTTTGGGGCTGGAAGTACTGGAAGAAATCTCCGCCGACGTGGTTGGCAGAGAGGCAGCGGCCGACGATCTGGATGCCCGGAATCTGCGGAGCTCGCTCCGGCATGAGGCCCATTTGCATGTCGTGAGCGGTCTGCAACTCCTCTTCCAGGTCTTGCATGAGGGCGCGTTCGGCTCGGGTCCGCTGCTGGCGCTGCTTGAGCGCGTATCCGGAGGCGAGGACGCCGCCGAAGAGGGCGATGCCGGTGGCGCAGGCGAGGATTATCGTGGCATAGGGCGGATGCACGGTCACCGGCAGGCGGGCGGACTGTGCGGAGCGGACCAGGTCGCGGTCGATCGCCTCCACTTCGAAGGTATAGGATCCGAGGGGCAGGTCTTCGTATTCGACGCGGCTCTGGCTGGTGGTATTCCAGGTATCTTCGTGGCCGCTCAATCGGTACTGGTAGACCAGGGCGCCGGGGCGGGTTCTGGAGCTGAGGCCGTGGAATTCGAAGGCCATCACCCCGAAGCCGGAGGGGATGGAGAGGGAATCCGGCTGTTCGTGTCGCCGATCGGCTATTACCGCATCGATGATTACCGGCGGGGGAGAGGGATCGGGTTTGTGAAAGCGGGTTATTCCCCCGGAGCAGCCGAACCAGAGGTCGCCGTCCCGGTCTTCGGTGATCGAGCGAACCACGTTGCCGGCCAGGCCGTCTTCTTTGTTGAGGGACTGGAAGGTCCGGCCGTCGTAGCAGATGACGCCGGCGCCGTCGGTACCGAACCAGAGGTTGCCGCTGTGATCGCGGAGGCTGGTGTGCATGATGAAGTTGCTGGCCAGGCCGTCGCGGGTGGTGAATTTTTGGAATGTGGATCCGTCGTAGCGGACGATGCCGCCGCCGTATGTGCCGAACCAGAGATTGCCATCCCTATCTTCGGCGATGGTGCGCACATTGTTGGGGAATCCATCCTGAATGGGGAGGTTTTGCAGTGTCCGGCCGTCGAAGTGGACTACTCCATCGTTACAGCCGAACCAGAGGTCGCCCTTGCGGTCCTCCAGGATAGACCAGACCAGATGTTTTCCGAGGGTGAAAGTTCGGAAGGTCTGGCCGACGTCCTGTCGGTCGACATTCTGCCGAGCATCGTAGAGGCTCACGCCATTGACGCCCCCAAACCACATTCTCCCTTTGCTGTCCTCCTGGATGGGGATCACGCTATACATCAGGCCGTCGACCATCGTGAAGGTGGTTACGCGATGTCCGTCAAAGCGGACCACTTCGCTCATCCCTCCTATAAGTAAGCTGCTTCTAGAAAGCCATATATTGCCCTGGCTGTCTTCCCGAGCGCCCCACATCACCTTGCCGCCCAGACCGTCTGCGGTCGTGAAGGTGTGGAAGGTCCGGCCCACATCTTGTTGGTCGTCGTAGCGGATTAGGTGACCGGTGCGGGTGGTGAACCAGAAGCGGCCCTGTTGGTCCTGGATGGAAGCGGTGATCTCGTTGCTGGGCAGCCCTTCCCGAGAGGTAAAGGTGTGGAAGGTGTTTCCGTCGTAGCGGTTGACGCCGGCATTGGTGCCGAACAGCAGGTTGCCGTCGCGGTCCTCCAGCATGGCCTTAATCGTATTGCCGACCAGGCCATTCTGAGTCGAGAAGTTGGCGAAGGTCTGGCCGACGTCCTGTCGGTCGACGTTCTGTCGGCCAACATCCTGTTGGATGTCGTAGCAACTCACTCCCCCCAGGCCGCCGAACCAGAGATTTCCTTTCCGATCTTCGAGCATGGACAGGATCGAATTATCGGCCAGTCCATCTTCGATGGTGAATGTGCGAAAGGCACTGCCGATATTTTGTCGGCCATCGTATCGGCTGACTCCGGCGTTGGTTCCGAACCAGAGATTGCCGCTTCGGTCCTCCAGCATGCCCCCAGGCCAATTTCCCGGCAGTCCGTTCTCTGTGGTGAAGTTTTGGAAATTGCGTCCGTCGAATCGGCTGATCCCGCCATTGGTTCTGATCCAGATGTTGCCGTTTCGATCCTCCAGCAGCCCCCATACCCAATCCCCTGCCAGTCCATCTTCGATGGTGAAGTTGCGAAAAGAATGCCCGTCGTAACGGCTGATCCCACCTCCGACGGTTCCGATCCAGATGTTGCAGTTGCGGTCCTCCAGCAGGTGGTAAACGGTCACGTTGTTCAGTCCGTTGATTGCGTCGTAGGTGCGCCAGTGGCCCCGCTCTCTGCCGGCCTGCAGGGCCTGTCCGGATCCCGCAGGCTGCTGGTACAGTTCGAAATACATCACGAGCATACTGTCCGGTCTCTGCGTTGTGAATCGCCTCCCCAGACGCCGCAGCTGTGCTATGTAGGCTGAATTTTCTCCAAGTGCTCCGGTTCTCTCTTCAAATTCGGCTACCGAGGCAAATTCGAAGAGGCGGCTGAAGATGGAGTCGGGCGTGGCCCGGCCGGGCTGCGCAGATTCCTTCAGGCCGTGTTTTTTCAGCAGGGGCGCGAGTTCGGTCGCGTACTCTTTTTCGAATTCGGACATCTGAGCGGACGGCACCCAGAAGGCCAGGCGGGCCAGAATGGGCTCGGCCGCAGCAGTTGGAAGGGAATGGGTCAGTGAGAAGGCGAGGAAAGCCCAGAGGATGGGGCGGATGGAAGATTTCATCGATAGTTATGCCTTTGTCGTTCGAGCAGTCGTCGGATCTTCGTGTTCAGAAATTGGGGAAATTATCGCCGGACATCAAATCTCTTCGGGCGCCGGGGTGATCGGCTCAAGGGATATGCCGCCGCAGGGAACCAGGGGGTTGCTGTGGTTTTAGCAGCGCACGGCGGGAGAAAATATATATTATGTGTTCTACAGGGCGGATTGCCGCCGCAGTTGTCGATAGGCGGAATCCGGCGATATTTCCCAAAAACTCGATCCTCCGGTGACGATATGGCAGAGGATATTCTGATTATAGAAGACGACGAGGAGATCGCCGATCTGGTCGAGATCCATCTGAAGGATCTGGGCTATCGGCTGGACCGGGCCGCGGATGGTCTGAGCGGGTTGGAGAAGGGGTTGGGCTATCCGTATTCGCTCATCATTCTGGATTTGATGCTCCCCGGAATGGACGGGCTCGAGGTGTGCAGACGAATCCGCGCGAAGGACAAGAATTTGCCGATTTTGATGCTGACGTCGAAGAGCGAGGAACTGGACAAGGTCCTGGGGCTGGAGCTGGGCGCCGACGACTACGTCACCAAGCCGTTCGGGATCAGGGAGTTGGTGGCGCGGATCAAGGCGCTGATTCGCAGAACGCACGGGGAGGAGTCGGACGGCACTGCTCCGACTGGAGCGCGGACGCTCATCTTTGGCGATCTGGCGATCGATCTCGACAAGCGCAAGGTGTCGCTGGCGGGGGAGAGGGTGGAGCTGACGGCCAAGGAGTTCGATTTGCTGGCGCTGTTCGCCTCGAAACCGGGTCGGGCTTACAGCCGCGATCAGTTGCTTGAGCAGGTGTGGGGGTATCAGTTTTCGGGGTATCGACACACCGTCAATTCGCACATCAACCGCCTGCGGGCCAAGATCGAGCGGGACCCGGCCCAGCCGCGCTTCATAAAGACGGTCTGGGGCGTGGGCTACCGGTTTGCCGAAACAGAGGAGCTGGAGGATGATGAAGGTTCCGCATAGTCTGTACTGGAAGATTGCGGGGATCTTTCTGGTGCTCATTCTGATCCTTGGGACGGTGCAGTGGACGGTCGGGCGCCGCGCCTTTGCCGAGTTTGCCGCGGAGACGGACCAGAAACTCAATCGCCAGCTGGCCCGGGATCTGGCCGAACGCTTTGCGCAGTTTCTGGGGGAGGATGCGGACTTTGGGGGGATCGAGCACACCTTTCACGAGCTGATGGTGATGAATCCCCGGGTGGAGCTCTACCTACTGGACGAAGAGGGGAAGGTGCTGGCCTATTTTGCAGATCCCGAAAAGATCAAGCGGGAGGCGGTGCAGGTAGAGCCGATCCGCAGATTTCTCGAAGAAGAGGATGTGCATCTGCCGCTCTACGGGGACGATCCCCGCAGCCAGATCCGACAGAAACCGTTTTCGGCGGCTCCGGTCGTTCTCGACGAGGGAAGGCGGGGCTATCTGTATGTCATTCTGGGCGGGGAGCAGTACGACTCCACATCGGCTATGCTGGAGGGGAGCTACATCTTTGAGACCAGCGTCTTTGTTCTGGGCGGCATCCTGGCGTTTACCGGTCTGGTCGGATTGATGCTGTTCTTTTTGCTGACCAGGCGGCTGCGGCGGATGACGGTGGCGGTGCGGCGGTTCGAGGGGGGGGACTACCAGCGGCGGATTCCGATTTCGTCACAGGACGAGATCGACCAGCTGGGCGGGGCCTTCAATCAGATGGCCGATACGATCGTCTCGACGATGGAGGAGATCAAACGGGCGGATGCGTTGCGCCGGGAGCTGGTGGCCAATGTCTCCCACGATCTGCGCACGCCGCTGGCCAATATACAGGGGTATTTGGAGACGGTGCTGATGAAGGAGGTGGAGCTGGGGCCGGAGGAGCGGCGGCGGTTTCTCGACATCGTCTATCACAACGCGACCGCGCTGGGCCGGCTGATCGACGAGCTCTTCGAGCTGTCGAAGCTGGAGGCGCAGCAGGTAGAGCCGGAGTGCGAGCCGTTTCTCCTGGCCGAGCTGGTGCAGGACACGGCGCTGGATTTTCAGGCGCAGGCGGAGAAGAATGGGGTGGATTTGAGCACGCTGTTGCCGCAGGACCTTCCCTTTGTGTACGGGGATATCGGCATGATCGAAAGGGTGCTGTCCAAGCTGATCGAGAATGCCCTTCAGTACACGCCCGGCGGCGGCAGGGTCACCGTCGCGCTGCTGGCGCGGGAGAATGAGGTGCGCATCGAAGTGGCGGATACGGGGCTGGGGATCCCCTCCCGGGATCTGCCCCATATCTTCGATCGGTTCTATCGCGCCGGCAAAGACCGGGCGATGCACGGCGGGGGCACCGGGCTGGGGCTGGCCATCGCGCAGAGGATCGTCGAGGTTCACGGCGGCGAGATCGCGGTGCAGAGCGAAGAGGGAGCGGGGAGCTGTTTTTCTTTTGCGCTGTCAGTCCATCGAGGAGACGAGGTGCCATAGTAAGGTCGCATTGCCGCTTTTCGCGCCTCGCCCCGGAGAGAAAAAAGTCTCCGGGGCGTTTTTTTATCTATTCAGAACCCTCTTGTGATACTTCTGTGATCTCTTTTGAGCAGATTAACTAAAGACGAAAACGCAGTCTCTTTTTCCGCTCGAAGGAGCAGGAGGGTTTTATGAAATTCTTCAAGATCGCTTGTGCATTTCTGGGAGTGGCCCTGGCCGGCTGTGGCGGGGACGATCCGATGTCGGCCGGCAATATGGAGGGGGATACGGCGGCCGGTAAGCTGACGGTTTCCGCCCATCGCGTGGCCGGGCTGGCGGAACGGCGGCCGGTCACCTTTAAGGTGCGCATCGAGAATATCTCGCAGTCGCTGAGCTACAGGAGTAGTGGCGCCTTCAACACGCCGGTGGGCGCGTCGGGCCCGGGGCCGCTGCTGCCCGATGCCAGCTATGCGTTCAGCTTCGACGCCGCGCCGGGAGATCGACTCTCGTTCGCGACGATGTACGTGCAGTCGAATGATCTGTTTTTCGCCCCCGATGCAGAAGGGGTGGCGCTGTGGGAAGAGGGCAGCCCGGTGAGCGGGGATATCACCGCTCAGATCCATCTGTGGGACGCCGGCACCGAGGTAAACCAGGCTCCGGGTGCGGGGAGCGATCAGGCACCCCGGCAGAGCGGTCCGGATACGGGAGCGGCGGAAGAGGGAATGGTGCGCATGGTGGATGACGGCTTCGACTACGGCGCTGTGGCCGAGTTGATCACCGTTACGGTTACTCCAGTCGAATCGGCAGCAGGGACTCGCTTTACGGTGAATATCGCCAATCGGACGGACAGCACGACGCCGCTGGCTCCGGGTGTCTGGGTGGTGCACGCGGAGGGCGCTCCACTGTTTGCGATGGGTGAGATGGACCGGGGTGAGGGGTTGGAGCATCTGGCGGAGGATGGGAATCCGGGGATGCTGGCGGATATGCTGGCGATGGAGAGCGGGGTGAATACGATTCTGGCTCCGGGTGTCTGGGTGATTCACCGGGATGCCGATCCGCTGTTCGGGATGGGCGAGATGGATCGGGGCGAGGGATTGGAGGATCTGGCCGAGGACGGCAATCCGGCTCTGCTGGCGGAGGCGTTGGGAATCGGGGTGTTCAATACGCCCGCAGGGGCGGAGGGGCCGGGACCGGTGCTTCCGGGGAGTGCGTACGAGTTCAGCGTCATGGCGCGGCCGGGGGACAGGCTCTCGTTCGCGACGATGTTCGTGCAGTCGAACGATCTGTTTTTCGGACCCAAGGGTGGAGGGATCGATCTGTTCGGTCCGGGCGGCTCGGTGGAATGGGATGTCACGGCGCAGGTCTATCTGTGGGATGCCGGCACCGAGGCCAATCAGCTTCCGGGCGGCGGCGCGGACCAGGCGCCCCGACAGGGCGGCCCCGATACCGGAATGGAGGAGGGAGGCAGCGTGCGCATGGTCGACGATGGTTTTGGCTATCCTGGCGTAGATGCCGCCATTCGGGTCACCATTTCTCGCTAGGGCGACTCTCGTTGATAGATTTTTTCCTCTAATGGACTGGATTTTCGAGCATCGCGTGGCGATACAGCGCGTGTCAGTGCTTGGGATAATTATCTGAAGATCAATAGCGAACGGCGCGCTTCAACAGAGCCCCCGATAGTCTAAATGACTGTCGGGGTTTTTTGCGTTGTTCGAGCGGATTCCGGGTCATCTTTTGGATGGGACGAGGTGCCGCCGATTTTTTTCGGATTTCTATCCGATTTAGATTTATATTCACCAGTCCATTTCGACCATCAGCGAGAGGTGAGGAATATGCGGTACGGTTACTTCGACGATGCAAACAGGGAGTACGTGATCGAGCGGCCGGACGTGCCAGTATCGTGGACCAACTATCTGGGGGTGCGAGATCTGTGCACGGTGATCTCGCACAATGCGGGGGGGTACACCTTTTACAAGTCGGCGGAGCACAATCGACTGACGCGGTTTCGGCCGAACGGGGTGCCGCTGGACAGGCCGGGTCACTATGTGTATCTGCGGGACGACGAGAATGGGGATTACTGGTCGGCATCGTGGCAGCCGGTGGGGAAGGATCTGGAGCAGGCGAAATACGAGGTGCGGCACGGGCTCTCGTACTCGCGGTTCAAATGCGAGTACGAAGGGATCGAGGCGGAGCAGCTGCTGTTCATTCCGGTGGATGAGGACGTGGAGCTGTGGGATGTGGTGATTCGGAACAGGGGAGAGCGGGAGCGGAAGCTGAGTCTCTTCAGCTATCTGGAGTGGTCGTTCCAGCACGTGGAGATAGACAATCAGAATTTGCAGATGAGCCTGTACGCCAGCGGCTCGAACTACGCGGATGGAATCGTGGAATACGATTTTTTCTACGAGCCGTGGACCTATCACTTTCTGGCTTCCAGCTTTGAGCCGGATAGTTTTGACTGCGTGCGAGATACGTTTCTGGGGCCGTACCGCACGGAGGGCGATCCGATCGCGGTGGAGCGCGGGGAGTGCGCCAACAGCACCGAGCTGGGGGGCAATCACTGCGGATCGCTGCACAAGCGGTTGACGTTGAAGCCGGGGGAGGAGGCGCGGCTGGTTTTTATGCTGGGGGTGGGGTCGCGGGAGGAGACGGGGCGGGGGATCAAGGAGAAGTATTCAGATCCGGGAGAGGTGGACAGGGCTTTTACCGGATTGAAGGGGTTCTGGGAGGATAAGTGCGCGCAGCTGCAGGTGAAGACGCCGCATCCGGGGATGGACAGCATGCTCAACACCTGGACGCTGTTCCAGGCGGAGACCTGCGTGGTCTGGTCGCGGTTCGCGTCGTTTGTGGAGGTGGGCGGGCGGACTGGATTGGGATATCGGGACACGGCCCAGGATATCATGAGCGTGGCGCATTCGAATCCGCAGAAGACGAGGCAGCGGATCGTGGAACTGCTGCACGGGCATACGAGCAAGGGGTACGGGCTGCATCTGTTCGAGCCGGAGGTGTTCGAGCCGCAGGAGGAGAAGCTGCCGGGGGTGAAGCTGCCGACGGTGGTGCCGACCCCGAGTTTGGACGAGATCGTCCACGGGCTGGAGCACGTGTGCGCCGACGACGCGCTGTGGCTGGTCGCCTCGACGTGCGACTGGGTGATGGAGACGGGGGAGCTGACGTTCTTCGCCGAGGTGATTCCGTACGCGGACGGGGGGGAGGGGACGGTGTACGAGCATCTGACGAAGATCCTGGACTTCGCCGACGAGTACGTGGGGCCGCACGGGATCTGTCAGGGGCTGCGCGCCGACTGGAACGACTGTTTGAATCTGGGGGGTGGGGAGAGTTCGATGGTCTCCTTCCTGCACTACTGGGCGCTGCAGTATTTCGTGGATGCGGCGCGGCATTTGGGAAAGGAGGAGGATGTCGCGAAGTATGAGGAGATGGCGGAGAAGGTGATGAAGGTGTGTGAAGAGGTGCTGTGGGATGGGGATTGGTATCTGCGCGGTTTTACGAAGAAGGGGAAGGAGATCGGCACGCATAAGGATGAAGAGGGGAAGCTGTTTATGAACGCCCAGACCTGGGCGGTCTATTCGGGAGTGGCATCCGGGGAGCGCGCCCTGCAGTGCATGGATGCGGTGGATGAACATCTGTTTTCGGAATATGGACTGCATCTGCTGTGGCCGGCGTATTCGAGCCCGGACGACGACATTGGATACGTGACGCGGGTGTATCGGGGGATCAAGGAGAACGGAGCGATCTTCAGCCATCCGAATCCGTGGGCGGTGATCGCCGAGTGTCTTCTGGGACGGGGCGACCGGGCGATGAAGTTTTACGACGCGATTCTGCCGTACAACCAGAACGATGTCGCCGAGGTTCGCGAGGCGGAGCCGTATTCGTACTGCCAGTTCATCATGGGTAAGGACCACACGGCGCATGGCCGGGCGCGGCATCCGTGGCTGACGGGGACGGGGGCGTGGTTCTATACGGCGGCGACCAAGTTCATGCTGGGGATTCAGATCAGCTACGAGGGACTGGTGGTGGATCCGTGCATTCCGGCGGAGTGGGACGGGTTCGAAGTGGTGCGAAAGTGGCGGGGAGCGACCTATCGCATTGAGGTAGAGAACCCGGATGGGGTGATGAAGGGGGTGAAGTCGATGACGCTGAACGGGGTGGCGGTCGAAGGGGCGATTCCGATTCAGGCGGCGGGGACGGAGCACGAGGTGAGGGTGGTCATGGGGGTGTGAAGGGCGCCATGGGATACAGGGGCGGTGATTCCAGAGCATCGGCGGGTTTTGGGGAGTGCTGTGAAAAGAGCGAATTATTACTGGACACTGTGAAAAGGTCGAGTTATTACTGGGCGAGGATTCAGGTCTCATTCTCAAGCACTCTTTCCACCAGACGATCCCATGGAGAACGGCATGGATACGGACGGCATCAATCACCCGATCTTCGACGCGGCGCGGAACGGCGATCTGGAGCAGGTAGAACGATACATCGAGGAGGATGGCCACGTAGACATCAAAGATGAGAGTAGATCGACGCCGCTGATCGCCGCCTGCTGGGACGGCCACCTGGAGGTGGTCGAATTGCTCGTCGAGAGCGGGGCGGATATCGACGCCCAGTACAGCGCGGGGAATACGCCGCTGATCGTCGCCTCCTGGTGCGGCCATCTGGAGGTGGTCGCGTATCTGGTGGACAGGGGGGCGGATATCCACGTGAAAAATCTGGGCGGGGATGATGCGCTCCACTGGGCGGCCGAGCACGGGAATCTGGCGATCGTCGAACTCCTGGTAGAGGCAGGGGCGGATGTCAACAGCCCGAATGTCAAGGGAGGGACGCCGCTGACGCACGCCTGCGAATTCGGGACGGCGATCGAAGTGGTCGCGTATCTCATCGGTGAGGGAGCGGTGCTCGATTCCAGGGCGGATCGGGATGGGTTCACGCCCCTGGTGGCGGCGGCCTACAGGGGGAATGTCGATGTGATGGAGGCGCTCATCGCGGCGGGGGCGGATATCCACGTGGACCACGGCGCGCCTCTGGAGTGGGCGGCGCTCTTCGATCAGCTGGGAGCGGTGGAGTGTCTGCTGGGAGCGGGTGCGGATCCGGATGAGAAGGCGGGGCACGACAACACCGCCCTGATCTCGGCGGCGGGGGATAGGGCGGATCAGCGGACCGAGGTGGTCGCAGCACTGCTGGAGGCGGGTGCCCGCGTCGACGAGCGGGGAGCCGATGGGATCACGGCGCTGCACGCGGCGGCCGAGAGCGGTAGAATCGAAGTTTTGGAATGTCTGCTGGAGCAGGGTGCCGATGTCGGGCTGGAGGATGAGGTGGGGAATACGGCTGCGATTGTTGCAGCCCGGGCCGGGCATCTCAAGGTGGTGCGCCTGCTGGCGGAGCGGGGTGCCGATCTGGATCACGAGAATGCGGCGGGGGAGAGTGCGCGAGGGATCGTGAATGAGATGATGGATTTTTGACGAGATTCAGCCATGAGGAAATGCAACCCCAGTGCAGAACAGTCTGGCAGAAGTCACTGTAGATATCGCATAATATGGCAGGCCTTAATAATCGCGCTGCTGACGAGCGGTTGGGGCTTCCCGAATAGAGCGGATGCGCTCTCTGGGGATTCTGCCGCCTGGGATACATTGACCACAATGGGGCTGGAAGAGTTGATGAACGTCGAGGTCACTCTGGCCTCGCGCAAGGAGGAGAGGCTGTTCGAGACGGCCGCAGCGGTCTGGGTGATTACCAGGGAGGATCTGCGTCGCTCCGGAGTCACCAGCATCCCCGAGGCTTTGCGCCTGGTGCCCGGTATGCAGGTGGGACGGATCGACGCGAGCAAGTGGGGGATCAGCATCCGCGGCTTTGCCGATCGCTTCGCCCAGAAGCTGCTGGTGCTCATCGACGGCCGTAGCGTGTACAACCCGCTGTTTGCGGGCGTGTACTGGGAAGTGCAGGATCTGCTGCTGGAGGATGTGGAGCAGATCGAGGTGATCCGTGGTCCCGGGGCCACTCTGTGGGGGGCGAATGCAGTCAACGGCATCGTCAACATCATCACGCGCAACGCCCAGGAAACGCAGGGGGGGATGGTTACGGCAGGGGCGGGAACCGAAGAGCAGGGGTCTGGTGGGGTGCGTTACGGAGGGATGCTGGGCGAGGGGGGGCACTACAGGATTTACGCCAAGGGGTTTACTCGTGATGGCTTTGCAGATGCTGCGGGGAAGCCGGGGAACGACGACTGGCAGATGGCGCGCGGCGGGTTCCGCAGCGATTGGCGACTGAGTGAGGGAAGTGCGCTGACCGTGCAGGGCGATCTGTTCGCCGGCGCTGCCGGGCAGACCCTGCGATTCCCGACTCTGGAGCCTCCCTTCGGCCGTCTGGTCGCAGACGAAACGGAGATGAGCGGGGGCAATTTGCTGGGCCGCTGGCAGCGCTCTTTGGAGGGGAGGGGCGATTTGCAACTGCAGCTGTACGGCGAACAGTTTGCGCGCGTGGATTCGCTGGGTGACTGGGATTACGAGGTTTACGACATCGACTTTCAGCACCGTTTTTTGTGGCGCACTCGTCAGGAGATTGTCTGGGGCGCGGGGTATCGCTTTTCTCGCGACAATACCGATGCCTCTGTCAAGTTCCACTTCGATCCGACTAGCGACAGCGCCCATCTGTTCAGCGCCTTTGCGCAGAACGAAATCAGTCTGATCGACGATCGCCTGCATCTTACTCTGGGGTCCAAGTTCGAGCGCAATCCGTACAGCGGTTTTGAATATCAACCGAACGCTCGTCTGCTGTGGAAGCCGCGCATTGGGCAGACGGTTTGGTTCTCGGCTACCCGCGCGGTGCGCACGCCGGCGCGCGCCGATGTCGATGTGCGTCTCAATGTGGCGACGTTTCCCACAGCGGAAGTGCTGCCGTCCGTTGCGCCGGACGCGCCTCCCTCGGCTGTCGTCATCCTGGGTGATCGGTCGTTCGGCACGGAGAAGCTGCTCTCGCTGGAGGCGGGATATCGATTCAGTCCGACGTCGGATCTCTTTGTGGATTTGACTGTTTTTTACAACGACTACGACGATTTGCGCGCCGCCCGCGCTGTGCTGCCCTATCTCGATGAGAATGCGGATCCGCCTCGCTTTGTATTTGAGCTACCGGTGGCCAATCTCATGGAGGGGAGAACGCGCGGCGGGGAACTGGCGGTCGATTGGCAGTTCCCCGAGCGTTTGGGGCGTCTGCGCGTGGCGTACACCTTTTTGGATCTGGATTTGGATCTGGACCCCAGGGCCAATCTCGAAAGTGAGTTTCTGGAATCCGGCAGCCCCCAGCACCAGTTTTTCATCTGGGCAGCACTCAATCCGCGCTCCGATTTGCAGGTGGATGGAATCGCCCGTTTTACGGGCGGTCTGCCGAAGCGGATGGATCAGCAGTCTCTCCCGTATGTGGAGCGGCTCCCCGATAGAGGGGTGGATCGATATATGGAGTTCGATCTGCGGATGGCATGGCGCCCGATGCGAGACCTGGAGATTGCCGTGGTCGGCCAGAATTTGCTGGCGGATCAGCATTCCGAAGCGGTCGACACGCTGCTCGACACGCAGTCCACGAATGTGCAGCGCGGGGTGTATGGAGCGATTTCCTGGGGGTTCTGAAGTCGAGATCGCGCACTTGTTGGATCGTCTAGAGACTGACGACATCGCCTATCTATTCTGATCGCGGCGGGGTTACAATGTGAAAAAAGCAATTCGGGTAAGGATTTTGTCGTGCAAATCAGATATAATTAGGGTGATGCCGATTGGAGGAGATGAAATGAGTGATATCAGACCCGAAATTGCGGAGAAGATTCAGGACTCGCTCGACTTTCTCGAGGAGAACCTGGAGGAGGATATCAGGCTCGAAGATCTGGCCAGGGTCGCCTGTTTTTCCATCTTCCACTATCACAGGCTGTTCAAAGAGGTGGTCGGTCAGCCGGCGATCGACTATCTGAGGAAGAAGCGGCTGGCCAAAGCGGCGGATGAACTGATCGAAACCGACGAAAAAATTGCGAGTATCGCCCTGAGATATCGGTTTTGCTCCCAGGAGTCTTTCACCAGAGCCTTTACCCGGCAGTTTGGCCTTCCTCCGGGAAGATACAGAAGGGACAAAGGCGGGATGCTTATCTCTTCACTCACAGCGAGTGGTTCGGGGCATTTCCATGCGCGATGCATGCTGAGAGCGGCTTGAGGAGGACATGTAATGACGGGCATTCCATTTGTAATTGAACAGACAAACAGGGGTGAGAGGTCCTGCGATATTTATTCGCGTTTGTTGATGGATCGGATCATTTTGCTCAGCAAACAGGTAGACGACTCATCTGCAAATGCAGTCATTGCGCAGATGCTCTTCCTGGCGGCGGACGATCCCAAGAAGGATATACACTTTTATATAAACAGTCCCGGCGGTTCGATTACGTCCGGATTCGCCATATACGACACGATGCAGCACATAGCGCCCGACGTCAATACGATATGTATTGGCCTGGCCGCGAGTATGGGCTCGTTTTTACTGGCGGCCGGAACGAAGGGGAAGAGGCAGGCGCTTCCCAACAGCGAAGTCCTCGTCCATCAGCCGACCTATGGAGTGAGCGGTCAGGCGACGGATATCAAGATCCATACGGATTGGCTGCTGAGGATAAAAGAGAAGTTGAACAGGATCTACAGCGAGTTGACCGGTCAGTCGATGGAGAAAATCGGGGACGATCTGGAGCGGGACCGCATTCTGTCGGCGGAAGAGGCAAAGGATTACGGGCTGATAGACGATATCATGTATCCTGTGGCGGCGTAACGGGATTTAGTCGGCTCAGCCTTATAGAAGAAAGGCCCCCGGATATCCGGGGGCCTTTCTTCTTGCATTTCCAGCGGCGGAGATCGAGGGCAGAATGAGGTCAACTCGAAGGAATGTCGATGGATTTTGAGATATGTCACGCTCCTGTTTTGGGTGGTGTCGACAGTTTCAGGCTGCGGGCGTGTTCCAGCTCTTCCAGCAGGCATTCGACATCTGCTTCGTTGGACTCAAAGCTGGTAATGCACGCTCTCAGCACTCGCTGCTGGCCTTCCAGGACGACGTCGGAGATCCACACCCGTCCCCGCTGGTAGATCGTTTTCAGCACGTCGCGGGTGCGGCAGCGCCCGGCCCTGATGTCGGGATGGGTGAAGCAGACGACCGGCAGGCGGGTGTGGTTGACCAGTTGCCATCCATCCCGAAGCAGGCGTTCGCGCAGGAAGTCGCCCATGCGAGCCTGGTGGTCGATGAGGGCGCCGTAGCCGTCGAGGCCGATTTCGGCGAGGGCCATGAATACCTTGAGACCGATGGCGCGGCGGGACCACTGGGCGGTCACCGCGTACGGGTCGGAACTGTTGCCGGTCTTGCCCGGCATGTAAGTGGCTGATACGGCGAAGGCGGCCCGGACCGCCTCGGGGTGTCGGCAGAAGAACATGCCCGCGCCCATGGGCACCGACAGCCATTTGTGGGCGTCCCAGGTGACCGAATCGGCGCGTTCGATGCCGGCGAGTTCGGGGCGGAGGCGGGGGGAGAGGACGGCGGATGCGCCCCAGGCACCGTCCGCGTGGAACCAGGCGCCGCAGTCGGCCGCGATGTCGGCTATTGCGGGGAGTGGATCGACGGCGCCGGTGCTGGTGGTGCCGGCCGTGCCGACGATCAGCAGGGGATGCCAGCCCTGGTCGAGGTCGGCGCGGATCTGGCGTTTCAGGGCCGCGGTGTCCATGGTGAACTCATCGGTAGTGGGTATCTGACGGATGCTGTTGGTCCCGAGTCCGGACATGCGGGCGATTTTGACGAAGGAGTGATGGGTTTCGCCGGTTGCGTAGATCGCCGGTCGCGCGGGGAGTCCGGCCAGGCCCAGCTCTCCGGCATCGGGGAAATGGTAGGCGAGGGCGGCGAGCACGGCCGATAGATTCGCCTCGGCGCCGCCGGAGGTGAAGTTGGCGTGCGTTTCTCCGTCCATGCTCAGGGCTGCGGCAAACTGTTTCAGGGTGTGGCGCTCGATTTCGTTGGCCGCCGCCGCGTGCGACCAGGCCGCGAGCTGCGGGTTGTAGAGGGCGACGAGGGCGTCGGCGAGGATGCCCGCCTGGCGCACGCTCGGGTTGAAGAGGCCGAAGTAGCGGGGATGAGTGACGTGGACGGTCCACTGCCGGAGCAGTTGCATGGCGTCGGCGGCCACCGTCTCCAACGGCACGGGGGTGTCGAAGGTATAGCGGCTCTCCAGTTGGGCCCTTATCTCCCGAGGGGACGCTTGCGTCCAGACGGGGAGATCGCGCAGATCGGCGGGGAACGCCTGGATCTCGTCTATCAACTGCTGCCAGATCGATGGTTCCATCCGGGTTTCCCTATTTTTCGAGGTTTCTTCGGTCACTGCTCCTCTCCCGCGTGGGAGGAGTTCATATCGGCATCACACTGCATCCCCCAATCCAATAACAATATACCCGTCAGGCGAACAGGGCGCATGGAGTCGAGGGATTGGATACGTAGAGATCTGGAGGAGTCCCGGCAGTGCGAGCGGAGATGCTTTTCAGCAGAGGGTTCACGACAGGTCGCTTCTTTCTCTATCTTTTTGTTCGGTTCTGTCAGTTTTTCTCATTATATGGACACTCATAATTTCGAATTGGCATATGGAGATAAGCGATGCGGATCGGACTTTTTTCTCGAGAAGGGCGGCACTTGGTCGGGCGGATTGGAAACCTCATTCTGACCTGGGACCGGCACGAGGGGGGGCGACTGCGGGTGTCGCATCTGGTCGGTTCTGAGTCGGTTCCGGTCGGCGACTTTGCGATGCGGGCCGAGTTGGAGGGCGCCTCCCTGTGTTCGGAATGTGACCCGGACCCGCGCCTGATCCCGGTGGAGGCGGGTCCGCACCGGCTGGTGCTGCGCGCGGTCCAGCGTCTGCACGATGCCGAGGGGGTGCATCTGGGGGATGCTATGCAGGAGACGTGGGCGTGGGCGGACGGGTCGCTCTATTTGAATGGGATGCTGCGGCTGATCCACCCCGGGCGGGGTGGGAGGTTGATCGGGGCGAATGCCGGGTTGGCGTTTGCGGAGGGCTGGATGTCTGCGGAGGGGGAGGGCATTCGTTTGGTCCGGGAGGATGGTCGGTGCCTGGCCGTCGTCCAGCATGGGGAGGATTGTCCGTGGGGGGTGCCCTTCGGCGAGGAGGATCCGTGGGGGAGGCTGGGGGAGGTGCCACCGTACTATCGCCGCTGGGGGCCGTACTACGAGCAGTGGGGAGGGGCTGCCGGATGGTCCTCTTTGCGGCTGGAGGAGGGACCGGTTCTGCGGGGGATCTGGACGGAGGGCGAACGGCGGGAGCGGGGTTCTGCGGAGACTTTCCGGGGAAGTCTGGCGGTTCTAAGCGCCGGGGATGGGGAAGAGCTGGAGCGGAAGGTGCGCGCGTTCGAGCAGCCGCTGCATCCGTCGGTGGAGGGGGGAAAGTTGCTCTACCACTCCCCCATGGAGGGGACGATTGCGGTCCGCAAGACGGGTGAGCGTTTAAAGGTGATCTTTCCGGCCGATTCCGAGAGGCGGGAGGCCCGACTCCAGATCATCGGGGTCGGGGGGCGAAGGGGGCTGCGCGTTGCGGGGGCGGGAGCGGAGATCGGATTTCCGACGACGGATGGGGGCGTGACAGACGACCCGAACGGTCCGGATCTGCTGCGCCCGGACGATCGCCACGGGCCGATTTTGACCGACGGAGAGGTCCGGCCGGACGAGTGGCTGGCTACGGTGCCCCTGGCGGCCGACCGGGAGACGGAGGTGGAGCTGATCTCGGCGCCGGGGCTCCAGTTGGCCTGCAGGAAATGGGACGATCGCCAGGAGTTGCTGCTGTTCTCGTCGGCGCATCCGCAGGGGAATCTGGGATCGCTTTCCCTGTGGGATTTGAAGATGCGGAATCTCAGGATTCCGGGGTATGCCGACCCGGTGATGGCCCGTCTGCCGCTCTACTGGTTTGAGGCGAACGCGTCTTCGGCGCACCACTGTCTCAACGAGCCGGAGGCGGTGGATTTGATCGAGAATGGACCGGACGCAGTCCGTTTTCGGGTGGCGGGGCGGAATCCCTCAGGGACGGCGCTTTCGGAGGTGGATGTCCACATTCCGTTTTTGGAAGATCGGCTGCAAATCGATATGGTCTGTCGGTTCACCGCGCTGGAGGAGTGGGATCTCGCGGAGGTCCAATACTGCAATTTCTTCCCCGAAGAGACCCGGATGCCGGGGGACTGGAACTCGGATCGGGTGCTGGTGATGGCGAGCGATGGACAGCGGACGCGGATCGATCACCGGGCGGCCGGAGAGTCCCGGGTGCTGTCCGGGGCAGAGTTCCGCTACTACGAGGGGGATTCGTTCGTGGCGCTCTACGGGGGGCCGAAGGGGAATATTTTCGCGCTGAGCCGTCCCGGGAAGATCGAGGGAGCGAGGCCGGGATACCAGCTCTGCGGGTGCTGGTTGGACAACCATCTGTTTTTGTCGGTGGGGGAGGGGACGATTCCCGCGGGCACCCACTACGAGGTGGAGTTGAGTCTGGTAATGGCCTATACGACGGGGGTGGACGGGGATGTCGAGGAGATCGGCCGGCGGGCGCTGGATTCGGGGGAGATTGTTCTATAATCAATATCAGCGGGCCCTGCATCAGAAGACCCCGCCGAGAGGCTTTCGGCGGGGTCTCTTCTGTCTGGTTCCGCAGAAAGAGGTCAGGCACCGGCGTCGGGCAGCGCTCTTTCCAGCATGGCTACGGGATAGCACAGACTCATGATCAGTCCGGAGAGTCCGGGCACTTTGACTTCGAGGTCGATCTGCACCACGGTTTCCTCCTCGTCGGTCAGGCGGGCATCCTTGAGCAGGAGCCTGGGGGTGGTTTCGATTTCGATGCCGGTGACTTCGACCGGGAGCACCGGTTTCCAGGCGTTCTCGAGATTGAGGATGATCAGCCGGATCAGCTGGTTGAGCAGGCCGAGGTGGTAGGGGGTGATCCACAGCAGATCGGTGGGCATGGCGGAGCGGTTCTCCACCTCCTGGGCCAGTTCCTCGCCGTCGTGGAAGCGGTTCTGCGAGGCCATGACCAGCGGCATGGAGAGGTTCCAGGTGACCCAGCCCGACATGGGATCCATGTTGAAGTAGTAGGTGCAGGAGTGGCGTGGCAGGTTTTCGATAAAGGCGCCGTAGATGGGCTGGTCCACGGACTGCACTTCGATCTCCACCAGTCTGTTCATGGCCACGGAAAAGACCGGTTTCATGGCGTCGGCCAGTTCTGCGTGCAGGTGTTCCAGGGTTTTGATCTGATCCTGTACTTTTGCGGCGATGACGCCGCTGTCGGCAGGTTTCCGTTCATTTGTCGCGGGCATTTCTAACATCTCCTGTTTGAGCCGTTTTCTGGCGGCGTGCAGGCGGTAGTTGACCGTCGTCACGGGGATATCCAGGTACGCGGCGATTTCTCGCTGGGTAAAGGAGTTGATGTAGAAGAGCCGGGTGATCTCGCGCTCGGCGTCCGGCAGGGAGAGGAGCGCCTGTTGCAGCTTCTCTTCGCTCTCCTCGACTTCGAGACGGGCGGCCGGACTTCGATCGTCCGCTGCGATCCGATCCGCTGCCTCGGGATCGACGACAGGCTGTTTTTTCCGGCGGGTCACGCGGTCGCAGTGGGTGAAGAGGATGCGGCGCAGCCAGCTCGCAAAGGCGAGGGGCTCCTCCAGCTGATCCAACTTCAGATACGCCTGGATAAACGCTTCCTGGGCGATGTCTTCGGCGAGGTGGAAGTCTCCCAGCATGGAGTGCGCGTATCCAACCGCCATCTCCTGGAAGCGCTCGACGAGTGCGCCGTACGCTTCCACATTTCCCTTGCGGGCCTGCTCGGTCAGTGTTTTCAGCTCATCCACGTTGCAACTCCTCGTCTTTCAGAAGGCCTTCTACCCGTAAAAGACCCGCCTCGGGAGGGTTCGCTTAGTTGAGCCCGGGGAAAAAGTGAACATTTTTGTTTCTCCGTCGGATTCGGGGGATGCTGTAATGTTTTAGCTGTCGCTGGAAAGAGATTCAGGAAAAGTAAAAAAAAACGGATAGGTATGACACCTGTCGATTGACGGACTTCGGACGGTCAATCCTCCTTGATTGAACACGTATTTTTCGATTGATGGGCTGATCTGCATGTGTTAATTTGACACGGCCTAGCATCCGGCCCGTGAGGTCCTCGAGCGCGATGCCCAACATTGGACTTCTGGCGAGCACAGGCAATGCCATGCCTGTTACTAGAGAATGAGGCAAGAGGATAGTTCAAAAAAACCGAAAGAGGAGGGACACAATGGATCAGCCAATTAAAATCATGCCCTGCCTAGACATGCAGAACGGACGCGTTGTCAAGGGCATCCATTTTGTGGACATTCGAGACGCTGGTGATCCGGTCGAATGCGCACGAGTTTATTGTGAAACTGGCGCGGACGAACTAGCGCTGCTGGATATCACAGCCACGGTGGAAGGTAGAGCCACTATGCTCGATGTAGTTAAACGCGTCGCCGATGTGACTACAATACCATTTACCGTTGGGGGAGGTATATCTGATGTGAAATCGGCCGAGTCGGTGCTAGGCGCAGGCGCAAACAAGGTATCGACCAGCAGCGCTGCCTTTCGGAAGCCCGAACTGGTCGAAGAAATGGTCAAAGCGCTGGGCGCCGAGAAAGTGACGGTGGCCATCGACGTAGATCAGAACAAGGCCATGCCCTCAGGCTATGAAGTCTATATTGACGGAGGAAGGACAGCCACTGGCACGGATGCGATAGAATGGGCAAAGCGAGTTGACGGATACGGTGTTCCGGTTATTCTGCCCACAAGCAAAGCGGGCGACGGCGTGCAGACCGGTTATGATTTGCCGGTGATCAGAGCGATTAAGGACGCGGTCTCGGCCGACGTGGTGGCCTCTGGTGGCGCAGGGGAACTGGATCATTTCTATCAGGCAGTTGAAGCGGGTGCGACAGTCTTGCTTGCCGCTTCGGTGTTCCATTTTGGGATCATTGGAATTGGGGACTTGAAGGACTATCTGCGAGGCCGAGGCGTTACTATCCGCTGAAGACTCCAGGGCATCAGTTTGTTATTTCCCAACATCCGCGCTCGGCTCACTGGCTCTGGCCACAGGGTGGCTCACCTACCTGTTCCTGCACCTCAGGCACACAAAGGGGACTGAGAAGCCATCTTATTGAGGACTGCATAGCTAAAGGAACACCGCTCCGACTGAAACAAGAGAAGGGCTGTTCCATTAGAAGCGCAGAGATCAATAGAACCCCTACTGGCCGTCGCGCGGCTGCAAAGTTTCGGGACAGCTATTTCGGCATGCCCGGGTCGGGCAGATTCCACGGTCCGGGGATGTAGGGATACTCCTCGGCAAGACCTTCGCGCATTTCGACGCCGAGTCCGGGTTTGTCGGGGATGTCGAGATAGCCGTTCTCGACGGCCAGGCGCTCTTTGAAGAGCCCCTCCTTGAAAGGGTTGGGAGTCATATTCGATTCGAGCAGGAAGCGGTTGGGAACGGCCGCCATCAGGTGGGCGTTGGCTATGGTGACGAGTCCTCCCTGCCAGTTGTGCGCGCAGAAGTACTTCCCCCTCGTGTGCGCCATGCGGGCCATGTACCACGCCTCTGTCATGCCCGCGTCATCGCAGGCGTGCTGGACGATGTCGTACGCCCCTCTGTCGACCCACTCCATCAGATCGTAGCGGTTTATTCTGCTCTCTCCGCCGGAGATCATGACGGTGGGAAGAGCCTCTTTGATTTTGAGGTAGTTGTCGATAGCTTCGTCCCCTCGCTTATTCGTGGGCTCTTCGAACCAGAGGAAGTTCAGCTCTTCCAGGACGGGGCATATTTCCAGGCACTGTTCAAGGGACCAGCGGCAGTTGGCCTCCTGAATGAGGTCGAAGTCGGGACCGACCGCTTCCCTGATTTTGTACAGATAGGGGATGTAATCGCCGAGCTGGATTCCCAGCTTTCTGAAACCGCCTCCCATGCGGAATTTGAAGGCGGTGTAGCCGTTTTCTTTGTGGCGCACCGCCTTTTCTATCAGGCTCTCGGGTCCGTCGAAGGGGGAGTCTCTGCGCCAGCTGAATTCTCCTCCGCTGGCGTAGACGCGGAGACGGGTCTCTGGTTCGACGTCGGTGGCGAGCAGTTTGTAGACCGGCAGTCCCTTCGCTTTGCCGATGATGTCCCAGAGGGCGATGTCCACTCCGGCCCACGCTCCCCTGCCTCCGTGCCCGGTAAGGCCACCCGAGAGGAATTCGACGTCGAAAGGGTTTTTGCCGATCAGGATCGGTTTGATCACTTTTTCGACGTATTCCTTCATCTTCTCGGGGCCTTTGTAGCGGCTCGACCCGCCTATACCCACGATGCCCACATCGGTGAAGATTTCGATGAGGACGGTGGTCGTCTTCCATATGACGACGTTTTCATCGCCGTCCGCCCACTGTTCTTCCGGTTTCAGCCTGTAGGACAGGAGGGTGACTTTGATGTCGGTTATTTGGATATCCTCTCGCTCGATGCCCTCCAGAGGGTGAGCGCGATTTTTGGGCAGGTCCGGCGTCATGGATTTCCTCCCGGTCGATTTTTTTTGAGGTGCCCCCACTGGAGGAGTGTCCAGCGGAGGTGTTGAGTATACAGGTGGATTTCTATTCCCGTTGGGAAGCCAGAGCGGTGAGTTCGGATGAACCGACTCCTTTCAGGACGACTCCTTTCAGCTCGATTCCGCGCAAATCCGATCCGTGGAGGTCGCTCTCGCCGAGGTTGGTGCCGGTGAAATTCGCTCCTCGCAGATCGGCGCCGGCCAGGTCGACGTTTCTGAGGCTCGTGCCGCACAGATTAGTTCCGCGCAGGTCGGCTCCTTTGAGGTTGGTGCCCTGGAGGTTGGTGCCGGTGAGGTCGGTGTGCCTGTCGATGTGGAAGCCGGCCACGCGGGCGTTGTTCAGGTTGACGCCGGGCCAGTTGATGCCGGTCAGGTCGAGATCGGAGAAATCCATTCCGGCCATGTTGGATCCGGTCAGACTCGCGCCCCGGAAGATGGTCCCTTCGCAGCGGATGTTCTCCAGGTTGGCTCCCAGGAAATCGGCATCGCGCAGGTCGGCGCGGCGGAAGTCGGCGTTTTTCACGTTTGCGTGTTCCAGCTCGAAACCCTCGACCCGGGCTCCTTCCAGGCGGATGCCTTCCAGCTGGGCGCCGTTGAACTTGCAGCCCTTTTCGAGCAGAAAGGTCACTGGATTGGGGATGTTTTGCGAAACGGCCTCGAGCAATTTCGGCCAGCTGGGGAAGCCGTACTCGCGGGCGACGACCAGCTGGGCGTCGGACAGGGATAGTTCGGTGTTCGCGATGGTTTGCGGCGAAAATTCGGCCAGGCGCGGGTGGGATGCGCCTATGCGCTCACAGGCGTCCATTTTCCCGGAGCGGTGCGCGTGCAGGAGCTGCTTGGCCTGGTTTTTGAGGCTCTTGAGACTGGGGTTGGGGGGAAGGGGTCGGGTCGCCATACAATCCTCCTCTGCGTGGTCGCCTGATGTCCGCACGGGCAGGCTGCAAGAAGGCTTATATGGGATTGATGCGGTAGAAAAGGTGACCGTCGTGGTCTTCCCGCGGACCGGTGGCTCCCCTGTGAGCGCTGTCTGGAAAGTTACCGAGGGGGAAGGACGGAGTCAAGGAGAAGATGGTTCCGGGGACATAGGGGCATCTGTCGGCGAAACCTCTCCGCAGGAAAAACCGACTATGTGGTCCCGACTTCTTTGTATATTAAATTTGTGGAATTTACCGACGAGACGAGATCATGAGAGACGAAGGCAAGACCCGAGCACAGCTCGTCGCGGAGCTGGCCGACCTGCGCCGGGAGGTGGAAAAGCAGCTGCAGGAGAGCGAGGCGGAACATCGCCGGCTCCTGGAGAATTTGCCCGTGGCCATCGCCAGCACCACGCCGAACGGCGAGGTGCTTTACCACAACGCGCAGGGGCGGAGGATACTGGGATACGAGCTGGAAGAGCTGGGCCGGCTGCGCGCCGAGGATCTCTACGCAAATCCGGAGGATCGCGAGGACCTGATCCGCAATCTCGAAGAGAAGGGGGTGCACTCCTACGAATACCAGCAGCGGCGGAAGGACGGTCGGATCATCTGGGTGCGGGGGACGACGCGGGCGATCAAAGATGGGGAGGGGAAGATCGTCCGCTATCAGGGGACTTCGGAGGAGGTGACCGAGCGCAGATATCGGGAGATGGCGGGGGCGGCTCTCCAGACCGTCCGCGACGCGGTCTGGTCGATGCGGCGCGCCGACGATATCGAAGAAGTGATGATAGCGATAAAAGAGGGATTGACCGCTCTGGAAATTCCCTTCTTCGGCCTGGGGGTCAACGTGTTGGAGAGGAAGAGCAGTCCTCTGCAGATGCGCCACTTCGAATGTCTGGAGACAGAGGACAGAGGTCGGTGGCGGACGGCAGAAGAGGATCCGGCCGATCGGATCTTCCTCGAGTGGCTGCAGGCGGGAAAGCCGGTATACCGCCGAGATTTGGCGACCCGGGACGAATACCAGGAGCGGATCGATATAGAAAGCGGATTTGGACCTCTGGTGCGCTCGATCGTAGACATTCCCTTTTACCGCGGAACTCTGGCAGTCAACAGCACAGCGGCGGATGCGTTTTCCGAAGCCGACATCGCCTTCATGGAAGATCTGACAAATGTGCTGTCCGAGGGATTCAGGCGACTGGACGATTTTCGGGAGCTGGAACTGCGGGCCCAGGAAGCCGAGGGGCTGGCCAGGGCGATCGCTGCGGTGAGTGGCACGCGCAAAATGGACGAAGTCCTTCAGGCCGTGGTGCAGGCGGCGGCCGATCTAGTGGAGTGCGGCCGGGCAGCGCTCTTTTTGTACGACGGAGAAGAAGGGGTCCTGGTGCCGCAAGGCCGCGTGGGGCTCGATTGGGAGGTGTACCGTCACATCCGTCTGCAGTCGGGAGAAAGCGCATCCGGTCACGTGTTCGCCACCGGGAAGTCGATGCTGACCCCTCCGGGCCCGGATTTTTCCTCCTATCCCCTGCGTCCCCGGACCAGGGAACTGTTCGAGAAGGCGGTGCAGGAGACGGCCCCGGGGCCGGGCGCCGTCGTGGCGCTGCGCCTGAACGGCCAGGTCATCGGCACGCTGGCCGTGGGCGGCAGTCGTCGGTGGCTGGGTCAGCGCGACCTGGAGCTACTGGAACATCTGGGGGAGCAGGCGGTGCTGGCCATCGACCGGGCGCGCCGCATCCAGGAGTTGGAAGAGGAGGTAGCGGCGCGCAGGCAGACGGAGGATCTGCTCTCCATCCAGCGCGATCTGGCGACGGCACTCAATGCCACGCCGCACCTCGACGAGGGGCTTCGCCTGTGCATGGAAGCGGCGCTCCAGGCTTCGGGAATGGACTGCGGGGGAGTCTACCTGATCGACGATACTTCCGGAGATCTGCACCTCGCCTTTCACCGGGGGCTTTCAGACGCGTTCATCAGGAACGTATCGCACTACGATGCAGACTCGGCCAATGCGCGGGTGATCATGGCGGGGGCGCCCGTCTACACCCGCTATCGGGACCTGGGCGTTCCTTTAAGTGAGGTCCATCTACAGGAGGGATTGGGGGGGATGGCCATCGTGCCGATGAGTCATCAGGATCGCGTCATCGCCTGCATGAACGTGGCTTCCCATACGCTCGACGAAGTGCCCGTTGCGGCGCGCGGCGCGCTCGAAGCGATTGGCGCCCAGATCGGCAGCGCGATTTCGCGTTTGCAGGCGGAGGAGGGGCTGCGGGAGAGTGAGGAGCGGTTCAGGCTGCTCATAGGGCGAACGCCTCTGGGGATGGCGCTCATCTCTCCCGAGGGAAGATATCTGTATCTCAATCCGGCGTTTGCAGAGATATTCGGATACACGCTCGAGGATATACCTACCGGCAGGGCCTGGTTCGACAAAGCATACCCCGATCCGGAGTTCAGGAAAGAGGTGATATCGAGCTGGATCGATGCCACTAAAGCGCGCGGCGTTGGCGAGATGGGGCCGTGGGTGTTCCCGGTGACGTGCAGAGATGGGTCGGTGAAGACGGTCGATTTCAGGGTCGTGACCATGGAGGACGGGAGACGGCTCGTAATCTACCAGGATATCACCGAACATGAGCGCATGGAGGAGGAGATCAGGAGAGCCAACAACCTGGAATCTCTGGGCCTCCTGGCCGGGGGGATAGCCCACGACTTCAACAATATACTCACCGGGGTTCTCGGCAACCTCACCTTGCTGGAGATGACGCTGGATAAAGAGGATGACCTAGTCGAGATAGTGACGGATGCCATACTCGCCGCCGACAAGACAAGGGGCATGACGCGGCAGCTGATGACCTTTGCCAAGGGAGGCTCTCCGGTCAAGGAACTCGCTTCGATAGAGGCGTTGATTCGGGAAACCACCGACTTATCGCTGCGCGGATCGAACACCAGAGCCGAGTATCGCTTCCCCGAGGAGTTGACGTCGGTCGATATCGATAGGGGACAGATCGGCCAGGTCGTCCAGAATCTCGTCATCAATGCCGATCAGGCCATGCCCAACGGCGGGGTTTTGAAGATAGCGGCGAACGAAGTCGAAATATCGGACCGGGATGCCGTTCTCCTGGATCCGGGCAAGTATGTCCACGTTGCTGTCGAAGACCAGGGGATCGGGATGTCCGAGGAGACGGTGAGGCAGGTTTTCGATCCGTATTTCACCACCAAACCGGCGGGTCACGGCCTGGGGCTGTCGATCTCCTTTTCCATCATCTCACAACACGGCGGGCATATGACGGTCCGCTCGGAAATCGATGCGGGGACGACATTCGAGTTCTACCTTCCGGCTGCGGAGAAGCAAGCCCCCACGGCGAGCGAACGGGATCGAAAACCGGTCTGCGGCAAAGGGAGAGTTCTGCTCATGGACGATGAGGAGATGGTCCGCAGAACAGTCGGGAGAATGCTCGAGCGGCTCGGATACGAGGTGGACAGTGTAGCCGACGGGCGCGAGGCTCTCCAGGCGTACAGGATATCCCTCGAAACAGGCTCTCTCTACGATATCGTCGTCATGGATCTGACGGTTCCGGGAGGAATGGGGGGCAGAGAAGCTGTGGCCGAGTTGCAAAAGGTGGACCCGAAAGCTCGCGTCGTCGTTTCGAGCGGCTATGCCAACGATCCGGTAGTGGCCCAATACGCGGATTACGGCTTTTGCGGCAGAATTCCGAAACCGGTCAGTATCAAGGAACTGGCAGACGCGATGCAGAAGGCCATGCAGGACTGAAAGGGTCCTCTGCATCCCCGGTCGGCAAACCGATTATATCCCGGCCGAGGATCGATGTGGGGTGTTTGCGGGACCAGGCGATGACCTCATCCGGCGGGAGTCCTTTCCCGGCAGTCCGCCTGGATGAAGCGGATGACGCTGTCCTCTTCGTTGGAGCCGATGGTGCCGGTGGCACGGGTTTTCAGTTCGTCTTTCGCATTGGCCACGGCGAAGGATCTGTGGGCTACCCGGAACATTTCGATGTCGTTGGTGTGGTCTCCGAAGGCGACGACTTCGCCGTCGTCCAAACCGGCCAAGCGGGTCAGGGTCTGGATCGCCCGACCTTTGGTCGCCTTCAGGTCGTTGACAGTCAGCCAGCTCCAGCCCGGAGCGTAGGTGTCTTCGTAGAAATGCATTTCCGCCTGGTCCGGATATGTCTCCTCGATAGCTTTCCTCACTTTTACTACCACTTCAGATCGGTCTATTACCGTGAGACAGACGACGCGGTCCGAGAAGGCGTCGGCCAGGCGGTCGATTTTGCGGAGTCGAGGATCGTGGCTCGCTTTGCGGCTGTCGAGGTGTTGCTGCATGCCGTCGTTCAGGATTTTTTCGTAATACACGCGGTCCGTCGTTCCGTCGTAAGTGGACACGAAGGGGAGGCAGCCGGTGCTGCGGATGACGCTGAAGATTCCCTCCGCCAGATCCGGGGGCTGCCTCCGGGCGGCGACTCGACTCGGCCTTGGGGCCGCCGTCGCCTGGGGCGGAGCGTTGAGGAGAGAAAGTACCAGAATGAGAGACTGGAGGAATGGGATAGGGCGTAGGGGCACGGGACGGTGGGCCTTCTGGTTGCCTCCGGGAGGGCCGGAAGGGGTGGTGATTCGTTTGGTTGTACGGAGGACGGACCGGGACGGCCTCAGACAGGAGTCGCCGCCCTCCAGCAACCCCCGGACCCGCCTGCGGAGATTCTCGGGTTTTTGCCATAGGAACGGGAGTGTGGCCTGGATACTTTTTCCCTCTTTCGCGGTTTTTGATACTTAATATATGAGAAGGCACAGTTTTTGAAGCTCTTCTCGGAAATATGGCAGGAGGAAGATTGTTTTGGGGGAAGTTCTGCACGAGGATGGCGAGCTGGTCGGATTGGCGCTCGGGGGGGATTTGCGGGCGTTCGGGGCGATTGTGCGTCGGTACCAGGATTCGGTGTACGCGACGGCGCTGCGACGGACGGGGAACGCGGCGGATGCCGAGGATGTGGCTCAGGAGGCGTTTTTGGCCGCCTATGAGAATCTGTCCGGGCTGAAGGAACCGGCGAAGCTGGGGGGGTGGCTGCGCTCGGTGACGCGGTACACGTACAGCAACTGGCGGCGGAAGCATCCGGATGTGAAGCCAATCGGTGTCGACGTCGATCTGGCGGAAGCGGTTCAATGCCAGAGGTGGCCGCGTCCGGACGAGGCGATGCAGCAGGAGGAACTCAGGCAGCGGATACTGGATGCGGTGGCGTCTCTGCCGCAGCGGATGAGCGAGGTGGTCAGGTTGTACTACGTGGATGGGTTTTCCTACC